>Ga0193959_1000005_pt1 | contig 146090 bp, 135 predicted proteins | sample FB_2_MG_FD_140333 | JGI IMG/M metagenome (GOLD analysis project Ga0193959, IMG submission 140333) | Microbial mat bacterial communities from the Broadkill River, Lewes, Delaware, United States - FB_2_MG | ecosystem: Environmental > Aquatic > Freshwater > River > Microbial mats | place: USA... | reverse complement strand
GCGCAAACGACTATAGTGACGTTCACCAATGGCCATTAAACGCTCACCAATATTAGCGCCTGCACTTACCTGTAAACGTAGCCCATCACGAGGATTTTGCTTAACAATACCAAATTCACTTCGCATTAATAATCGCCGCCGAGATTCACTGGCCTGATAAAGATCGACTTTATCGCCTACAGATGAGGCAACAACGATCTGGCCACAATCAGGTGGTACATCGCCGCTAAGACAATTGAGTAATGTTGATTTACCAGAACCAGACTCACCCACAATACCTAACACCTCACCAGCATAGAGATTAAAATCAATCTCTTGGCAACCTCGGTTAATACCATATAATTTATTAACGCCTTCAACGTGTAATAAGGGTTCAGCTTCGACTGAAGGTATCTTCATGAGTGGACCTCTGCATTATCTGAAAAATTGTTTGCATTGGCATGTTGCTGACAATAGTGAGAGTCAGAACACACAAATACACGAGCGCCTTCATCATCGACAATAATTTCATCAAGAAATGACGAATCACTACCACATAAATGACAACACTGATCCCATTGTTGAATGGCGAAAGGATGGTCTTCAAAATCAAGACTATGTACATCAGTATAAGGAGGAATGGCGTAGAGCCGTTTTTCTCGGCCTGCACCAAAAATCATCAAAGCTTTATTTTGATGTAGTTTAGGGTTATCAAATTTAGGGATAGGTGATGGGTCCATAATATAGCGATGGTTAACCCGTACCGGATACGCATAAGTTGTTGCAATATGCCCATAATGAGCAATGTCTTCATAAAGTTTAACATGCATCACACCATACTCTTCTAACGCATGCATCTTGCACGTTTCAGTTTCGCTCGGTTCAATAAAACGCAATGGTTCAGGAATGGGAACCTGGAAGACAATAATTTGTTGCTCGGTTAACGCGTATTCTGGAATACGATGCCGAGTTTGTATCACTGTTGCCTTAGCGGTATCGGTTGTTGTATCAATACCCTTGGCCGTATGTTCAAAAAAACGCCGAATACTAACCGCATTGGTTGTGTCATCGGCCCCCTGATCAATAACCTTTAATATGTCATCTTCACCTAAAATACTCGCGGTTAATTGCACGCCCCCTGTTCCCCAACCATAAGGCATTGGCATTTCACGACTATTAAAGGGTACTTGAAATCCAGGGATAGCAACGGCTTTTAATAAACCTCGACGAATTGAGCGTTTAGTTTGCTCATCTAAATACGCAAAATTATAGCCTGCTTGATTATTCACTGCGATCACCTGCCTTAGATGTAAGTGTGGTGGTAATATCTGATTCAGTTTGTTTGGAAAAAAATTCTTCTCGCAGTTTTCTAATCAATGCCAGCTCAGATTGAAAATCAACGTAATGTGGTAGTTTAAGATGGGAGACAAACCCTGAAGCTTCAACGTTATCACAATGAGACAAGACGAACTCTTCTTGTGCTGCTGGTGAATCTGTAGACTCACCTAAAGACTTTGATTGCAGCGAGCGATCAACCAGTGCCATCGCCATTGTTTTACGCTCGCAAAAACCGAAACTGATACCATAACCTTGCGTAAATTGTGGCGGCTGTTGTTGATTACCAGAGAATTGGTTGATCATCTCACATTCGGTTATACAAATTTCTCCCAGTGAAACAGAAAAATCTAATTCATCGATAGCCATTGTAATCTCTACATAGCCCATACGAATTTCACCTGCGAAAGGATGTGTTCGACCATAACCACGCTGAGTAGAATAGCCCAGAGATAATAAAAACCCTTCATCAGCACGCACTAATGTTTGCAGCCATTCACTACGCTTACAGGGGTATGCAATAGGTTCTCGTGTTATATCACCAACAGTTACCTGCTCAGTGGTATTTTGTAATAAACCTTCTGCATGCAATAAATCCATTACTTTGGGACAATGTAGCTCTTCAGCGGGTAAATCTATGTCACTGGATGAAGGCAAATTATCTATATAAGGCTCACCATCGGCCAACAGTTTAAAATCCAGTAATCGATGTGTATAATCATACGTCGGACCAAGCAATTGGCCACCAGGAATATCTTTGTAGGTTGCACTGATACGTCGCTGCAATCGCATATTGCGGGTATCAACAGGTTCGCTATAACCAAAACGCGGTAGTGTAGTACGATATGCTCGCAGTAAAAAAATAGCCTCGACACAATCACCCATTGCTTGCTTAAGTGCTAACGCAGCTAGCTCAGGGTCATATAAAGAGCCTTCAGTCATTACTCGATCGACAGCCAAACTCAACTGTTCTTGAATTTGATCAACCCCCAGTTGTGCAATATCTTTATTACCCCGTCGTCTTTTTGCCAACAAACCATGGGCATTATCAATTGCTTTTTCCCCGCCTTTTACTGCTACATACATATGATATCTCGCTCTATATTAGCTATACGTATTACGTTAAATAGCCTCATCAGCACAACTCACTACGGTGCTGCGTGGTAGTGCGAGCCACTGTTGTGGCGCACAGAAAATAAAGTCAACGCCACAAGGGTATAACTCGTGATTAGCTCGTAATAATGTTATTTGTTGATCGCTCATAGAGGCAATACTGATAGCACGTTGAACCTCGATACCTGGACCTTGTAAATATAATGATTCACCATGTGACAAAGCATCAACAACAACCAAAACTGTGCTTGATTTGTGAGGTTTAGCAATATCACCGAGCATAAAATCATCAAGCGTATTTAATTCTGACAGAGGGATAATTGCAAAATCAGCATGCAGTTGCTCACTAACAACAACCGCATTAGTATGAAAGCTCAATGACTGTAAAACAGTATCATTAGCTAACATTGCAGACACATATACTTTTGTATCTGCATCAAATAATGTTTGTGCTATTGCCCATACAGATGAAGGAAGGTAGTTTTCCTCCTGTAGACATAACGCTGTAGGCACATCCGCGATAGTGCCGGGCTTTGATAAGCTATCAAGAAGCAGTCGATAAATAATTTGACTATCAGACTGAGTATTAGGAAATGTATTCAGCAGTGACAATGTCGTAGTCATTATTCCCCCCTAACCATAGTAAAAAAATCAACTTTTGATTCGGCGGTTTCTTGCTGTTGCTTTTTTTTCTGTTGTTGAAGATGATTACTAAGAGGTCTTAGTATATTTTCATCAATAGCACTCTGCCATTCCACACACTGATAACATGCATCAATCAATGCTATTAATGTCGATTTATGCTTACTGCGCCCACCAGTATAACCAAAGCCAATTTCGCCTGTTGTCAATTGTAATACGCAGCGGGTAACTGTCATCTCGCCCATATTGAAAATCTGTTTTGAACTGCTGGCTTTTGCTCGTACCATTGCCATACCTATTTCCGGTTTTTTTAAATATTGATATTCAGGAGATAGTGATAATTTATCCCAATAGCTACCGATATTTTTTTCACAAGATTGCGCCAAAGTTGACAATAAATGTTGCCGCTGTGATTTACCCGTCATTATCTTCACCTATTTCACCAGGTATTTTTATTTGAAAACGATCTGCCCGACTACGAGAAACAGACACCTCTACTATAGATTTAGGGTCAGTACTAATGCCGTTAAAAGATTTCACCTGCAAAAGAGGTTGATTTAATGAATAGCGTAGTGCCTTAGCCTCATCTTGAGTAGGCATTGTTGCAGCAAGTAGTACACTAGTACGCAATAAAGAAATGCCATAATGCGCCTCTATAAACTCATGCAATGAGCCACCACTATAATGATGATTAGCCGCAGGTGTATGGCTGGGGTTAAGGTAATGAGTAATTAAGCTCATTGGCGCATCATCAACAAAGCGCAAGGTGTCGATCACGATCACACTGTCGTGAATATTAAGTGAAAATATTTCAGCTATATCACTCGGGCAATTTATTATGTCTGCCTTTAAAACCTCACTGCTTGATTTGCGCCGCAGCTTATCCAGTGTTGCGGTAAATCTACCGGCATTAAGTGAGTACTCAATTTGATTATTAATCACTTGAGACCCTTTGCCCTGCTTGCGCATGATCATACCCGCACTGATCAGTTCATCTACTGCACGGCGTACTGTATGCCGATTAACACGAAACTGTAAGGCTAGTTCTTTTTCAGAAGGCAAATACTCACCACATTCGTATCGTTCTAAAATGGTTTCTTCTAATGCCTTAGAGACTTGCTTATACATAGGCTGATGAGTCAATGTAATTATCCTGTCATTAATTAATAATTATTTATACTAAATAAATCGTCGTCTAATAACTTGTGACACCACATCGATAATGGTGACAGAGACAATTATAATTATGATAATGGCCGCGGCCTCAGGAAACATAAAGCCTCTTATTGATTCCCACAAAACCACACCAATGCCACCAGCCCCAACAATACCCAACACTGTTGCAGAACGTAGATTAGATTCAAAACGATATAATGAATACGATATCCACAGCGGTAATACCTGGGGAATAACGCCATAAATAATTTCGTGGATACTATTAGCACCTGTTGCACGCACACCCTCTACTGGTTGCTCTTCGATAGCTTCAACAGCTTCAGAAAAGAGTTTCGCCAGTACACCTGTCGTATGAATAAATAAAGCCATCACACCAGCAAAAGGCCCAAGACCTACAGCCACAACAAATAACATTGCAAAAACTAATTCATTAATAGCTCGGGCTGCATCCATTAATCGTCGTACAGGCTGATAAACCCAAACGGGAACCAAGTTTTCTGACGATAAAATACCACATGGAATTGCAGCAACCACCGCCAACAAGGTTCCCCATATCGCGATCTGTACTGTCACTAACATTTCTGTGCTGTAGAGTACCCAATTCGTAAAATCCGGCGGCATGAAATCTTTAAACAGAATCCACATATTACCAGCATCTTGAACGAGTAAACTCGGGTTCATTTCTGCACCATGCCAGGCCCATACCAACACTAAAAAAATAATGAGACTTCCTAAAAAACGTGTTGATTTTAATTTTAACGATGATGCATTGATGGCCACAGTATTCATGTAACATACCTAAAACGATAGTAAATACTCCATCCTTGGATATTATGGTGTTTAAACACTACTAGGTAAAAACTTAAGCAAACCCACTAGCTTGATTTTTTAGAATTATCTGCCATTGCTTTTAATGCTGACATCCGACGATTAAGTACAGATAATTTTTCATCAATCTTTGCGATTTCTTCAGCGCTGGCGCCTGCATTTACTTTTTTCAACCTGTCTTTATATAAAATAAGTTGACGAATAGGCAGCAACTGATCATCACTAGAAGCCCGGAAAGGAAGCCATTGCAATTTATTTAAATTAGCCAACTCTTGTTTATTACCACCTTTTCCATAATCCATAAAGAAAGTGTATATTTTTGATTTAGTTGACTCGGACAAATTTTTACGCCAAACAATAGGATCAGAAGGAATTAGAGGTGATTTCCAAATAACTTTTATTTGCTGGTATTTTTTAAGGTAGTTTTCTTCGATACGCCGTAAATTTTCTGTATTATTAGTTGCAAAATCTACTTTTTTATTAGCTACTGCGAGTGCATTGGCCTCATGATTTGCATTGATAACTCGTTTAAATACTTTCTTAGGGTCAACATTATTTTTTGCAAAAACATAATAAGACGGCACCAAAAAACCTGATGTAGAATTGGGATCACCATTACCAAAGGTTAACTGTTTAGCTTCACGCAATACATCATCCACAGAATTTAACGGGCTATCTTTATGAGTAAGTAATAAACTCCAGTATCCAGGATTACCTTCGTTATCGACTGTTTGTGCAAACACTTCACCGCCTGCACGATCAACAGCTTCAACAGCTGATTTATTGCCATACCAAGCGACATCCACTTTATTGAAACGCATCGCTTGAATAATACCGGCATAATCACTAGCGAAAAATGGTTTTACTTTAACGCCTAACTTTGCACTCATATCATTTAAAAATGGCGTCCAACTATCGCGTAATACTTGTGTTGAATCTGTTGATATGATGCCAAAGTTAATCGTCTTCAATTGCTCTGCAACACTGAATTGTGCAGCACACAGTACACTGGTTGCCAAGACAACCTTTTTAATAGTTTTTAACATAGTTATAACCTCAATATTAAATATATGACTAACCTACAGCTAATCCAGCATCAGAAATCACTGCATTTTCTTCTTTTGTATCAAACATATCCTTTGCATCTTCCTCATAGAGAGAAAACATCAATTCGTCCGTTAGCTGGTTGCGTGAACCATCAAAAAACAATTCTCCATCGCGTAATGCTATTACTCGGGGACAATATTTTTTAGCCACATCAACCTGATGTAATGTCACAATGACGGTTTTATTGTCTTGTTGGTTAATTGATTGCAACATATCCATAACGACTCGTGCAGACCTGGGATCTAATGAGGCAATAGGTTCATCGGCAAGAATAATGTCGGCCTCTTGCACCAGTGCTCTAGCAATAGCTACACGCTGCTGCTGACCGCCGGATAAATGCCCGGCCTTTTGCGTAGCAAATGCTCGCAAACCAACACGCTCTAGCGAGTCCAATGCACGTTGTTTTTCATCCTCGGTAAAATAACCAAGGTAACCTCGCCAACCAGGAATAGACCCCAAGCTACCAATTAGTACGTTAGTGAGTACAGATAACCGATTCACTAAGTTAAATTGCTGAAAAATACACCCTACTTTGATGCGAGTCTGGCGAATATCACGCTCTAAGCGACCACTACGCTGCACACCTCGACCAAGAATATGGACTATTCCGTTACTGTGCTTATCACACTTAATAAGGCCTGATAAATGCCGCATTAGGGTTGACTTGCCAGAACCAGAGGGCCCAATTAATGCCAACATCTCACCTTGAGCAACAGTGAATGAAATATCATCAAGCACTTTGCGATGGTAGGTTTTTGTAATATGTGAAACATTTATAGCGTTCATACCGGCATCCAATTCAATAGCTAGCTGACTTGTATAGACAAGTTAAACAATTAAGATGACAGCGCAATGATAGATATGTGAAGATTAATTGACAGTTTTATAGCCGTCAGATGACCACATCGGCACTAGAGAGAAATAGCGTATTACGTTATATTTCAATGAACGCCGTTGATAAAAAATACAAGGTAATAACAGCAGGGAATACTTTAGGTATTGAAAGAGAATTGAACACAATGCGTGGTATAACGATTAAAGAGATCGCCATTGACTATTTATTAGTGCGGCTCTGCTTATATTGCGGTAGATCATCGTGAATTGAAAACCAATCAGCTTTTGATTCAATATAAATATGTGCATCGGGTTCTAAGGTGATAGGGGTGTCTAATGTACCTAGTGCAAACTCGATCATTTGCTCATCTGATGCACGTTGAAAGGTAAGGCTTGAACCACACTGTTTACAAAACCGGCGCACAGTACCATTAGTGGCAACAAAATCCCCCAATAGTGTATCGCCACTTAGCCATTTGAAATGCTTACTTAAAGCTTCACCAAAAGTAGAGAACGCCGCGCCGTGAAACTTACGACACATATTGCAATGGCAGTGCCCTACGCGTGAAATAACATGACTAACCTGATAGGTCACACCACCACACAGACAACTTCCTTTATAGATGGAGCTCATAATAATGTGAACACTCTCCGTTTCAATGTTGGCCCTGTGCTTTTGCCAACCGATAAGTTTTCGGGCTAACACCACGGTATTTTTTGTAGGCGGCACTAAAATTACCAGCCACGTCATAGCCCACTTCAATACCAATTTGAGTAATCGAGAAGTCTGTTTGATTTAATAATTGATCTGCCCTCTGCATGCGCTGATAAATTATATATTGATGTGGGGTAACCCCGGTGGCTACTTTAAACATACGTACAAAATGATAAACACTCATATTGGCATGAGCGGCCAACTCAGCGATGGTAATACGCTGGGATAATGAATCTTCAATGTAGTCAACTACGCGTTTTAATAATTTAGGGGTTAAACCTTTCTTTCCACTATCGGATAATAGCTTTTTTTGACTTAAATGGTGAACAATTTGCGCACTTAAAAAATGTGACACCGTTTCAATGTATAAAGGGTCAACCTGTCGGTTTTGGCGCAATTCGATGTATATTGAAGAAATCAGCTGACTTAAAACAGAGTCACGCCACTGTAAGTCTGTTGTAAACTCGAACGTATCAGGTTCTTTATCAAAAACATTTTCTATTGTTTCACGCAATAGTTCAGGAGAGAAGTGAAAACCTAAATAGCGCAAGCGCTCGCGGCCAATCGTAGACCACATCCACTCTGCTTCGTGCTCGGCTGGTAACATATATAAATCACCGGCAGCGAGCGTACTCTTACGCCACTTCCCGCGGTTAATACTAGATTCACCTTTAATGCGCCCTTGATACATCAGCCCCATGCGATGAAGCTTAGTCGCGGCAACAGTACCCTCACCTTGTTTAATCTCACGAGAAAATATCATTTCATTGAAAACGATATTGCGCCAACCTTGATTCTGACTCGTTACACCCACCTTGCCAGGAATGGTGTTTTGGATTTGTGCTGGTGTCGGCAGAGCCAAATTAAATGTTGACGAGCTACAGATTTTTGACATGGGGAAACTCCTTTCCTTATTAATAGCGAGCCCGATGGATTACTTGAATTTTTATTCAAAAAATACGGTCGTACTTGCAAAAAAATCCCTGTATATATAGGGTAAAAAAGACCGTTCGTTATAGCTTAATATTGCTGTAGGCTACCAATAAAAACGTAAAAAAACTACGGCCAACGTCACGAGATTAACCACATTGTCACAAATTACAACATAAAGTTTAGGTAAGACCACTTCCTATCCACAAGTAAATCGCTATTAATTTCTGAGCGCGATAAAAAGATAGGCCTTTTCAATCGCTTTACCTCTTTTTATTTACATTTGCTTACATATCACAAAAGAGATCCCATGGTTTAAAGAGCTACTCATCCAGCAATTCGATCCAATGCTTTACTGGTACTGTTGCCATTGATTCTAAATGCAACTGACAGCCTACATTTGCGGTCACTATTTGGCCGGGGCGCTCCACCATGAGAGCAGAAAGTTTATTCGCTAATAACTGTTGGCTGGTTTCAGGTTGTAGAATGGAGTAGGTCCCTGCGGAGCCACAACAAAGATGCTGATCTTTCGTTTTAGTAAGAGGCACGCCCATTTTTGTCAGTAATACTTCAACATTTTCGGGTAATTGCTGTGCATGCTGTAACGTGCACGGACAATGCAGCGCGGTGGGTATTGTAGTATTAATGGCTAAAGGTGATAGGTCCTCGCATTCAAGAATTTCGCTAATATCTTTGGCTAGCATGCTGATTCGCTTTGCCTTTTCAGCATAATCCGGGTCATCGATAAGTAACGAGGCATACTCTTTTACCATAGCCCCACACCCTGATGCCGTCATGACGAGGGCCTCTGCGCCCGCCTCAATAGCCGGCCACCAAGCATCAATATTGCGGCGCATATCATTCAAGCCATCATCATGGGCAGATAAATGATGATTAACCGCTCCACAGCACCCAGCTTTTGGTACTTCGATTAATGTAATGCCCAATTTATCCAATACACGTGCGGTTGCTGCATTAGTGTTTGGCGTTGCTACAGATTGAGCACATCCGGCTAAAGCAATCATTATTCGTGAGTGGCTTTGTACAGGCCAAGGAGAGGCTTTTCTTTTTGGTGGTACCTTGGCTTTTAATTTACCTCGCAAAAGAGGGCGGCATAACTGACCTAATGAAAGCAAAAAACCAAATCTCTGAGGATAAGGCAGTATCACCCTAAGCGCCCAGCGTGTTAATTTTACAATGGGTGGGCGAGAGACTTTTTGCTCAACAAGTGCTCTGCCTATATCCACTAGGCGGCCATATTTAACACCTGAAGGACACGTTGTTTCACAGCTGCGGCAGCTCAGGCAACGATCTAAGTGTGTTTGTGTTTTTGCAGACACATCGTTAGTTTCCAGCAGCTGTTTAATCAAATAAATACGCCCTCTGGGGCCATCGCGCTCATCGCCGAAGTGTTGGTAAGTAGGGCATGTCGCGGTACAAAACCCACAGTGTACACAAGAGCGAAGAATTTCTTCTGCCTCTATTATATGAGGCTGCTGTGCGAGTGCTGGATGTATATTGGTCTGCATGGTTACACCTGTTTTTATACAATAGAAACGCTACTGTGTACGTCCGCCATATGGCGTTAATGTCAAGATGCTATTTACAGTAATGTTATAGCCAGCTATATAGGCGGCCGATATTAAAGAGATGATGGGGGTCAAACGCTCGCTTGAGATTAGTCTGTAACCGCTTCACTGTCTGCCCTGGCAATGCAACAATATCGCCTTGGCGATCGCCCCCGTGATAAAGGCACACGTCTGCTTGATGAGCCTTTGCCCACTCATATATGTTGTCTGCATCCATGTCGCTTTTTAACCATCGCAAACCACCGGCCCAATCAATTAACCAATCACCCTCAGGGAAAAAGGCAGGCGTTGCACTGTTTAGCGAGAAACGCCACAATGGCTGCTGCAATGCTCTTGTCGAAAAGAATGGCAGTTGCCGTTCACGTAGATGATGCCAAAAGTGCATTGCCTCAGTATTGGGCATAACATCACCCAGCCATTGTCTAACACTACCGTCAACGGCACTTTGCGCGCCTGACAAGCGCAAATACACTCTGCCATCAACCCAACAAGCGCCACTTAAGGGTTTGGGGTTATGTGCAAAAGCAGTCATTAAAGCAATAGCTTCATCAATGCTCGCCGATTGTGTTAAGGTAATCTCGGCTGTCGGCTTAGGCATCACCTTAAAACTGATTTCAGTTATAATACCTAATGTGCCCATAGCTCCGGCTTGCAACCGGGACACATCATAGCCGGCCACATTTTTCATGACCTGCCCACCAAAGCGCAATAATTCTGCATTGCCGTTAATCAGATGAACACCCAGCACATGATCGCGCAAAGAACCATGCCAAGGTCGACCAGGCCCTGCCTGATTGGTTGCTAAAGAACCCGCAATAGAAGCGTTGCCATTAAAGCGTGCCGGATCACAGGCAAGCGATTGCCCATGCTGTGCAAGTGCCTCATCGATTTCACTTAACGAGGTGCCCGCCCTAGCTCTCATCACCAGTTCAATAGGCTCATAGCTAATGATGCCACTGTGATCTGCGACACATATTACTTCTACGCGTTCATTTGAGTGGGCACTATGAGTGCTATCAATAGCAGACCGACTGTGGGGGTCACGCCCCAGATGTTTTTTTGTACCTCGCCCCAGTATTGTTATACCGCATCGACTATCGATAGCTGTTTTTACTTGTTCAACTAATTGCCCGGTGAGATCATTGCTCATACTGCTTACCTATTTTAGGATGCTAAATGACGAGGTTTTTCTAGCGCACGATACTCTTGGCAATGTTTTAACACTGGAACACCTTTACCCGGATTAAGTGTACCTACAGGATCAAAAGCAGCTTTTAGTGCATGAAACTGTTGTAGCTCTTGCTCGTTAAACTGTACAAACATTTGGCGAATTTTTTCCACGCCGACACCATGTTCCCCAGTAATACAGCCACCCACCTGAACACACAGTTCAAGAATTTTCCCGCCAAAGTTTTCGGTTTTTTCAATAGCCCCGGGGATATTTGCATCAAAAAGTATAAGCGGGTGTAGATTTCCATCGCCAGCATGAAATACATTTGCCACCGGCAAGTCATAGGCTTTCGATAAACGCTGAATTTCAGTAAGCACATAAGCTAGCTGAGCACGTGGAATAGTCCCGTCCATGCAATAGTAATCTGGTGACAAACGCCCCACCGCCGGAAACGCTGACTTGCGTCCTTTCCAGAGAAGTAAACGTTCCGCCTCGCTTTGAGAAACGCGAACACTGCTGGCACCTAACTCGGTAAATAATGTAGCAACACGATCGGTATATTCTTGAACTTCTTCTACAGTTCCATCGACTTCACACAATAACAGAGCTTCTGCCTCGGTAGGATAACCGGCATTAGCAAATGCCTCTGATGCCTTAATAGCATTGGCATCCATCATTTCTAAACCACCGGGAATAATACCATTAGCAATAATGTTTCCAACCGCATCACCAGCACTTTGTATATCGTCAAAGCCGGCCATGATCACTTGCGCTTTTTCAGGGCAAGGCAGCAATTTAACACAGACCTCAGTCACTACCCCTAACAAGCCTTCGGAGCCATTTATCAAAGCGAGCAAGTCCGGGCCATAGCTATCGTAACCTTGATTGCCAATAGTAATGAGTTCGCCCTCAACAGTGACCATATCAATACTTAATACATTGTGAACGGTAAGTCCGTATTTAAGGCAGTGCACACCACCGGAATTTTCTGCTACATTGCCACCAATAGAACACGCAATTTGCGAAGAAGGATCAGGCGCATAATAAAGATCATGTTCTGCTGCTGCCTCGCTGATCGCTAAGTTACGCACACCAGGTTGCACCCGAGCAAGGCGTGCAGGCACATCAATATCAATAATATCTTTAAATTTTGCCAGTGATAACAAAACACCGTTGGCATTGGGTAGAGCACCTGCACATAGGCCTGTTCCCGCACCGCGAGCAACCACGGGAACCTTGTACTGATGGCAGATTTTCATCACACGTTGCACGTGATCTACTGTATCGGGTAACACAACCAATAACGGCATCTCACAGTATATTGACAAGCCATCACACTCGTAGGGCTTTTGTGTTTCACTATCACTAATAACATATTCAGCGGCAATAAACTCTCGAAATAATGCCGCTAATTGTGCTTTCGTTATTACGGTAGAATCAGATGCATTCATGCGCGCCTCTTATAATAATATTCTTATCCAGAGCCTATTGTGCAAATACTTGTCGATGCTCTAAAAAGAAGTCAATCGCAGCCTGAGCACAGACCATATCCTGCTGGGGTGTTCCAGAGCTAACACCTACGCCGCCAACAAAATTATCGTCCACCTTCACAGGAAGCCCACCACCAACAACACATAAACGCCCACCCATTGCAGTATGAATACCGAAGACCAAATTGCCCGGTACGCACGCCTGATTATATTCATGTGTTGCTTTACGACTAGAGCCTGCGGTAAACGCCTTATCTTGAGCGACGCTAATACTGTGCGCCTTGCCCCCGTTCATACGTTCAAACGCAATAAGATTACCGGACTCATCCGTTACAGCGATACACATAGGCACGTTAATATCGCAGGCTTTGCGGCGAGCCCCCTCTATTAATAACTGTGCATCAGTACTATCTAGGCGTGCGATGGTTAACATATAGACCCTCTCTTTAGCATGTGCAGTGACAGGCTAACCGGCCTTTGCTTGCACACGATAAGCGTGTAGCAATGGTTCGGTATAACCACTTGGTTGCATACAGCCTTCAAACACCAATGCACAGGCAGATTTAAAGGCGATGCCATCGTAATCAGGAGCCATTGGTTGATAGTTTGAATCCTGTGCATTTTGTTTATCAACAATAATCGCCATGCGTTGCATAATAGTCATCACATGTTCTTCACTACAAATACCATGGCGTAGCCAATTGGCAATATGCTGACTTGAAATGCGCAAGGTTGCTCGATCTTCCATCAAGCCCACATCATTAATATCGGGAACTTTAGAGCAACCAATGCCCTGATCAATCCAGCGTACAACATAACCCAAAATACCCTGTGCATTATTTTCAAGTTCTTGCTCGATTTCTTTTTCACTTAATTGATAATCACCCAGCAAAGGCGGAGTTAAAATATCATCAAGACTAGCACGAGGACGAGTGCGCAATTGCGCTTGACGGGCAAAGACATCGAACTGATGATAGTGCATTGCATGCAAGGTAGCAGCCGTAGGCGAAGGCACCCAGGCACAGTTAGCACCCGCTTGAGGATGAGCGAGCTTAGTCGTAAGCATCTGTTTCATTTCATCGGGCTTTGGCCACATGCCTTTACCTATTTGCGCATGCCCAGGCAGGCCACACAGCAGACCAATATCAACATTCCAGTTTTCATAGGCGCTAATCCATGACTGCTGTTTAATTTTTTCTTTTGGCAGTACCGGGCCTGCTTCCATTGAGGTATGAATCTCATCTCCCGTACGATCAAGAAAGCCTGTATTGATAAAAGCTAAACGTTCTTTTGCTGCTCGAATACACTCTTTAAGATTAACGGTAGTGCGTCGCTCTTCATCCATTACACCGATTTTCATAGTAAGTGCAGGCAGCTCTAGTAGCGATTCAATACGCTCAAATAACTCATTAGTAAAGGTGACTTCTTCTGGGCCATGCATTTTAGGTTTAACAATATAAATACTTTTTTGGCGGCTATTATGAATAGGGTTATCGTCTTTAAAATCATGCATAGCACACAGTGTGGTGAACAATGCATCCATTATACCTTCGGGAATGGGGTTGCCATCCTCATCGAGAATGGCATCGTTAGTCATCAAGTGGCCAACATTGCGCACCAATAACAAACTGCGTCCATGTAATGTTAACGGCTGACCATTGACCTGAGTGTAATGACGGTCTGCATTGAGTGAACGAGTCATTGTTTCGCCATTTTTCTCAAAGCTTTCTTCTAGTGTACCTTTCATTAAACCAAGCCAATTGCGATACACAGCGGCTTTATCCTCAGCATCAACAGCAGCAACAGAATCTTCACAATCCTGGATCGTGCTCATGGCGGATTCTAAAACAATATCTTTAAGGCCCGATTGACTCTGCTTACCGATAGGGTGCTCGCGGTCAATATGTAGTTCAATATGTAAGCCATTGTTTTTCAGTAATATCAGCTCAGGTGACACACTATCGCCGTTATACCCCACCAACTGCTGTGGCGATACCAACCCAACTGTTTGGCCATCAGTGAGCTGGGCTAAAAGTGCTGCCGGGGAGCTAGCCGCTAATGAATAAGCAACAACATTACTGTGGCTGGCGCCCTCAATAAGAGGCATCGCCTCATCCAAAAATGCAGCCGCTGTCGCTACAACTTTAGCCGCTCGGCGCTCGTTAAAATGAGGCGTGCGCTCACAACCATCACCTTCTGAAACAGCATCGGTTCCATAGAATGCATCATAAAGGCTCCCCCAACGTGCATTAGCTGCATTTAACGCAAAACGTGCATTATTGACAGGAACAACTAATTGCGGACCAGCAATATGTGCAATTTCCTCATCTACCTGGCTTGTCGTTACAGAGAAATCATCGCCCTCGGGTACCAAATAGCCGATCTCTAGCAAGAATTTTTTATAGGCTTGAAGATCTGTAATCAAACCGGGATTAGCCCGATGCCAATGATCAAGCTTCGTTTGTATATCACCACGTAGTTGTAATAACTGTTTGTTAGTCGGCGCGAGATCTCTTACGATACGGCTAAAACCTTCCCAGATGGTATCGGCGTCAATATCCAGCCCCGGTAAGATTTCGTCATTGAGTAAATTATCAAGTGCCTCAGCAACGCCCAGTCCATACTTATTGATTCTTGCGCTCATGTATAACTCCTACCTTAAACTTAAAATATAACGATCAAATGGCCTGGTGCATTGCTGAGAGAAATGGCACGGTTCACTTATTGCCAATAATGGCGATGACTCATGCTCACAGCGTATGACCAGGGGTTGGCATTGTCTATCAAAAACAAAGCTGGTAGTACCAGCACACCCCGACAAAAAACGAATAACTCGTTGAATTAAAAGACTTAAATCAAATTAACAACATACCGACGAACAAATTATTATGTGGTACTACCAGTCAAAAGGAGGCTTGGATCTTAAAAATACACCACCATGTAATTGGATAATGATATAGACAAGCACGTCATTTTAGACAAAAAATGCCCCTTGAATAATACGTCACTTGCCCAGCAATTGGACCAGAGGCTTTAGTCGTAATTACCCCATACAAAAGCACTATAACGAGTATGTCTGACCAATAGGCGGTGGCAGCCAGCAAAACGGCTAGCGACGGGGTAATATTGCCCAATCAACCAGCAAGCGCTCACACACTTTCCATATCGTGTAGAAGATCACACTCGCAAATGCACTGGATAAGACTTCTGCTAATTGAATAGCAGCACCTTCTTGCAATGCAATCCAGCCAAATTGATTGATGAGTTCAAGGTTTGCGCGAAATGTCAGAAATAAATTAATAGAAAAATAACCGAAGGCAAGAAAACTGAGCGTCATAATGCACAGCACACTAGCAGGGGAGCGTTCAAGATAGCGGATAAATGATTGTCTCATAGAATTAACCCTGTTTATTATAGCCATTGAAAGCGATGGGGGCATTCACAGTAGATAGGCTCATTCAGTATAGGCAAATATCTTCGCTATGTACTGTATATTTATTGCTCTCATAATTAGCCGCTAAGGCCACAGGTTAGCTCCCGTAGCCTCTGAGCGAGCAAGCACCGAGGCTTATACCCACTGAAAATAACGCAGTAAAAACAAACCAATAGTCGTACTAAACATGGATAGAAAAGTTGCACCAACAATAATTGCAGCAGTTAGATGGTAGTCGCCACCAATACTTCTCACCATCGGATAAGCTGCCGCTGCTGTAGGTGCTGCCATCATCAAATAAAGTACACCCAGCTCTTGCGCTCGTAAACCAATCAGGTAGCCTACAAGTGTCACCGAAAAAGGAATTAATATAATCTTTGCCGCAATAGCGTAATACAATAAACTAGAGGATTGAAATTCTTTTAACCGAATGGATGCACCAGCACACAACAGTGCCAACGGCAGTGTCATGCCCGCAATATAATTAACAGTATCCAGCCCAATTTGCGGCAGAGGGATATCAAACATACCAACAGGAAGCGCCAATAAAATGGCAACAGCTAAAGGGTTAGTAGCAACGCTGCTCATTACGTTTTTCCACGACGGTGTTGTATCGCGGTGGTAGTATAGCGTCAATATTGAATAAACATTATAAAGAATAACAATAACCGATAGATACATTGATGCTAGAGGTAGTACATCCTCACCAAAGGCATTAACACAAAAAGCCAGGCCAATAATGCCCATATTACCGCGGCATGCCCCCTGAACAAAGGCGCCCCGAACCGCCTGTGGCTGAATGAAATAAGCCAGCCAATGGAAGAGTATAAAAACAACAGTCGTTGCTATCGCAGAGAATAGAATCAATGATACAGGGAAATTAGCGCTGAGGTCCGTTTTAGCAATATTAACAAACAGAAGGCAAGGCAACGTTAAATTAAACACTAAACGAGAGCCGATATTGGCAAACTCGTCATTAATCCAATGAATGTGTTTTAAAAAAGTGCCTAATAAAATAATAATTGTAATAGGAAGGGTAACATCGACAGCAAACGCAAGGGACTGAGAAAACATAGGTTTATAATCACAAACAAAAACAATGAGTAAGTAGTATCATACCATAAGATTTTATTACTCTCTGGATCCAGTGAACCACTCAACAAAGCCCCCAAAATAACATACGCCCTGTCAGGCAAACACAACAACCCCGGCAGTCAGGAGTGTCGTTCGTACGCGATGGCGAATAATCGCCAGCATGCAGAGCATATTGATAATAATCAAGGCCATGACTAACACTTAATGCTATGCTGCGAGATATTCCTTGATGAAAGCATCGCCTGATCATGACTATTGAAGCTTCAAACCCACTGGTTAATATTTTATATTTTTTAATTGCCGCCACTATCACCGTACCACTTTTTCGACGGATCGGGTTAGGATCGATACTTGGATACCTCTGTGCAGGCACTGTTATTGGCCCTCAATGTTTGGGGCTAATTATGGAGCCACAAAGTATTCTTCACTTTTCAGAAATTGGCGTTATTTTATTTTTATTTTTAATTGGCCTTGAAATTAACCCTCAAAAGCTCTGGCAAATGCGCAGTGACATTTGCCTGTTAGGTGGCAGCCAGCTACTACTGAGCGCACTGGCTATTGGCTCAATTTATTACCTGTTTATTAGTAATAGCTTCACACCTACACTATTAATTGCGTTAGCATTGACACTCTCATCGACGGCCTTTGCGGTACAGTTGATGGCCGAAAAGAATATTTTAGGCTCACGAGATGGGCGCCGGGGTTTTGCCATTTTGCTCATGCAAGACTTAGCGGTGATTCCTATTTTATTAATTGCACAAAGTATGGCGCCGGATACCAGTGCCGATGCTGATTCAACCTGGTGGCTAGCGCCATTGGCCATTGCCGCATTGCTGTTTGGCGGGCATTTTTTCATCAATCCTTGCCTTGCCCTTATTGCGCGCTATGGCGGGCGAGAAAGCATGACCGCAGCCGCTCTATTGATTGTCGTTGGCTCTGCATTGATGATGGAGATTGCTCACTTATCGATGGGGTTAGGTGCATTTGCCGCAGGAATATTACTGGCTAATTCCAATTTTCGCCATCAGTTAGAAACAGATATAGAACCCTTTAAAGGGCTATTGTTAGGCTTGTTTTTTATTGCCATAGGCATGACATTAAATATTCAACAATTGATCGACCACCCTTTTAGCCTTCTTGGATACACGCTGGCGTTAATGGTTGTTAAAGCCTCAATTATTACCCTGCTTATGTGGTTATCAAAGGTTACCTTTAAAAAAGCACTGCTGCTGGGAACGCTACTGAGCCAAAGTGGCGAATTTGGTTTTGTGATTATGGCACAAGCAATAAACCAACAATTGCTACCACCAGATACCGTGGCACAGATTACACTCATCATTGGTCTATCAATGGGCTTGACGACACCTTTGCTATTAATTGTTGAACGGTTGATCAAAGAAAATCCCAACAACGCTGATACCACACAGGACTTTGACCATATCAATGAAGAGCCTGAGGTATTGATCTTAGGGTTTGGGCGATTTGGCCAAATAACCGGGAGAATTCTTAGCGCAGCGAAAATTCCATTTACCGCGATAGATAAAGATATTAAACAAATACATTTTTTAAAGCGGTTTGGTAACCATGTCTACTTTGGCGACCCAACCCGAACGGACCTACTAGAACAAAGTGGCGTACACCAAGCCAAAACAGTGATTGTAGCGACGGATAATATCGATCATACGGTTGCCATTGCGAGCTGGCTAAAAAACAATCTCCCTTCGTGTACGATCATCGCACGAGCGAGAGATCGGCTCAATGCAATGCGACTTATTGAGGCAGGGGTAGATCATGTCATTCGTGAAGTCTTTGACGGTAGCCTACAGGCAGCTCAACTCACACTGACAACGCTCGGCTACACCGACAGCGAAGCAGCCAACTATATTGCCCTCTTTAAGGAACACGATGCAGAGCTTATGTCACGAGCGCAAAAGCACACAGCAGATGAGGAAAAAATAGCCAGTATTAATAGAGAGGGTAAAGATGAGCTAGAAGCACTGTTTAATCGCAATAAACCCTCGTAAACCTAAGATAAATAGACGTCATATACGACAGGGCCGGCAATGACTAAAGCCAGCACTGTCGCCAAATATCACCTACTGGATATAACTGACACTATTTGCCGCCCCTAGTACTGACGAGGCCGTTTTTCCAAATGCGCTGTGAAAGGCACGGCTGAAATGTGCAACATCAGAAAAACCACTTGTCTTTGCAGCCTCTGAGAAATTAACAGAATCAGCCGATAGCTCACAGGCATATTTTAACCGCCGCCACAATCGATACTGCCGAAGTGACATGTTCGCCTGCTGCTTAAATAGTTGCTGCAAACGACCACTCGATAACCCTACCTCACTGGCTAACTCAGCCGAAGGGATATTTCTAACAAGCTCCGCATTGATTTTTTGCATCGTTTTTACTATGCGCATGTCTTTAACGCCACAGGCATAATAAGACTGCTGACTAAAGCCTAGTGCATCGCCTGAGAGTTGGTAAATAGATGCGGCATCAGGCCGCGAACGATAAATTGCTCTAAACGTATCAACGACCTTTTCAGGGTGCCCAATATCAGTGAAACAATTGGCACTTTGGCGTTGCATCTTCCTTTTTAGGCCTTCACAGTCGATATGTGTCGGCTCCATCAACATCCAGACAATGGTATCTTGCTGATCATACAGTGCTCTATGCCGAGTGTTAGGCAATAGAAAAAAGCTTGAGCAATCAATAATGCCGCCATTGCAATGAAGCTCGATAGACGAGTTTAGGCTGAGCCCAAAAAGACAAACATTGTTATTATAAAGGCGACTATCACTTGGTAGCTTACCGATATACAGCAACCGGTCCTGCCAAGTGCATATGATGGGCGATGGTTGTAGATAAGTGTGAGTATTCATTCCATTTCCGTCACTATTTTTTGTTAAATCGGTGACAGCAAAGCAATAACAGTACTAAATAGTTATTGATTCCTGTAGACGAATACTATTGTATCGAATACATCCTCATACTATTTATGAAAAATTGCGCTTTTAGTACCAAAAATTGCCTTGATAAGAAATTAAATGAGGATTAGTCATAACCGGCAGAAAAAGTTGAAAAAAGCGACAAACACGCTAACAACTTAGAGTGTGATTAACAACACCCCTTTAGAGCTACAAAGCCGAAAGGAGTGCTGCCTGATGGGAATAGACGGTAACGGCTATTAAGACAACGCGCTTTTAATTGCATCAGGGTCAGATGTTTCCACCAGTATTGCATTTATCTTATTGAATGCATCAGCTGCCACTTGTGCTCTGGATGCATAGGTGGTCAGTGCGCTACCTGTCCAGCCCGCAAGCTTTAATACATCTTTTTTAAACTCATTTCCAGCTGGGCCAGAACCCGCTATAGAAATAAGGTCTTCCTCTATACGCAAATGGCTGGGTTTTTCACCGCCAAACTTCATAAAATCATCAGGGTGCACCGCTGGGTATTTTTGTGTCATATGCTACTTCACTATGTTGAATCGTTAATCTATGGTCTGTATGAAGTATAGACACAATAATTAAATGCGCCGTTGATTTCGCAGTAAATTATTACCAACATAGACTAATAATCAATTGCTTTGTTAGGCATATGTATTATTGCCATTATTTATATAGTGATATGGCCGCCACAAGAGTGAAATTTACTTACACTGCCAAGCACTATCTATAACCATTTAAATGGCGATTGACTAACACTGTAGACGAGAGCCACGATTATAGAAAGTCTGGCGAGTTTAATCATCCGCCACGGGGGCGATAAATCACCGACGACCTATTCAAAAAACCCACTCATACACGAGCAGAAACGATTATTTTTTGAACGCACCGATGACAACAAAACAGACGTATTATCGATTCAACCACACTTATACAAGATCGAAGAAACAATACCGGCTTAATACCCTTACAAAAAAAGCACTATAAACCTGATCAAAAGCAAACCTAAGCAACACTTTTGTGTTGCACATGATACAAACACTTCGCGACAGCGTTCACAATTATGTAACACAAACAATGAATCGATTAAAAATGAGAGTTTCGTTATATCTGTTTTTCATTAATTACGTAAGATTCACCCAACTCTGGTATTAATCGGGGTATTGATATTGATAAACTCACATTAGGATAAAACTATGAATACTATCAGCAAATCAGTTGTCGCCTTTTTAGTATCGGCATTTCTTGTATCTACTTTTGCATTTGCAGAAGGCAAAAAAGATATAGTTGATGTAGCGATTGAAAATGGAAACTTCAACACCTTAGTTAATGCGGTAAAGGCAGCCGGCCTAGAAGAAACACTTAAAGGTGAAGGTCCTTACACTATATTCGCACCTACCGATGAAGCCTTTGCTAAAATTCCAGCAGAGACTTTAAATGCATTAATTGAAAACAAAGACGAGCTAGCAAAAATCTTAAGCTATCACGTGCTTGCCGGCAAAGCGATGGCAAAAGATGTTAGCAACCTATCAAGTGCGAAAACAGTACAAGGTCAAGATGTTGCATTAAAAGTAGACAACGGTAAAGTCTACATTGATGACGCACAAGTGATTATTACTGACATTCAAGCGAGCAATGGCGTTATTCACGTTATTGACTCAGTAATTATGCCTGAATAATAAGCCTATCTAAAAGCAAGGGCCCCCACCCTTGCTTTCCTTTTACGCGACACTTTTACCCCCACTCACTAATGGCAGTACAATTGCAAATTCCGCACCGGGGTTTCGATTAACCACTTTAATTTCTCCTCCCATAGCAGACGTTAATTCTTTAACCAAAGCAAGGCCAATTCCAGTACCCACTGTTTCACGTGTTAGCTCATCACCAGTGCGATAAAAAAGTTGAAATATTTTATTAATTTGTTTGTTGTCAATACCGGGGCCAAAGTCGCGAACAATGAACACCGCCTGTTTTTTGTCCAACACTACCGAAAAATGTACCTCTTTACACGACGCATCGGCTGAAAACTTCAATGCGTTGTCAATAAGATTAATAATGACTTGAATAAAACTGTCATCATCAATACAAATCGACTGTTCTTGTATCTGGTCATCGACATTAACGACAAACGAAAACGCTGCACACTCAACTTGAGAGGATACTTTTGATCTCACCATGTCGACAACCTCTTTAATAAGGACACTCTTCATAGCTAGTGGCGCTTTGTTACGTGTCACACGCGCCAATTGTAAAACATTATTAATAAGGCGCGACAAGCGTTCGCTTTCATAAAAAATAAAATCGTAGTACTCTATTTTTTTAGCCTCAGAAACCCATCCTTGTCGCAGCATTTCACCATACATACGAATAGACGTTAAGGGTGTTTTTAGCTCATGACTAACTGCTGATACAAAGTCTTGTTGCTGATTATTCAATGCAATCTGGCGCTTCCCCACCCAATAAATAAAGAGAAAGCCCCCCAACAATAACGTTAGCAGTATTACCGCAGCACCGATAACAACAATACCCCCAGGGCCTGCGGGCAATTGGTTGACTGTAAAGATTAACGACATATCACTAACGGGTGCAGACAACCCAACTTGATACAATACATTCGTTAATGGGCTATCAGTAGCGGTTATATACGCTGACTTTCCTGAAAGTGTCGTCATCAATTCGCCTTGATAAGCCACAATCACATCACTCATCTGGAAAAGAATAGAGGCGGCAAACTCGGCCTCGATCAACGAGGCAATAAAATGTTGCTTATCGACAATGGCGCCTTGTATATAACGTTGCCCATCTCGCCATACCTTTCGAAACAAGACAAAGTGTCTCTCATCAAGCAAACTCATTTCAAAAGGGTCTATCTCACCCGAAAACGTTTTCACTCGTAGCTGAGGTTCACTCGCAGTAGATACCGCATCATCGTCTACTTCCTGTGCAAGTTCAATTTGCTTTCGCCGCTTCGCCCGTGATAAATCAGCGACTTGCTTAGTCGGCTTTTTAGACAAACTACGCTGACGCTGTTCCGTTTCTAATGCTTTTTCTTGCAGTGATTCGTCTAATTTTAACCCCTCTATCTTTTGATATGAGGTGGTAGGCACACGTTTTGAGAGTGATGATTTTTCTTTCTTAAGACGATCAAATGCTGTAGCAATTGATGCCGAGGGTTCTGCACCAGGTGTTTTTTGTTTTGTCGCATTACTACTATTGGCGCCATTGACAGTATTACTATGAGAAGTGTCAGCCCTGCTATTTAAGCTATATTCACTCAACCCAACTGACCTGCTCGGTGCAGGCGGTGCTGCCGACTTCGGTAATTTATCGGTAGTTTTCGCTTTTCGGCGCTGTACTAAACGATTTTGACTGAGTATCTGCCACAGTTTTTGTTCTAGCGCTTGTCGATTGACAACATCTTGTGTATTCAACCCATAGCGTTCAACAGCATTAATGTCTCTGGGTAATAAAGGAGAACTAAAAACACCTTCGCTATCAACTTCGAAATAGCCCAGCAAGCCAGGAATTGCCGACTCGACAGGGTATTGCGCCAGTGGTGATAATTGCAAAAAGCTTTCGCCATCGGCACTGCGGCTATTCAAACCATTGGCCACAATAAGAAAACGATAATCAGCAAAGGAGCGCTGTTCCTCTTTGGCAATATATTGAATCCATTGCTGATCAATTCGAGCAGCAACCTCTTCGGCAATCATCCTATAACGATAGAAACTTTCCCATTTAAGTTGATCATAAGCTCTTACAGATAACACCGTTGCAGGGGTTGCAATCACCAAAAACAAGACCAATAAAAAAAAACGCAACTGCTGTTTTGATAAGTTTTTTCGGATTTGCACTTTGTTGACCATATTATGTCGCCACCTGTAACCGATAGCCACCACCACGAACAGTGATTAAATTGACCGGTATTTTAGGGTCCAGTTCTATTTTACGCCGTAATTTGGCGATATGAATATCGACTGTTCTGGTTTCAATATCCATATCTTTAGCATAGCCCCACACTTTATGTAGCAGCTCATCTCTTGGCACTGGGCGTGTTGAATGCAAATACAAATAGTGCAACACATCAATTTCTCGGCGAGTAAAGCTAACTTTTTTTGATTTAACCATGGCGCAGAGATTAGCGGTATCTATCTCTAGCCCACTGTATAAGTATAGTATTTGCTGTTGTTGCATCACATTTTGTGAGCGTCGCAACACCGCCTGTACACGCAACACTAATTGAGCAACAGAAAACGGTTTAGCTACATAGTCATCAGCGCCTAATGATAAGCCTCTGATGATATCATCATCGGCTGTTTTAGCCGTTAACATAATAATGGGCTGGTCGCGATCAACTTGTCGAATAGCCTCACAAATATCAAAGCCATTTTTGCGCGGCAACATTACATCTAATAAAATCAAGTCAAAGTCCCCATCCAGTGCAGCATCAAGCCCCTCTTGACCATCAGCGTGAGCCGTAACCTCATAGCCATGGTAGACAAACACATCAATCAAACCATTGCGAATGGCCTGCTCATCTTCAACAATTAACAACCGTATTTTCTGCTGCAAAGAAATCACCTTATTTTATACACTATTTGATATATTCGACCGTTCTACCGATACCGGTTTATCCGCCAAGAGTTTAATCACCAAGCTTATATACACAAAACGCGTTGTCGCACAAATAGCTTAACAGCTGGTCCGCATTTGTGTATGTAAACTTTTTGTAAACTCACCCACAGACTCTTTACAAAAACACGTCTATTACACCTTTGATATTAAATCTACAATTTGCGCTATCAAATGTTTTCGAGGATAGACTACTATGGCTTTTATAACTCGCCTGACCACATTATTCAACGCTGATATCAATGCTGTTATCGATCGCATTGAAGAGCCAACACTATTGCTTAAACAGGCAGTTCGCGAAATGCGTAGCGAACTCCAACAGCAACAACAATCTCTGGCACAACAGCAAGCACATTATTCACAGCTACAGCAACGTCACAAGCAAATACAACAGAATATTGATAAAACCAATGCAGAAATAGCACTGTGTTTTGATAACAATAATGCCTCGCTTGTAAAAACACTTCTCAGACGTCGCCTTGAAAGCCAACAATTATCCACACATTTAATACAACAACAAAATCAGGTTTTACATTCGATTGAACAGCAAAAAGTAACATTAAATGAAAACACTCAAAAGCTGGAATACATGCAACAACAAATGGATGTGTTGAGTCAAAAAAACCATCATAAAGTGCAAACAACGCCGCTCTTTTGTAATACCGCAATTACAAATGAAGACATTGAAATTGCCTACCTTAAAGAAAAACAACTACATGATAAAAATCGATTAACACCCTAGCCTTACGCTATTCAATATTTAACGGAAAATCATCATGAAACCATTATCATTTGTACACAATGCGATTGCAGGCTTTATTATCAGTGTACTGGCCAGTATCGCACTGTTTACCTCAACATTTGTCATCGCGCCTCATTTAGCCCTGACATTGAGCATAACTGGCGCAAGCTTAATGTATATTCTGTATTTACTGTATCAAGCGCGCACACCTGCTGGGCACATCACAACCATTATCACCTGGTGTTTTATCACGGCGGCCATATTGGTGCTACAACTCACACTCCCCCTTGTGATACTTACCCAAGGGCTCATGATATTAATCATCAGGTCATTGTATTTTCACTCATCAATAACAGCAACACTACTAGATGCAGCACTGCTGGGCACTGGTTTAGCAACCGCTGTATGGGTTGGCTACTATACCCGAAGCTCACTACTGGCTATGTGGAGTTTTTTCCTGATACAAGCCCTATTTTATCGTATTAGCCCATCGACTTCATGTAACGAGAACCTCACTAATAGTACTTTTTTAAACGCCTACCAAAATGCTGAAGAGGCATTGCAGCAAATAGGCCAACAGGAGAAACCCTCATGAATACAAAAATCCTTATGGCCGTATTATTCATTGGAACCGCAAGCATTATTGCCGCAAAGCCCGCCATAGAGCATCATGTACTAAACCACACTGCGACCACAGCGCCAACGACGAATTCGACACTAACCACCGCTGCCCTCACAGCAGCACAGCAAGCCACAATAGAGATAGTCTTTGTGCTTGATACAACAGGGAGCATGGGAGGACTCATCAATGCCGCCAAGGAAAAAATCTGGTCAATAGCCTCATCTATGGCCTCGGCAAAGCCTGCACCAAGGATAAAAATAGGCTTGGTCGCTTTTCGCGATAAAGGCGATACCTATGTGACCAAAACTATCGATCTGTCTGATGATTTAGATTCAATATACGCACACTTAATCGACTTTCGAGCAGATGGCGGTGGGGACACACCTGAAAGCGTTAATCAGGCACTCGATGACGCGGTCAATAAAGTTTCCTGGAGTGAGAGTGACAACACCTATAAAGTGGTCTTTTTAATAGGAGATGCACCACCTCAGATGCACTATAAGGATGATACACCCTATACAACCACCCTCGCTGTCGCCGCTCAAAAAGGTATCATTATCAATACAATCCAATGCGGCCAAGACCCGGAAACTCGCCAACAATGGCAGCGCATAGCCCGCTTGAATCAGGGCCAGTTCTTTCAAGTCGCAGCGCAAGGTGATGGGGTTGCTATCAGCACACCATTTGATGATGATATTGCAGCACTATCAAAGAGCCTAGACGATACACGTTTATTCTATGGCTCCAGACAACAGCGTAGCGACAGCGCTCAAAAGAAAATAGCCGCCGACAAACTTCATCAAAGCACGTCTGCTCAATCACGAGCACGCAGAGCCGTATTCAACTTATCAGCTAGCGGCAAAAAGAACCTTCTGGGTGAGAAAGAACTCGTTGAGGCTATTACAACCGGCAAAGCATCTCTAGAAACACTTGATACCGACCAATTACCAGAGCCTATTGCCGCACTGCCTGCATCAAAACGCAAAGAGGCAGTTAACCACATAGCGGCAAAACGTACAGCGATCACCGGGAAACTACAACAACTGACCCAAAAACGCGATCACTACATAAAAGACACCTTAAAGAACAAGCCAGCAGCCACTAAGTCTCTCGATGACCAAATCTATAACACCTTACGCGCGCAGGCTAAAAAGCACTGGGGAGAGACAACTTTCGAGCCAACAGCGCACTATTAGCCCTTTTAATATGTCTCTAATCAAGATACAAGGATGTATCTTTCTCTCTTGGCTTCCCTTCTTATAGTGTTTGGATATTGTTCAGCCACCTGCTTATTCCAATATTTGATCAATCTTAGGCATAAATACTCGCCAGCCCAGGGGTAATTGTTGGTATAATTGCCGGTTTTTTCCAGATGGTTAATGGCTATCTAAAGGACATACTCACCTGACTCGCCGCTATAGCGGCCTGCCTAACAGGTGCATATGTACAGCCTTAAGTCTGCCATTTAACCGGCCTGGAGCGATTAACGGAGCACAAGTATCATGCCACAAATTGCCGTTGTGATGGGTTCACGTAGCGATTGGGAAACCATGTCAGCCACTTGCGATATGCTAGATCAGCTAGGTGTAGAACATCATGTCGAGGTAGTATCAGCCCACCGCACCCCCGACAAACTCATGCAATTTGCACAAGGCGCAAAAGCTCGCGGCTTTAAAGTCATTATTGCTGGAGCCGGTGGCGCTGCCCATCTACCAGGAATGATTGCAGCCTCTACACCACTGCCTGTACTGGGGGTTCCCGTGCAAAGCAAAGCACTAAGCGGTATGGACAGTCTATTGTCCATTGCCCAAATGCCTAAAGGTGTCGCTGTGGGTACCTTGGCTATTGGTGCCAGCGGTGCGGCAAATGCCGGGCTGTTAGCAGCACAAATACTCGGTGCCTTTGATGACGCTATCCAACAGCGTATAAATGCATTTCGCGAGCAACAAACACAGCATGTTCTCGATCATGCTGATCCACGAGTCGATATTTAGTAATCGGCTACACTGAGCACACCGCAGCAGGCACCATACACCTGGTGTAGACTATTATTATTTGCAGTTGAGGTAACAGGTAACATGATGTCAATGTTAATCATTGGTAGTGGCCAGCTAGGGTTAATGATGGCCGCTGAAGGCGGCCGTTTAGGTATACAGATCGATCGGCTCGATTTTACTCGCCATGAAATCTTACCCGGCACCTCAAGCCTGCGTATACCGGCAGCACTTGACTATATTCTAAGTCACTACGATGTAATTAGTGCAGAATTAGAACACCTTCCCCAGGATGACTTTTTTGATGCTATTTATCAATCGCCAGCGTGGGTTAACCCCCAGGCTTTTGCCGTACTGCCTGATCGCTATACGCAAAAACAGTTGCTGGATACACTGAATATTCCTACCGCACCTTGGCATTTTATAGACTCTGATGCAGCATTGGCGCAAACACGCCAGACACTGGGTAGTGCACTTATCGTTAAAGCAACCCGTGGTGGCTATGATGGCAAAGGCCAATGGAGCCTGTCGGCAGATACCACTGTTACACCACCACCTGAATTGTATGGTCAGTTAATAGCAGAAACAAAAATTCCATTTTTGGGCGAGGTCTCGCTGATAGGTGCCCGCACACGCGATGGCAAGTTTACTTTTTTACCGCTGAGTGAAAATGTTCATCATCAAGGTATATTGCGCTTTACTCTAGCAGGCAACGCCTGTAGTGAAACAATGCAGACAGAAGCCGAGTCTATGCTCACCACACTCATGAATCATCTCGATTATGTCGGTGTTATGGCGATGGAGTGCTTTGTGACCGACAACGGGCTCTTAGTCAATGAACTTGCACCTCGTGTACACAACTCGGGCCACTGGAGCCAGCAAGGTGCAGAGTGTGATCAATTTGCGTTGCATATCAGAGCGTTGCTCGATTTACCCGCCCCCACACAGCAGCAGTATCAACCAACAATGATGTTAAATCTTATTGGCTGTAGCTTTAACCCCCAATGGCTCACTATATCCGGTGTAGCATGCCATTGGTATGGCAAAGAAACTCGTCCCGGCAGAAAAGTAGGTCATTTGAATATCAATGTCAGTGACCATAAACAATTGGAAGCCTGTGCCAGCCAACTGCGCCCAACATTAAATAGCGAACACCAACAGATGTTTAATGAAGCGCTCGCGCACTATGCCAATAATCTACATCATCATTCAGCATTAAGCTGCTATGCATCAACAGGCAACCCTTAAACGGGCTGCCTGTCACTTAAGCAAGATTCAACAACCCCACAAAGCTCGTCACTAAGAGTACAACACCCAACACACGATAAAAAACACGACTGTCAGTATTTACAATATGATGGTGAAAACGCAGCCCCAATAAGTGCCCACACGCGGCACAAGGCAGTAGCCATAAATGGTGAATCAATTGCAAATCAACACCAAAATAAATAAACGCTGCCATTTTAATCGTCACTAAAATAAACCATAACATGAAGAGCGTATTGCGCAGGCTTTCTTTTGCGACATAAATAGAAAAAACAGCAACAATGAGAGGAGCACCAATAAGGGAGGTTCCACTAACATAGCCACCGAGCATCAACAAACCGACATTCACAAACGGATGCCCACCCTGAAAAGGTTTATTTAAAATGTAACTAATGGCATAGATAGAAACAATCCCCATAATGATTGCGCTCATTAATGTCGCAGGCAAAATAATCAAGCCAAAAACCCCCACAAGCTTAGGAATAATCATTACTCCTAATGCTTTGCGTAAATAGGTCCAGTCAATAGTTGCCTTGACACCATGTTTGTAAGAATAACGGTAATTTTGAATAACTGTGAGCGATGAAAAAAACAATAAATGAACGGCAATTAATGGCAAATAAACTAAAGGCTGATTATCAACGATCAGTAAAAACGGGAGTGCGAGTACCGCCCCACCAAACCCTAGACCTGAGCGAACAAAGCCACTCCAAATAAAAATAAAACCAATTAAAACGTACTGATACCACTGTAAATCTGACATCGTTAAAACTCTTCACCCAATATTTTTCTATTACAATAATACTTATCGATATTCCTTAACGGTATCAACAGCACTACCAATATAGCCTAATAAAAACTCTTATTACAAAAATTGCACTTTAAGTACAAACGATAACGCCTTAGTAATAAATAAAAATTGCAAACACGACATTTAAACGACATTATTGCGCCCACTTTAAATTAATAACTCATTAAAAATATTTATTTCATACAATTAAGTGATAAAAAAAATATCAATCGAATAATAAATTTCGATAAGTGGTTAAAAACAAAGACAAATTTTAAGCGCAAGACTAATGGTGGCAAATCGCGACAAAAGGACGGGGAATTAAAAGTAATCTATGCTATTTTAAAACCGTGAACCAGTTAACACTCAACAACGAACAAATAAATAACGCAAAAGAATGATCCCCTTGTGAAATGCATTCACTTCACAAACATTTCTTTTGGCCCAGAGATTATTTTCCAATGAGCCTAGCACAACATAAAAAGAAGGTTATTATGAAATCATTGCTTCTATTCGTTTCTATTGTCGCCATTATTCTATTTGCCGCCGGTGCTCAAGGCGTTTTTATCGAGTCACCTTATATCCGATTATTTCAAGCGGGGTTAGGCACAACGTTAATCATTGGTATTACTTTATTTCTGATGATTATCGATATGGACAGCACGCGCAATCACCATTAACCCTTACGGCTATATCGAGTAGCCCACCATAGTGCGCCAATGCCGACAACGACATTGGCGACTGCTGATGCCATATAAATGCTGATGACACCGCCCCAAAACACACCAAACAACCACACCAACGGCAAGTAAACAATCAGTAAGCGCATTAGTGTTAACACTAATGCAGGCACTGGATTGCCAATACCATTGGCAAAACTGCTGGTAATCATTACCATTCCAAGAAAAGCATAGGTCACAGGGACAATACTCAAATAAATAACCGCGTTATGCTGCACAGCACTATCATCAGAGAAAGCCGCAACGACAGTATCTGCTGACCACCACAGAACCATTGCTGCCAAAACACCCCATACCAAAGAAAACTGATAACTTAAACGCAACCCATAGGCTAGCCGCTGCCGTTTTCTCGCACCCCAATTCTGACCACTAAACGGCCCCATAACAGAAGCCACCGCAATCAGTACAACAAGGCATATCGACTCTAATCTTGAAGCGACACCAAACCCAGCAACGGCCTCATTGCCATAACGGGCAACCATCCATGTTGTGATCGCTATTGATAGCGGTGATATCAAGTTCGTCCCTGCCGCCGGCAAACCAATACGCAAGATAGCCTGCCAGCTACTCCATACCTGCTGACAACACCCAGACCAAGTAATAAACCTCAATCTGACAATCAGTACATAAAGTGCAACACTAAATGCAATAGAATAAGCAATCACCGATGCCAACGCAGCGCCTTGCAGGCCCATTTTCGGGATACCCCACCAACCAAAAATAAGCAAAGGGTCCAAAATAATATTAACCAGTGATACCAGAATCATCACCATACTTGGCAAGCGCGTATTACCCGCAGCGCGAATACCTGCATTGCCGACCATTGGCACAACGACTAGAACGCAGCCTAAATACCAAATATCAATATAATCATGAATCAACCCCAGCAACGATGATTCAGCGCCTAGCAATGTAAACACCCTATCGACACTGTTTAGCCCCACCACGGCAAAGATACCGGCCAAACAGGCTGCAATAATAATGGATTGAGTGCTATAGCGAGAGATATCATGATCATTAGCTGCACCAATGGCGCGCGCTATAGCCGATGATGCGCCCGCCCCCACACCAAAAGCCAGACTACTTAAAATAGTAATCACAGGAAACGTAAAACTCATTGCCGCTAGTTCATCAGAACCCAACTGGCCAACAAAATAGGTATCGACAAGATGCATACTCATAATAGCCAATAATCCCCAAATCATTGGCATCGCTAAATACAGTAAATGTTCACGCTCACTACCTGTAGTCAGGTCTCGACGTTTCATTAAAAAATACAGCAGTTATTGATAAGGCACCGCCTTTAAGCCTTCACGCCAAGTAGCGAGTTGCTTGACGATACGCGAGGGTTTATAAATCAACGGCTTAGAACTTTCAAAGCCTTCGCTGGCTTCGCGTTCAGCTACAATGGCACGCGCTAGAGTAAATGCATCCAGAAAATTATCGGCAGCAGGTAAGGCATCTTTAAAGTATGCCTCACCAAAATAAGTAAATTCATTGCGGTCACTGCATCCAAATGATGTTTTATCAGGTGATGCAGCCGTAATAATTAATGTGTAATTATCTTTTAATGCCGGAATAAAACCACCAGAGTAGCAAGATGAAACAACAATCACTTTCCAGCGTACAGGAAGATCTTTTAGCATAGAAGCTAAGTTTTCAGCCGATAGATCTTTTAAACGAATACTGTGCTGATTTAAACTTAGTTGAAAATCCTGTGAACCATGGCTTGATAAATAGACAAATAAAATATCCTTATTGCTATCCATTCGATCGGCCATCGCATCAAGGGTTAACGCTATACTGGTTGTTGTTGCCAGAGGGTGAGTCGCAAATGTTTTATCACCATTAATTAGTGCCATCGAACGCCCTTCAGTTGCATAGTGCTTATCAAAATACTCTTTGACATAAAGCACTTCTCGACGAAAAACCCCCTGCGTGCCATCACCAGCAATACCTAGAAAATACATATTAGGTATATCGGGGTGGCTTGCCTGCAATTGTTGCCATTGTTTATTTAGCAGGGTCTTTTGATTATAAAGTGCCTGCTCAACGAGTTCATCGGGGTTGGTAGTAAAACCTGGAGTGAGCGATTCAATCAACACGCCTCTGCGCCAGCGACCTTTAACGACTTTTATTCCATCGACAGGTTGTGCATAGCTGAGCACACCATCACCATGGTACTGGCCATAATAAAAACCACCACTATAGGCATCACCATCGCGCGTCATTAACGTACCTTCGCCATGATACTGAAACAAATTAAATTCACCGCGATACACACTACCATCGCCGCCTATATACTCACCACTGCCTTGTAATTGACCATTGACAAACTCACCAGTGAATTTACCCCCACGGTTATCATAGTAGACACCTGCACCATGAAACTGCCACTGTTTAAAATGCCCTTCATAGCGAACATCCGCAGATAAAAAAGATCCTTCACCGGTAAATTCACCTTGTTCAAAATAACCTGAATAACGCTCTTTGTCTGCGGTAGTATAAATACCTCGACCTTGATAATTACCCTTTGAGAAGAGCCCAATATAATGGTCGTTATTCGCCAACATCAACTCACCATGGCCATGATAAACACCGTGTTCAAAGCTTCCCTTATAACGCGAGCCGCCGGCTTCTAAAGTGCCATAGCCATGGGGGGTTGCCGCTTCTACATCACCGCTATAAAACGCTCCGTCACTATAGCTGATCTTCCCTTTACCCGTTGCAGCACCTTCAAAGAAATCACCTCGATAGCGCATTGATGCGGTTTCAAAAAGGCCGTGCCCATGAAATAACCCCGCTTTAAACTCACCTTTATAGTAATCGCCATTAGGCCAGCTAATACGCCCTGCACCATGAAATTGCTGCTTTTTAATACCGCCGTCGTAGCGACCTGCATCAGGCAGAACCGCAACAGGTGTGGGGATTTCACGCTGTAGATATTGCTTGTTTTCCATCATGATCGCACCGACAAGAAAACCGCATAGAATAAGCAGAGAGTATTTAACCATAGGAAAGAGTCCATTAATGCTAACCAGAACATTCTAATCAGTTAGCAAACAATGGTTAAGTCATTTATGAAACAATTCGTTCATTAAGTGCGGTGTCACTGATTACAAGGCCAAATTAGTGCCCAATCAGTTATTGAGGTATACGTTGCCTAAAAGTGATACCCTAAACGCAGCTCAATGTAATCGTCATTGACAAATGCCACTAATGGGTCGGCAGTGTCAATATTAGAGAAAGCCTGAGCCTCGATATTCAACACAAAGTGATCGCCGATACGCCGACTGGCCTCTAGGCTAAATACTCTAGCATGCGTATCGGCATCAATAATAAAGCCCGCTAGCGCTTCTGTAGACTGGACATCATTGGCCGTGTAGCGAAAGCCAATAAAGACATCATTGGCAAAGGGTTGTGCAGAGCCTCTGTCATCGAACAAATATTCACCAACCACACCCAGATCAGCACTGCTACCAGCAATACCAACAAAAGTGTATTCAAAACCACTGGCAACAGCACTAAATCGCTCCTGTTGCCCAGAGCGTGTAATCGCTTCTAATTTCAACAGCCAGCTTTCTAGTGTCAGTTGTAGGTCAACACCCGTTTGATCGATAACATCATAAATAGGGACAAGGGCACGATTATCACTACGCAGACTAAAACGTGGATCCCGGCTAGTACCACTGAAATGAGAGAGGCCAATATCGACCACACCAAGGGTGTGACTCCAGCGCAATGCCGCATCAATACGGTGTTCTTTAGACGATGATTCATAAATAGGATCGTCAGTATCAACGTGTAATCCGGTTCTTAAACGCCCTTCTCTACCGGCAAATGTGCGCTCACGAAAGCCCGGCAAGACAAATAGATCAACAACGCCCCAGTCGCGCACGGTACTTAAATGTACCATCGGTTGGCCAAGCTTCTCTTCGCCATCGGTACTCTCTACTAAATCAGTTTGGTTGATTATATCAACAAGGTGTTGTGATTCGGTGGTTCCCCAAAAGACTTTGCCAACACCCACTCGAAGATCCCAATTATCAGACAATAACAAGACATTAAACTCACGTACATCCACATGAGTACGCTCACTATCACTCTCATCTACTCTAAAGAAAGGCGTAAAGATAAATCGCAGCGATGGATTAAACTCATGATAAAACTCAAGCTCGGAGGAGAGTGAATTATTGTTGTCACTTTGCTCATCGCTAGTAGCCGTGTGATAAAAATGTCGAGATTCAAACGTGATATCGCCAGACCACTCACCATGAGCCGCTATCGAGCCTACTGTCAGAGCACAACCTAAAACACGCTTTAGTATATAATTATGCAACAAACGTCTCATCGCTCCGGTGTGCCTCATGGTTATATTAGCGCACACGCTTTAATGCATTTTGATTAAAGTCTTTATTGCCAAGACCTGTTTTGAATTCATAATCAGACCAAGTCAATAGCGTTGACTTTTTAGTGACATGATTTTGCATAAGCATTTGATCTGCACGCCAGTATTTATTTAGATATTGTTGGTAACCACTGGCTACTAATGTTTTTAACAACGCATTTTTACGATCATAGTATTGCGTTTTTACAACAAAAAACTCCTGTTGATCAAGCCATACTATTTGGCGTGTATAGCCTGAAAACTTATATTCTGGCTTACGCTCAATAACATAGGTAGGTTTGCCATCAATTACCTCGTCTCGTAAGTAGCGATACTGGTACTTATCGACTTCTTGAGAACTAAGATCTTCAAAAGCAAACTCACTTCCCATAAATGGGCCAGACTTATTGCGCGAATTAATACGCTTTACGCGTTTAGCCGCCGGAAGATACAACCATTGATCATCGGGTTTAACGCCATGGCTAAATGTCAACATGGTTGTTCCTTTAACATCAGCAGGCTTATCAAAAATAGAGAGGCTTTTATCGCCATCGCCATCAACCTCTAATGTTTTGACACGTAGATAACGTGTGCTGCTCGCGCCAGTAGCATTTTTTAAAACCATCACCATTGAGGCAACATTATCCCCAAAGCCCACATCACGACGATCGGCCTCTACGGCTATTGCCAGCCCTTTTTCTTCATCACTTAACCCAGAAAGATCAAGCCCGAAAGCATTCGCTGCCGTTAAGCTTACCAGTAGTGAAAAAAATATCTGAAATCTATGTGGATGTCGCTTGTGTTTCATTAACATACAGTTCTTCCTCTACATTCTCTTTATCTCTTTCGCATTTCATTAACAATGCAGGGAGATATAAAAAATCAATAATTAAAGCGACGGCAATCGTCACCGCCGTCAACAATCCCATACCCGCATTCAATTTAAATGATGACATGGCCAACACTAAAAAACCGCCAATCAATGCCATGGTAGTCACCACGATGGCAGGCCCAACACTGGAAAAAGCATAGCGTACAGCATCTTCACTACCGAGCCCTTGCTCTCTACGTGCACGCAAATATTTACTTAAAAAATGCACTGTATCATCAACGACAATGCCCAACGTCATTCCCGTTACAATCGACAATGCCAATCCTACTTGACCTACAAACAAACCCCACAAGCCAAAGCTAACCGCTGCCGGCAATAAATTGGGCACTAAACTAATCAAGCCATACTTCCAGGATTTCAGAGCAAACACCAGCACTAGAGAAATTAACAATAATGCAACGGTTGTCCCTATTAACATGCTCTGAATATTACGTTTACCAATATGAGAGAACATCAACGTAGGGCTTGCAGCATCGTAATTAATATTCGGCATATTCTCGCCCAACCACTGAGCCGCCCGCTGCTCAAAATCTAGAATGGCATTACTGCTGAGATTAATAAACCTTACTGTTATGCGGGTACTTTTTTTATCGATATCAATTTGGTTATTTAAATCTAAACCATAAGGCAGGCTCATTTCATACATCAGTAAATATTGTGCCGACAGAGCCTGACTGTCTGGCAGCACATACTGAGAAGGGTCATCGCCATTCATATTGCGATTAATCCTCTTCATTGTCGTCAGGTAGTGGTTAACATGCTTTACTTCTGGCTGCGTTTCTACCCACTGTACAAAATCAGCTGTTTTGGCTTGAAAAGCAGGGTCAGAAACACCGCCGGATGCATTAGCCTTTAAAGAATAATCAATAAAATACATACCCGTCAATTTATCGGATATACGATCTGTATCCTGACGAAAAGCGATGCTTTTATCAAAATATTTTACAAACTCATCATTTAATTCATTGAGCACTAGTAAACTTGATAAACCAACAACGGCAATTGTCATAATGATTAACAAACGATTTTTTTGATCAATCACCCACTGAGCCAACATCGACATACCAAAGGCTATTGTTTGCTGACGATGACTTGCCTTCAATGGCAGCACTGCCAACAATGCAGGTAGAAAGGTGACACTCAAAACAAAAGCAAAACAAACACCCATGGCCGTTATGTTCCCCAGATCACCAAACGGTGGGGAATCACTGAAATTGAGACTTAAAAAACCTAACGCTGTCGTCAGCGATGTCAAAAATATAGGGTAAAAGTTAACCCGAAAGCTTTCTTTTACAGCACTGAAACGATCGTGCCCTGTACGTAACTGTTGTAAAAATGTCGTCAGAAAGTGTACCGTATCGGCAACGGCAATAGTCAATATCATGATGGGAGCTGACATCGCTGGCGGCGATAGCGTAATACCCAGCCAACCAGCTGAGCCCATCGCGGCAACAACTGAAAAAACAATGATAACAATGCTGACAAATGCCGAGGTAAAACTGCGAGTATAGAGCAATATACCTAGAATAATGACCAGTACAGATAGGGGAACCAAGGTAGATAAATCGCGAATAGATGATTCGTTAAACGCGGCATTCATAAAGACAACACCGCTGGTATAGACTTTGATATCAGGGTACTTTTCCTGAAAAGCGTTGACTATCTCACGCGTGGGCACCACAACTTCGGGCATTTCTTTACTTTGATCAACACCAGGAAACTGCAACGTGATGTTCACGCCCGCCACATCACCTGATGGCGACACTAAATTATTTATCAATAGCGGTTCACTTAGCGCTATTTTTCTTATCTCGGCAATTCGACTGGCATGTAGCATTTCGGGGTCAAGCACTAAATCCTCGACTGTCATATCATCACCTTCAGCATAAGAGTGCTGAAAATTAGTCAATGAATCAACGCGTAAGGAATAAGGTAACTGCCAGACAAGCTCTGTCAGCTCGTGAATGGCACTCAGGGTTCGCTTGCTAAATACATCACCACTATCGGGCTCCAGCATCAACATAATATTGTCAGATTTGGTGTATGTACTTTGCATCTGCTCAAACGCCAGCAGCTGCGGATTATCCTGCCCAAAAAAGATACGGTAGTCACTATCAAATGTCAGCTTTGCCGCACCAGAGCCTAACGCCAGCACACCAGCAATACTCAACAATATGACAAGGTATCGATAGCGGAGTAGTCTTTCTGCAAATGCTTCCATTATATGTGCCTACAGTGTTTGTTTGAGGAGTTGTAATTCATTGGTAAAAAGCTCGCCACGAATACGCTCACAAGTTTCTTTATAATCCCAATCAGCCGTTAACGGTTGCCAATCAAATGCATCTAGCAATCGGTAACAATGTTGATTGATCGTCGCCTCTGGCTTCACAATACCTAAATCTGCCAAAGGAATATCTGAGCCCATTAAAATAGAACCACCGTAGGCAAGCGACCACAAGCCAAATATAAGCTCCGTAGGGCTCATATCGTTCAGCGTTAAATCACCTTGCTGTTGAGCTTCATGAATAATAGCGGCAATACTACTTAAACAACCATCTTCGCATTGGCGTAAATTTTTCTGACCTTCGGGCGACACTTTATCCCTGATCAAACTGGCTTTAATCACTTGAAGATTGGCAAATTCACGGGGAAATAATTGAACAAAAATATGATGGGCAATCAGCACTGCGACCATTTTCTCTCGCGGCCTACCGTTAAAATGAGTCGCTTTGGTAAACATACTCAGCTGGACATTCATACTGCGTATACACAAGGCGCACAATACTTCTTCTTTACATTTAAAGTGCTGATACACCGTACCCTTAGAGTATTCTATCGCCTCAGCGATACGCTCCATACTGAGCCCTGCATAACCTTCCTGATACAGAAGTTCAGCTGCATTATCAAGAATGAGCAGTTCACGGTCACGTATTTCACGCTGTTTGCGGCTTAGTGGTGTCATATTCATACAGCCAATGTATACCAAAAGCCATTATTTGACAAGGCGTCAAAATTTGCATCGTCGTCAAAAACATCCATAATTTGATAGCTCGGTAGCAGTTTCAACGATCGTATAAATGTAGATTAAGAGCAGGGCCGAGAAATGGCGCGCACGAGCAGTTGACCGCACTCACGGCAAAGGTAGCGTTGCTGGCCGGATATAATCTTCTTATGCCTATAATGGCTTAGTTCTATTGTCCGGCAATCACAATAGTAACGAAAGCGTTTTACACTGTTCACCGGGATACCAGTAAGGTCATAGTCACCACGCACTAGTGGCTCTGCGCCAAATAGTGCCATCACCTGTTTCCACTGTTGACCATGCGGCTTAATCGATTGCAAGCCAAACAGGAGGTCAGTCACGTAATGTGCGACCTCATGGGGGACGGTATTTTTTAAATTGTCATCAAAGTACTTGGCAAACAGCCATGGGTTAAAACGAATTTGGCGCTCGCAATCTGTCGCGGTACGCCGGGTGCGATACATCCCTGCACAACGCCCCCTGAGATTAAACAACGTATCAATCTCAGGAACCGCTATAGAATAGGCATTGCGCGCCACTTGCAGGTACTGGTTAACCGCCTGCCTGACGAGCACCTGCCGGGATACACCGATAGGTTGAATAAGCTGTGTCATACCACTAGCCCACAAAATAGTGTTTAGGAATACGCCCCGCCGCAGAAAACACAACCCCCTCGCATTCGAGCAGTTGCCGCTGTTTTCCCGCATGATGAAAATCGGCTAGTTTGCCTTGCGCATTGACGATACGAAACCAAGGCAGTGTCGTATCACTGGGCAGCAAGCGCAACAATCGACACGCATGGCGAGCACCGCCAAGCTCAGCGAGAGTGGCCAGGTGGCCGTAGCTGCATACTTGACCTTGGGGAATCTGTGATAACACCAAACAAAAGCGCTCAAGCACCACTTGCTTATCATCCATAGAAAATCCATCAATTGACACAAAAAAGTAACCAAACACTAGCGTCGTTTTTGGTACCAAAAATACATTCTCGCAAACAATAACACAGCCAGCGTTAGCGCATAAATAAATGGTTCTAATACATCGGCTTTAACAAGCCACCAAAAGTGAACAACCCCAGCCAGTGCACAAACATATACCAACCGATGCAGTGTTATCCACGACTTACCAAGACGACGGCGCAAGACAGATAAAGACGTAATAGCCAACGGGATTAGCAGCAAAAAGCCCACAAAACCTACCGTGATATAAGGGCGCTTAATAATATCGTCAATTATCGCCGCTATATTAAAGAAATGGTCAAAGACTAAGTAAGTTAAAAAGTGCAACAACACATAAAAAAAGCTATAAAGCCCAAGCATACGCCTAAAGCGCATCCAATAGTTCCAGCCAAACCAGCGGCGCAGCGGCGTGATTAATAAAGTGATGAGCAAAAAGCGCAAGCCCCACTCACCCGTTTGATGCGTCAATGACTCAACCGGGTTTGCCCCTAAGGTATTGTTGACAATCCCCATCGCCAAATTGATTGCAGGCAGTAAACTGACACAAAAAACAGTAACTTTGCCGACAATGCCCCTTGCAGATTTAGATAACATCATTTATTACTGCCAGCATTTAGAAATACTTTTTTAAATCCATGCCCGTATATAAGCTGGCCACATCGTCGGCATACCCATTAAACATTAGCGTATCTTGCTTAAAAAACTTCCCGATAACTCGCTCTCGATTTTGGCTCCAGCGGGGGTGGTTCACACTAGGATTCACATTAGCGTAAAAACCATACTCGCTAGGTGCGGATAAGTTCCAGCTTGTTTGGGGCTCGTTTTCCATAAAGTGTATTTTAACAATCGACTTGATACTTTTAAAACCGTATTTCCAGGGAACCATTAGGCGTAATGGCGCACCGTTTTGAGCAGGCAGCGGCTGTCCATAAAGCCCAGTCACCATAAACGCCAGTGGGTGCATTGCCTCGTCAATGCGTAGCCCCTCGCGATATGGCCATTGCAATACATTACGACGCTGCCCTGGCAGTGGCTTTTTTTCATCATACAGTGTTTCAAATGCGACATATTTTGCCTTTGAGGTAGGCTCAAACCGCTTAAGCAAGTCACCGAGTGAAAAACCAATCCATGGAACCACCATAGACCAGGCCTCAACACAGCGCAGACGATAGATACGCTCTTCAAAATCATGTGGTTTTAAAATATCTTCTAGCGTATAAGTGCCGGGTTTTGCACATTCACCGGCAATCTCTACTGACCAAGGGTCTAGCGGTAATAGGGCTGCGTTATCCAGCGGGTCAGATTTGCTATAACCCAACTCATAAAAATTGTTATACGACGTAATATCATCGTAAGAATTGGGCTCATCATCCAGTGAGTAAGTGGTTTGAGCATCGGCGTATTTATCAGCCGGTTTATCCGTCGCCGATAGTGCCAATTGCGGCAGGTAAGCGGCCATAGATAGGGCCGCGCCTGCTTTGATAAAGTGGCGCCGGCGATTAAACAGCCGCTCATCAGTAACGTCATTCTCACTTAGGCGTGCACTTGGCGATAAAAAGCGGGGTTTTTTTCGAAAACCAAAACTCATGAATATTCCTCAATAGTAGCATTTAAAGCAGTAATGACAATTAGAGAGAATCTATAGTGGTAAGTTCACCCTAAATACTATCTCTTTCGCTGTCACAGTGTTATCACAAAAAGACACTAGTCTATTAGCTATACACCAACAGCAGCATCCGACAAATAGCATAGCTCACCACCTAAAGGCTGGTAAGACCAGCGACCGCCTCCAACAACAAGCTATTACGGGTAAAATACGGGATAACCGCCAATAAAAAAAGCCGCATATAATTGTATGTTAATGCTAGCTCATTGATACAACACATTTAATCAACTCATTACTCTAAACATAACGCAGTGCAACATATTTGGCATAAGTAATTAATTGCTCATTTGGGCCATATCTCGCCAACAGCGTTTGTGTACTACTGAAAAAATAAGTGGTGGTACTACGCTAAAAAACAACAGCGGATATTCATGTTATCTGCTTTTTAGGCTAGAATGGTTTCGCTAACAGATTCTTGGCTTTATTGGTTTACTTTTCTTCGTGCAACAATCTGTTCACCCAATAATTTAACCTCACATCAAACGTAAGAACGATTAAACTATGACTACAAAACCACTTTATACCCACTATGCAGGCCCAGGCTTACTAGAAACACCTCTGCTCAATAAAGGCAGCGCATTTACGCACGAAGAACGAGAGCAATTTAATTTATCCGGGTTATTGCCGGACATTACTGAAACAATAGAAGAACAAACCGATCGTGCTTACGAACAATTATGCAGTTTTAATAGCCCTATCGAGCGACATATCTATCTGCGAAATATTCAAGACACCAACGAAACGCTATACTTCAGCTTAGTCGTTGGACATCTCGAAGAGATAATGCCGATTATCTATACGCCAACCGTTGGCGAAGCCTGCCAACAGTTTTCTCATATTTATCGCCGCCATCGCGGTTTGTTTATCAGCTATAACGACCGACACAACATTGATGATGTACTTCATAATTCGACCAAAAACAATGTCAAAGTGATTGTTGTAACCGATGGCGAACGTATTCTCGGCCTCGGCGATCAGGGTATTGGCGGCATGGGAATCCCCATAGGAAAGCTAGCACTCTACTCGGCTTGTGGTGGAATCAGCCCTGCATATACACTGCCTATCACATTAGATATCGGCTGTAATAACCCTCAGGTTGTCGAGGACCCGATGTATATGGGGTGGCGCCATCCGCGCATTACTGGCGATGAGTACGATGAGTTTGTCGATCTATTTATTCAGGCCGTTAAGCGTCGCTGGCCAAATGCACTACTACAGTTTGAAGATTTTGCACAGCAAACGGCAACGCCGCTGCTACAACGCTACCGCGATGAGTTATGTTGCTTCAATGACGATATACAAGGTACCGCGGCTGTCACTGTCGGGACATTACTCGCTGCATGTCACGCTAAAAATGAACAACTTAAAGACCAACGTATCACCTTTGTTGGGGCAGGCTCAGCAGGCTGCGGTATTGCAGAACAGGTTATTGCGCAAATGAAAGCCGAGGGTTTAAGCGATGCCGAGGCACGTTTACGTGTAACCGTACTCAATCGCTACGGCTTGATTCTCGATACAATGACAACACTTTTAGACTTCCAGAAAACGCTCTGCCAATCACCCAGCTTTATGGACGGCTGGAATATCGAAAGTGACACCGCAAGCTTACTAGAGGTGACCGAACACTTTAAACCGACTGTACTCGTCGGTGTATCGGGCCAACCGGGTCTATTTAATGAAAGCGTTGTTAAAACGATGCATAAACACTGCAAAAAGCCAATCGTTATGCCGTTATCGAACCCAACCTCACGGGTTGAGGGCCTACCACAGGATATACTAAACTGGACCGATGGTGATGCCATTGTATCAACAGGAAGCCCGTTCACACCTGTTCACCTGAACGGCCAGAACTACCCTATTGCACAATGTAATAATAGTTATATCTTCCCGGGTGTTGGGCTTGGTGTTATTGCCAGTAAAGCAACGCGTGTGACTGAAAATATGCTCATGGCCTCAAGCCATGCACTAGCAGAAAGTTCTCCGCTGGTAAAAAATGGTGAAGGTGAATTATTGCCCGCATTAAATGACATTCGCGATGTCAGTCTATCGATTGCCAAGGCCGTTTTTAAGCAAGCGATTGAAGATGGCGTGGCATTATCAGTGCCCGAGGAAATGATCGACGAAAGAATAAATGCTAATTTTTGGGAACCTAAATACCGCAATTACAAACGTGTTTGTTAACCTGTACAGGGTAACTAAATAAGCCTAAATAAATGTTCAATGATAAAAATTTATTTATGGCTTATTTAAAGACCTCAGATGTATGTTATCTCGCTAAAGTTAAGCGAGATAACATACACTAGCCATTAGTGAGATTTCATTTCACCATGACGGTGGCGCTTTCCCATCGCAAAACGATGTTCAGCGAGACGTTCATTTAATTGCTGCTGCTGTTGCGGTGTTAGCAGTGCTTTAATAGAAAACAGTGTTCGTGCGCGTTGCAAGTGATGCTCGATTTTAAATGAAACCTGAGTATTGATCAGCTCGCTCAGTGCTGATTCATCTAGCTCATCGGCACTTAATAGCGCTTGCAATTGTTGTTGAAATGCTTCCCTATGTTGCTTGTGGTCACTGGCATTATCTTTTCTCGCTTGTTTTCTCTCTGTTATGATTTCATCTATCTGCACTTGCTGCTGCTCGCTTAAATCAAGATCGCGCAACATTTTTTTCAGTGGAAAATGCCCATTTGCCGCTATAGCAACTACAGCACCCCCAAACCCTAACACCATGACAAATACCATTAATACTGATTTCATTGTGTAGCTCCTCTAATAAATTAATATGTCATGGGTAGTCTACGGATTAGCATGCAAGCATTCTGTCTGGACAACGTAAAGGTTGTGTAAATATACTGACAATAGCGGTGATACATTAGACAATAGAAGGCAATTATCAGGTAAGCAACTATGGCCAACATACTATTAATTGACGATGACATTGCACTGTGCCAGCTATTAACAGACTATTTGTCCGGTGAGGGCTATACCCTATCGACAAGTCATGATGGCAACAGTGCATTGGCTTTATGTCGTGAGCATCGCTACGATCTATTATTGCTGGATGTTATGATGCCTGGCATGAATGGTCTGACATTTTTACAACAATTTCGCCAGCATTACACAACACCCGTATTGATGCTAACGGCAAAGGGTGACGAATTAGACCGCGTTATTGGCCTTGAAATGGGCGCGGATGATTATCTTGCAAAGCCCTATAGCCCGCGCGAATTAATCGCACGCATTCGCGCACTTTTACGCAGAGTTGAGTTTGATAAAAAAGCAGCTAACAATGCTGAACCACAGCAATTTGGTGACATTAGCATTAACCCTCAGCATCATATTATTCTCGCCAACACACAAAGCCTTAATGTCACAACAACGGAGTTTAGAATCCTGCAAACACTGATTACATCTGCCAATCAGGTAATCACAAAAAATGATTTACACCAACGTGTACTGGAAAGGCCTATGGCTCTTTATGATCGAAGTTTAGACATGCATATCAGTAATTTACGTAAAAAACTTTCCCTAGCCAACAGCAATGTCACTATTAAAACCATTCGCGGCATTGGCTATATACTAGAGACAACATCATCATGAATCTATCGCGGCTAAACCCTTTGCATTCTTTTTTTGGAAAAATATTTCTTTGGTTTTGGCTGACATTAAGCGTGATTATAATTATTACCGTCATCTTTGTTACTCGCTGGAAAGAGCCCTACCAGCTACTCACACCAACCCCTGTACAATTACAACAATTTAATGCTATCGCTCACCAGTTAGCTAATATAAAAAAGCCATCGGAACATTTACAGATACCACACGATCAGCCACACACTAAGCTACCCCCCAGATTACGCCAACAATTAAAGCGAAAGCTACATGCGCTACGAAAAGAATACGGTGCTGATATTTTTCTGTTCGATCACGAGTTTAAACTCTTGGGGAAACGACGCTTTCCTCCCATTATTTTCCCCATGCTAAGTGCTATGCACAGCAATGGAAAGGCCACATTAGGAAAGTGGCATCATGAACAGTGGGTGGGATCAAAAAATATTGTGATTTTTGATCACTCTTTTAGTATGTTTATACGCACAGAAAAACGCCATAGAGGGTCACCGTTTCAACGATTGATTAAAAACCCCTTAATGCAGTTACTCTTTTCACTACCCTTGACATTGCTTTTAAGTTATTGGCTCGCGTGGTCGCTGTCAAAACCATTAAAACGGCTCGGGCATGCTGCACAAAAAATTGGTGAAGGCCAGTTAACAACGCAATTGACTGAAAAAGACTGTGCCCGCCAAGATGAAATCGGTAACTTAGCCCGCCAATTTAATACTATGTCTAGCCAGCTAGCATCAATGATGGATACACAAAAACGCCTGCTGGGTAATATTAGCCACGAGTTGCGCTCACCACTAACCCGTTTGCAAGTAGCTTTAGCCATTGCCGAGAAAAATGCATCACAAGATATACAACCCATGCTCGAACGCATAGGGTTAGAAGGCGACAGATTAGAGCAAATGATTCAACAGGTATTATTACTCGCAAAGCTTGAGTCGGTTTCAGCGCAATGGCCAATGGAGGCCGTTGACCTCTTTCATATATTGCGCACTACCATCGCAGATGGCCAATTTGAAGCAGAGAGCCTCAATAAAGAAGTTGTCTTTAGCAATACCAGCAATGATAACAACCATACCGTAGTACTTCATGGCAATGAGCCACTACTGCATAGTGCTATCGAGAATATTATTCGCAATGCTATCCATCATACACCTGTAGCTACAACGGTTACAGTGAATGTCACCGCAGTCTCAAACCGTTGGGTTATTACGATTTGTGATCAAGGAAAGGGGGTGCCTGAGGATAAGATTCGCCATATGTTCGACCCTTTCTTTCGCATTGATCAAACAGATACTAAAACAGGAATGGGGTTAGGGCTTAGTATTGCCGAGCACGCTATTGCTAAACACGGTGGCAACATTAGCGCATACAATGCACCACAAGGTGGGCTATGTGTTCGTATTGATCTACCGGGACTAGACCCAACCCCTATCCTTGATTAAACTACGCGCTTATTTAGCGCTATATCAAGCTATGCCTTAATAGCAAACAATATCACCTATATTTCACTGTAATTCTCACTATGACTGAACCGATAAACGAGCGTTATCAGCAACGCTTTAGCGGCGTAGCCCGATTGTATGGCAACGCAGCATTAACTCGTCTACAACAAGCACACGTACTTATTATTGGCGTTGGTGGTGTAGGCACATGGGTCGCGGAGGCACTCGCTAGAACAGGGGTAGGCACTCTCACCCTGATGGATCTGGACGACATCTGTATCACCAACACCAATCGTCAGGTGCACGCACTGCAATCGTCAATTGGTCAGCCAAAAACCCACGCCATGACCGCGCGGCTCACTGATATTAACCCCGATATCGTTATTCATCAAATTGAAGACTTCCTCGACAAAGAAAATCTAAGCCGCTACATCACCTCACAATATACCATTGTGGTTGATGCTATTGATATGGTGCTGACCAAAACAGCACTCATTAACCACTGTAAGCGCCAGAAAATAGCATTGATCACTGTAGGTTCTGCTGGGGGCAAACGCGACCCTCAAAAAATTACCTATGGCGACCTCAGCAAAACTACCAATGACCCACTACTGTCGAAAGTACGCAATAATTTACGTAGACTCTACCAATTCAGTCGCAACCCTAAGCGTGTTTTTTCGATCGAAGCGATTTATTCGACAGAGCAGATGACATATCCCGATAACCAAGGTGGCACCTGCCAGACAAAACGCTTCTTAGAAGGCGATACCAAGCTTGACTGCAGTGGTGGTTTTGGCGCTGTTACTATGGTGAGTGCAAGCATGGGTTTACTCGTTGCGACACGAGTCGTTGACAGGTTACTCAAAAAGACCGATAAGACTATCCACAACGAATAGAGTTGTTATCTTTTACCAACTCATCTAGGCTCTCTATCCTATACTGATTACTTACCCGTATCGTGAGGAACCTCTGATGAGCACCCATTTTTCACCACTGATTGCATCTGTCGACAGCACTCACATCGACCAGCCTATTACCGTTCATGCACCTTTTGACCACTCAATAATTGCCACCGTTGATACTGTCAATCAACAAGGGGTTGATCATGCGCTAACAACTGCGCATGCTATTTTTAACGACCGAAAACAATGGCTCTCTGTTGCAACGCGTATCAGTATTCTCGAAAAGGCCGCTGAGATTATGCAGTCGCGTTTTGCCGAACTGGCCTTAGAAGCCGCCCGAGAAGGCGGCAAACCGCTGGGTGACTCTGAAGTGGAAGTCGCTCGCGCTATTGATGGTGTTAAAAACTGTATCGAATGCATTCGTACTGATGTCGGTAGAGAAATTCCCATGGGGCTTAATGCGGCCTCAACGGGTCGTCTGGCGTTCACACACAAAGAACCTATTGGTGTCGTTGTAGCAGTTAGTGCGTTTAATCACCCACTGAATTTAATTGTTCATCAAGTTGCTCCAGCGCTTGCTGCGGGCTGCCCCTTTATTGTTAAGCCCGCCGGTGATACGCCGCTATCGTGCTTTCGCTTTATTGAAATTCTACACGCTGCCGGACTACCCATCGAGTATGGACAGGCGCTACTGACTAATACAACCTCCACGACACAAACACTCGTCACCGACCCACGACTAGGCTTCTTTTCATTTATTGGTAGCGCTAATGTCGGCTGGATGTTACGCGCCAAGCTAGCCCCTGGTGTACGTTGTGCGTTAGAACACGGTGGCGTTGCACCTGTTATCGTAGCCGCTGATGCCGATCTCGATGATGCAGCACCATTACTGGCTAAAGGTGGGTTCTATCATGCAGGCCAAGTCTGTGTATCGGTACAACGTATATTCGCCGATAGCACTATCGCTGAGACATTAGCGCACCGTCTGGCCACAACAGGCAGTGCTATGAAAATCGGTGACCCAACCCATACCGACACTGAAATCGGCCCACTGATTCGCAAGGCTGAAATTGATCGTATTGACCAGTGGGTACAAGAGGCCATCAGTGCTGGAGCGACACTGCTGTGTGGTGGCAACCGCGTAGGCGATAGTGGCTATGCTGCAACCGTATTGCTTAACCCCCCGATGGATACAACTATTAGTCAAGCAGAAGTATTTGGCCCTGTTATTTGTGTGTATAGTTTTACCGATATTGATGATGCCATCAAGCAAGCTAATAGCCTGCCATTTGCCTTTCAAGCAGCCGTATTTACTCAAAACCTAGATCGGGCGTTGCATTGCTATCGTCAACTCGATGCCTCAGCGGTGATGGTGAATGACCACACAGCCTTCAGAGTGGACTGGATGCCATTTGCCGGCCTCAAGCATTCAGGGTACGGTGTTGGAGGGATTTCTTACACCATCGAAGAGATGCAAATTGAGAAGATGGCCGTCATTCGCTCTAAGTCACTGCTCTGATTAATTGCCACTTACGCTATAGCTAGTAGTTAATCACTACGCTGTAAGTCACTGCGGTAACAAGGGTTACCGCAGAAAGAATCTCTGACAGGCCATATATTCTATTTTACTGATAGAAAACCCCAGCCTGATCTATCAAAGACACCTTACATACATGATAGGCAACCCAGGCAAACACATGGGCAATAACGCTACACCTTAAATTGATTAATCAGCGCATTAAGGTCTTTCGCCTGATTAGAGAGCGCTGCTGCATTGTCTAGGCTTGCAGTGGTTGCCTCAGAGGTCGTTTTAGATTCAGATAAAATTTTGCCTATATTATCATTTATATTTTCGCTGACCTGGCTCTGCTCTTTTGCCGAATCTGCAATTTGTGCATTCATGCCATTAATAATCCCTACGGCGGTAATAATTTCATCAAGGCAATTACCCGCACTCGATGAGTGCTCAACGGTATCCTCGCCTACTGATTTACTCGACAACATAACACTGACAGCCTCGTCAGAGCCCTGCTGTAAGCGCTCAATCATACTTTGAATTTCCTGGGTGCTGTCTTGGGTTCGGCTAGCAAGTGTTCTAACCTCATCAGCAACGACGGCAAACCCTCGGCCTTGCTCACCCGCACGGGCAGCCTCAATAGCGGCATTTAGTGCCAACAGATTAGTTTGTTCTGCAATACCGCGAATCACATCTAAAACCGATACAATTTCACCGACATTGCCTTTAAGATCATTAATAACATTGGAGGCCCGCTCAATTTCATTCACCAATGATTGCACAGAACCCACACCTTTGGTGACCACACTCTTAGCGCTAGAACAACTTAAATCGGCCTCTTTTGCGGCATCAGATGCACTGGCAGCATTTTCCGACACACCCTTTTCAGCCGCCGACATATCTTGCATAGCACTAGCGACTTTATCAGTGCTCTGGCGTTGATTTTTCACAGAAGCGGCAATGACAGATGATAACTGATGGCTCTTCTCGGCTGATTTATTCACCAGCTCTGTCGTATCAGCTGTCTTTTTAACCAGCACATGCACCTTATCAACAAAGCGATCAAATGCTTTAGCCAGGGCGCCCAATTCATCATTAGACGTAATATCCAAGCGCTGTGTCAGATCGCCCCCATTACTGGCGATATCATCCAGGCGCAATGTGACATTACGCAACGGCCGTACAATGGTATTCGTTAAGGCGAGACTCAAGCCGATTAAAACAATAGCAATCACGGCCGATAGCAATAATGTCGATGAAATAATTGAGGTGATCTTTTCATCGTGTGCACTTTTCAGGCTGCCGATTGTTGCATCAATATCATCGATATAAAAGCCTGTACCAAACATCCATTTGGTCTCAGGTAGCCACCCGGCATAGCTGAGCTTTTGAAAACTGCCCTCGACATTGGGCTTACTCCAATCATACTCTAGATAACCACCGCCTTTTTTCGCCGCAGCAACTAGCTCACGAATAACATAAACCCCCTTTTTCGTTTTCAAATCCCACAGATTTTTACCCAGAGAGCCAGGCTTTGTATAAGCCATCATCGTGCCATCTTCGGTATAGGCAAAAATATAGCCGTTATCACCAAATCGCAGAGCACTTAAGCGTTTGGAAATCTGTTGTTGCACTTCAGGGTCGTCGGCTCTTGGCAGTAAATCAGCCAGTGATGAGCGAGCAAGCTCCACATACTGTTTTAATTCTGCCTGCTTAGACTCCATCAAACGCTCGCGGGTATTAGCAACATCTTGTTCAGCTAACTCGTTGATTCTCATTACATTAACCGCTGTCAGCACAACCGCGCTAACCAGTACAGTAATGATGGATAATGCTAAGATTTTTATCTTGATTGTCATACAAATAGGCTCACCACAAAATAGAGTATGGTATGAGTGTAGTACAAAAAATCAGCCGTATGCAGTATAAGGTGAAATACGTGCTCCCTAAGACACCTTGTCAATCATATGCTGTAACCGCGCTGTTGCAGCAGCATAATCATCAGCTTTAGTAATCGCGCTCACGACGGCAATCGAACCAACCCCTGATGCCAAGACACTGTTAATATTATTCAGTGTAATGCCGCCTATCGCGACTAATGGGTAATGGGGTTTTAAAATACTGGCCCAGCGATGTAAATTACCCAACCCAATCTCGACCACCTCTTTAGTGTCCGTCGGGAAAATAGCCCCTATTGCCAGATAGCTTGGTTTAAAAGTCGCCGCATAGCACCACTCATACTCACTGTGAGTACTAACACCCAAGCGCAAACCGGCGTCTCTAATTTGTTCAATATTGGCACACACCATATCCTCTTGACCAAGATGCACACCATAAGCGTTATGCTTAATTGCCAGCGCCCAGTAATCATTGATAAATAACCGCGCATTATAGTGGCGCCCAAGTGCGGCAGCCTGGCTAATCAATGCATCCAGTTCTGGCTCGGGAATATCTTTAACTCGCAGCTGTATTGTATTGACGCCAAGGTAGAGCAGCCGCTCTAACCATTCAAGTGAATCAACAACAGGATACAGCCCTAACGACAAGGAATCACAACGGGCGAAAGAAGGCTGGTCAATAGCTTGGGCACTCAAGCTTACCTGAGGAAAATGTGCGATATCACCCGGCCAGCCAGATTGCACAACACACCCAGAGCGCCCCTCTCCTAGTGTAGTAGCACAACGAATACCTTGATGCACATAGGCATGCCCAAGCACTACTGCATCGTGCAAGGCTTTACCTTGAGCGACAAAAGCAGCAATCGCACTCGACAACATACAGCCAGTGCCATGGGTATGTTCAGTACTGACTCTACGGCTACTCAACCAAAAAGAGCGCTCACTATTGGTAAAATAATCCTGGCAAAGATTGCTATCGCCAGATACCCCATCGTCGGGGTTGAGCATATGCCCACCTTTAATCAATACCGCTTGTGCACCTTTAAGCAATAGCGCATCCGCAGCGGCAACTTGCTCTTCACGGGTACGAATAGTTAACCCCGTCAACTGTTCAGCTTCTGGAATATTAGGCGTCAGCAGATCGATTAAAGGAAACAATGCCGCCAATGCTCCCTGACTGTTGCCCGTTTCAGGGTTTGCTAAAAACACACTGCCGGTGGTCGCACTCAGTACAGGGTCATAGATAACATGTGCATCAATATCCTGTAAACACTCTATGACTATGCGAATACTCTGCGCACAAGGCAATACACCTATTTTGATTGCACAAGGCGGTAAATCCTCAGCAAGTGCAGCCAGCTGCTCCCTTAGCGAATCTTCGGGTGTAATGTGTATATGGCGAACGCCTTTAGTGTTTTGAGCGGTTAATGCGGTTATTACACTACATCCGTGAGTGTGTAAATCAAACAGCGTTTTAAGATCTGCCTGAATGCCAGCACCACCGCCAGAGTCAGAAGCCGCAATTGTCCAAACAACGGGTAGTGAAAGAGAAACATCAACCATGCTAAAGCCTAATTATCGCCACTAAAACGCGTATTATAGCGTAGCTATGCACTGTACAATAGCCTGTTGCGCATGCCGCCCCTGATACTGCCAACTACGAACGGCTTTATTCGTGTGAATAAAGTACACCCACATAAGCACCACTGGCCACACCATAAAAATGATTACCCCCCCTTCACTCATAACCTACGTTATAGCGATTGAAGTGACAAATTAAATGTTACAAAAATCATTGCACAAAATTCAAAAAAAATGATTTTTTTGCTTTTTTATTTTATGAAAAGGTCTACAATCGAAATCAGCCAATGCAATATAAAATGGCTAATAATAATAATGAAACAAATAACCATTGACGCGCTAGCGTCAACATCTCCCACCCCAGTAAAAATTGCAAAACTGCAAAAAAGAGGCATTAATGATCACTACCACACCTGCGAGATCAAAGGTGAAAATCGACGATATTACAGCACGTGTTAAGCAACGCATTCCCGCCAGCGACACCAAGAATTTTTCTACACTGATCGCTAGCTTTTTTAAACACATTAGTCCCGAAGACATCATCAATTATAAAACCGATGATATTGGCGGACTAATGACGACATTGTATCGAGAGATGCAGTCCCCTCCGACGAGTAAAGCAGCCATCTTTAATCCCAACATTGAAGAGCATGGCTGGCAAAGCCCACACACCATCATTTTGATTCACCATAGCGATGTTCGCTACATTATTGACTCTGTTACCAATACATTAAACGCCCACGATATTAAGATACACAATATCTTCCACACCTATCTTGCGGTAGAACGCGATAGCAATGTCGCCATTAAAGCGGTTAACGAAAACCCCACAGGCACTAGAGAGCTATTGCTCTACATTGAAATAGATCACCATTCACAAACCAATGGTCTTAAAGAGCTCAACAAAACAATCAACCAAATTATCAGCGACGTAGAGTGTGTAGCTACAGACTACAAAACCATGGCTAAAAACGTCGATGATATTATTGATGCATTAAATGTTAATACACAAGATATTGACCCTTTAGCAATAGAGGAAGGTAAGACTTTTCTTCAATGGCTAAAAGAGGATCACTTTACCTTTTTAGCCTATGATGAATATACGATAGATAAAGAGGGCATCAAACCAACGAGCAATACCGGCTTAGGTCTATTTCGCCACTACGATCAACCAAAAGCCCAGCTCTTTGAACAAATGTCGCGCGCCCAACTAGAGTATGCCGGCGCGAATATACCTATTATTTTTGCTAAATCGGGGCATTTATCCTCCGTACACAGAGCTGCTTATTCAGATTATGTCGTGATCAAGCGCTTTAATGACAAGGGCGATATTATCGGCGGTTACCGATTCATGGGGCTATATAAGCACAATGTCTATATTAATAGTGCTACCGACATTCCGATTATCCGTAAAAAAATTCAGACTATTCTTGATAATTCCGGCATTACCCCAGGCACCTATAACTATGCCGAACTATCGCATATATTAGGCACCTTCCCTCGGGATGAACTATTCCAAGCAAGCTCTGAGCAATTGCTCGATATAGTACTTAGCGTACTTTATATAAGAGAACGCCGTAAGGTAAAACTGTTTCTGCGAGAAGATATCGACAATAAATTTGTCAGTGCTATATTCTATGCCCCACGAGATCAGCTCAATTCTCAACTGCAAGAACAAGTCTATGCGTTATTGTCGCGCTATATGGATATCGAAAGCTCTACTACTAGTACCTGGTTCAGCGAATCGTCACTGGCTCGATGCCGCTTTGTATTCAAACTAAAAACGCCGCTGGAAGCTTCATTGAACCAAACTCAACTGGAAGAGAAGATTGTCGTACTCGCGCGCGACTGGAATGAAGATTTAGAAACAGCACTCAACGATGCCTTTGGTGAAGAGCGCAGCATTGCTTTTTACCGAAAATATGCCCACGCCTTTCCCGCCAGTTATATTGACGAAAACAGCCCGAGGGTGGCAGTAGCTGATATTGAACGCATGGAGGCCCTGTGCACAGGAAGTGATAATAACCTAGCCTTTAGCTTTTATCGCAGTATGAGCGCTGATGATAGTGAATTAAAAATCAAGGTATTCCATAAGGGCACTCAGCTTTCACTATCTGACATGATCCCTGTACTGGAAAACTTTGGCCTTAAAGTCATTGAAGAGCTACCTTATGATATTGAACATCAAGAGGGCATGTTCTGGATTTACAACTTTACGGTGGATTTCCCTTCCAATCCCGACATAGATCCCAACGATTATCGGCAAATGCTCTCAGATGCTTTTATCGCCGTATGGCTGCAACAAGCAGATAACGACAATTTCAATCAACTGATACTAGAAGCTGGACTTAGTTGGCGACAGGTCGCAACACTGCGGGCATATGCACGCTATATGAAACAGATCAGTATTGGCTTCAGCCAAAAGTACATTGCATCATCGCTGATCAATCACACTGAGATTGCAAAAAAACTGATTGTATTCTTTGATTGCCGCTTTAACCCTGAGAAGAAGCGTTCGGAAAAAACGGCAAAGCGTATCTCTGAGCAGTTAGAAAACCTCTTTGAAAATGTCGCCAGCCTCAGTGAAGACCGTATTTTGCGCTACTATTTCACGTTGGTACAAGCCACGCTACGCACTAACTTTTACCAACAGGGCCTCAATGGGCTACCACATAAGGAATATTTAAGCTTAAAGCTCGACCCCCATCAAATTAATGATATTCCTCTACCTCGCCCACGCTATGAAATCTTTGTGTATTCACCGAAAGTAGAGGGCGTACACCTTCGCGGCGGTAAAGTTGCTAGAGGTGGGCTGCGCTGGTCAGACCGTACAGAAGATTTTCGCACAGAGATTCTTGGGTTAGTCAAAGCACAACAAGTTAAAAATGCCGTGATTGTACCCGTTGGTGCAAAGGGAGGGTTTATCGCTAAAAAATTACCTCCTGCGAGTGATCGCGACGGGTTTTGGCAAGAGGGGATCACCTGCTACAAACTATTTATTCGCGGCCTGTTAGATCTTACCGATAACAATAAAGACGGAAAAGTTATCCCCCCTGCAAATGTCGTTCGCTACGATGATGACGATACTTACCTCGTAGTCGCCGCCGATAAAGGGACCGCTACGTTTTCTGATATAGCCAACGACATTTCAAACGAGTACGGCCACTGGCTTGGCGATGCTTTTGCCTCTGGCGGCAGCAATGGCTACGACCATAAAAAAATGGGCATTACCGCACGTGGTGCTTGGGTCAGTGTACAGCGTCACTTTCGTGAAATGGGCATTAACATACAAGAGCAAGATTTTAGCGTTGTCGGTATTGGCGATATGTCTGGTGATGTATTTGGCAACGGTATGTTATTGTCACAGCATATTAAACTCGTCGGGGCGTTTAACCACCTACACATTATGATTGACCCCAACCCCAACCCCGCAACCAGCTTTGCCGAACGCCAGCGCTTATTTACACTGCCACGTTCATCCTGGCAGGATTACGACAAGTCTCTATTATCAAAAGGCGGCGGTATCTTTGAACGCAGTGCGAAATCCATTACTTTGAGTCCAGAAATACAAACCTTGTTAAACACCAAGCGCAAACAAGTACCTCCATCAGAGTTAATGTCACTGTTATTAAAAGCACATGTCGATATGTTGTGGAATGGCGGCATAGGCACCTATGTTAAGGCCAGCCATGAGCAGCACAGTGATGCAGGTGATAAAGCCAACGACGGCTTGCGAGTCGATGCTTGTGACCTACAATGCAAAGTCGTTGGCGAAGGTGGTAATCTGGGTTTAACACAACAAGCACGTATTGAATACGGTCTTATGGGTGGCTCCATTTTTACTGACTTTATTGATAATGCCGCCGGCGTTGACTGCTCTGACCACGAGGTCAATATTAAAATCCTACTCGATCGACAGGTTATCGATGGCGAACTCACCGCGAAGCAGCGCAATCGCCACTTGGAAACCATGACTGAAAGTGTTGCAGGGCTAGTATTAAAGAACAACTATCGTCAAACCCAGGCTATTGCACTATCGTATATAGAAACCAGCCGTCGCACAGAGGAATACCGCCGTGTTATTCACTATTTAGAGTCCACAGGCAAGCTCAATCGACGATTAGAGTTTCTACCTGAGGACGACGTGCTATCTGAACGTAAAAATCAGCACCAAGGTTTAACGCAAGCTGAGCTAAGTATTTTAATCTCTTATGTTAAGGCTGACATGAAAGAAGCACTAATGCATACCGATCTCGGAGAGGACCCGCACTTAACAACGCCTATAGAATCTGCATTTCCGCAGGCATTAGTTGAGCATTTCGGTGATGCGGTAAACAACCATCCACTCAAACAAGAAATTATCGCCACGCAAATTGCCAACGATATTTTCAACCATATGAGTATCTCTTATGTAGATCGCATGCAACAATCCACAGGGGCTAGCCATGGTGATATTGCCACCGCTTATGTTGCGGCTAAAGCTATCTTTTCGCTGGATAATATTTGGCAAGCGGTTGAATCGCTCGACTATAATGTCGCAAGTGATACTCAGTACCATATGATGCTAAGGGCATCGCGTTTAGTACGTAGAGCCAGCCGCTGGTTGATTAAAAATCACCGTACCCAATTGCAAGCTTCAACATTAATTGAGCTATATGCCAAGCCTATTCAAAGTCTAGGGGAAAAACTACCCACGTTATTACCCGATCCTCTACGCGAACAATGGCAAAGTGCTAAAGATGAACTTGTCGATATGGGTGCGCCTGAGAGTCTCGCCAGTACACTGGCCTCATGCGAATACTTATATGACTTTCTGGGTATTATCGCTGCAAGCCACTCGCTGGATAAGGATATAACGATTGTTGCCAGCGGCTTTTTTGCACTGGCTGAGCGTTTGGATCTCGATGATTTTTCTGAGCACTTGGAAGCGAATATGCCAACAGCAACACTTTGGCAGGCAATGGCCAGAGAGTCACTACGTGATGATTTAGAGTGGCAACAGCGTCAACTGACACAAAATATGTTGAAGGCTAAGAGCTGTAGTGAAGAAACCATGCAAACAGCGGTAGAAGAATGGCTCTCAGAGCAAGAAGTGCTGGCTGCACGCTGGAAGCATATGATTACAGAACTTAATAATCAAAACGACGGTGATATCTCAATGCTCAGTATTGCGATTCGGGAGTTGTCAGACTTAAGTCAGGCTACAAGCGCTGTGTAATCCGTATTAAAAGGCAGGCTATACCGCTGCCTTTACTTATACTTATAGCTGCAACCTGTACACCAGATTTTACTCACACAAGGTCTGGTGTACGTCTAACTTACCATTCAATGTCAGACATTTGCTGAACATTTCAATACAGGCTTACCTCACCCACTGATCAGAGTGAATATTAAGCAGGGCAAGGCAAAAGTAATATTTAACACCCGACACTTTCGCTGTCAGTCATTCCCCATAACCGGACTATAATCGTACAAAATATAATCTGCGACTACCAAGCCGAGCGTTTGATCAAATGTGCTGGAATTTGATCTTTAATGCGCTCGTGTAACTCAGGTAAGGCCGACCAATGCACACCTTGTTTATAGTGATGTGCCGTATGGTAGCCGAGGTTACCCGTCGTGATATTGTAGAAACGGTTCAAATTATTGCGTGAGGCTTCAAATTTATTGTCTGTATCTAAATCAGTATGATGCTCATAAGTTGCCCAAGAAGTGAGCAATAACCCACAGAGCATGGGCAGTATAAATAAAAATAACGCAGCGACAGGCTTATACCACACTAATAAAGCAATGATAGAAAAGGTCACAATGCTGTAGAAAATGAACTTCTGCTGCTGTTTGGGGTAGCGCTGCCCCACTTTAAAACCACGGTAGTAAGCCGTAGCAGCAACATTGAGCGTATATTCGACTTCACCCATTGTCTCACCGGTATTACGCTTCCACCGGCTTTCGTCTTTGCTTTGATCCATGTAATTTTGATGATGCCCCAACACATGATGCAGTAACCATAAGTTTGTGGTTATACCCGTATGTAATGCATAAAAAAACTCTAAAACCCGATTGAGCCCTTTTTGTTTAAACGTAGGGGTATGTTGATGATGATGATTCCAAGCACAAATCTTACCTTTAGGGATAATCATCACCAACCAGAATAGAGCCAGGACCCATGTTGTCTCAACCATAAAATATAAACCGAAATCAATGCAGCTTAGCGCCAGAATAATAGCTACAGGAAGTCGGTCAGCGGGGTATTTGAACACAGGGTCGATCCTTATCTTTATTAGAGCGACGATGATAACGAAATCTGACAAGAATGAAAGCGCCAATTCCATTAACTCGACAATCAGTAGACCTTCTTAGTATCAACGCACACTCTTAACATCAGGTTAGCGGCACTCACACACAGATAGTGATGTCCACACAGAGCAAGCCAATGGAGTGACCATTACTTAATCACCCATTGATTCACAACATCACTGAATCTACAGCAGATTGATATTTACGGCTTATCGAACACCTACTTTAGCGTTTGAACCACAACCAACACAGCACTGTAATGCTCAGGTGAATTACGTGTTTCAGTATAGTTCACGATAGGCGAACAGGAGGGATTCTTTAGTCTCACAAGAGTAAAAGAATATTACGATGACAATATAACGCAAAACGCTATAGTATTACCGCGTGCATCACCGAGATCAACGTCGCTCACGACTGATGCCAAAAAGGTGTACCCAGTGTTGGGGTACTCGGCGATGCTGTTTGCCGAGACTCAATCAACCCGGCTTTATAAGCATACCGGCCTGCACGAATACCATCGGCAAAAGCGGTTGCCATCATAACAGGGTCGGGGGACTTAGCCACCGCTGTATTGAGCAAAACAGCATCAAACCCCATCTCCATCGCCTCAGCGGCCTGCGAAGGCGCACCTAAACCTGCATCAACAATCAAAGGAATATTAGGCAAACGTTCACGCAGCATGTTTAAGTTATACCTGTTCAATAGCCCAAGGCCCGTACCAATAGGAGCCCCCCATGGCATAATAACCTCACAGCCTACATCGTGCAGCCGCTGACAAACCATCAAGTCATCTGTGGTATAAGGCAGTACTTTAAAGCCTCGTTTAATAAGATCCTCAGCCGCATTGACTAGCCCAAAAGGGTCTGGCTGCAAGTTATAATCATCACCGATAACTTCCAGTTTAAGCCAGTCTGTTTCAAATAACTCACGGGACATTTCTGCTGTGGCAATGGCTTCTTTCGGCGTTTTACACCCGGCGGTATTGGGTAACAACCGGCAGCCCGTTTCACGAATCAGCTGCCAGAAATGATCCCCGGCATTATCAGCCGGTGATTGGCGGCGTAACCCCAGTGTAATAATCTGTGCACCTGAGGCCACAATAGCCTCAGACATTGCTTGAGGCGAGTGGTATAAAGCCGTTCCCAACAAAAAACGGCTATCAAAATGTTCCCCATAGAGGGTCAGTGGATCGCTCTTAATTGTAGTCACGTTATATCCTCGCCATCAGATAAATAGTCATCGTGTCGGCTAGCCTCTCAGCCGCCGCCGACAGCACGCACAATATCAATATTATCGCTATCGTCAATCACCGTCTCACCATAACAAGAGCGCGGCACAAACTCACCGTTGATCGCAACCGCAACTTTCTGGCGAGCATAACCTTTGTACTCCAGCAATTCTGCCAGTGTTAATGGGCTCTCAATATCAGTAAGCTCACCGTTAATTGATAAATTAAGCACTGAGAGACTCCTTTGCCGTAGTATATAATACAGAGGCGAACGGCTCGTCGATGTACCGCCCCCCCAACAAACGAGCCAGCACATGCTGCACCACAACCGGGGCAATGAGATAACCGTGCCGATATAAACCGTTCATTTTCATTACTCCCTTGGCGAGTATAATTTGAGGGCGATTATCCCGCAGGGCCGGGCGTAAATTAACCGCTAACTCCAGAATTCTTGCCTCGGCAAAAGCGGGGCTGATCGTGTAAAGCGCGCTACTTAACTCCAGTGATGACTGCACACTCACCGGAGATAAGTCTTCGCTTTCAATTTGTGTCGCACCAATCACAAAGTGGCCGCCAGGTTTAGGCACCACATATAGTTGATAGCGCGGATGCAACAAACGCACGGGCCGAGAGAGACTGACATCGCGACTGTGTACGCGCAGCACTTCACCGCGTACACCACGCACCTCAGACCATTGCGGTTTAGCACCAACACCACGGCAGTCGAGCACACAATCAAAACGGTGCACATCACTATTGGTACTCAACTGATAAGCAGACACCTCGACAGGTGTATGTTCGATACACGTGCCTCCAAGCTCGACGATACGCTCCAGTAACACCGCCAAGAGTGCACGATTATCAATATGCGCCTCAGCATCCAGTAACAAGCCTTGTTGAAATGCCTCATTCAAGTCAGGCTCAACACCTATAAGCTCGGTACGCGTCAATAGTGGCGAGGCAATATCGGGAAGCATCTGGTGCATATCGCGTTGATATTGCTGAAGCAATGAAGCATCAGCGCGATGTGCCACAATAAGACTACCTGTATTGCCATAGGCAACACGTTCTTGTGCCTCAAGCTGCGATAGCCACTGCGGCCACTGGGTAAGAGCCGTACGCCCGAGCTCATACATTAAATACTCACTGTCTATCGCCTCGGATACCGGCGCTATCATTCCCGCGGCTGTGTGTGCTGCCGCGCGCGAGTCCGTTAGCGAACCCGCCTCAAACAAACTGACTCGCAACCCCGCACGCAATAACTGCCACGCCAATAACCGCCCCAGCAATCCACCACCGGCAATACCTATATGCGCATTGTCAGGTAGGTGCATTGAAGGCCATTGAGTGAGCGAGTCGTTAGACCTCATGGTAGAGTTCGCTACCTTTTGCTTTAAATGTTTCAGCCATATCTGCCATCCCTTTTTCAGCTTCTTGTTTGGCTGCGTAGTCGCGCACTTCCTGACTAATTTTCATTGAGCAGAATTTAGGTCCACACATAGAACAAAAGTGAGCAACTTTAGCCGAATCTTTTGGTAGCGTCTCGTCGTGATACTCTCGGGCCGTGTCAGGGTCGAGGCTGAGGTTAAATTGATCGTCCCAACGAAACTCAAAACGCGCTTTTGACAGGGCATTATCACGGATTTGCGAGCCCGGATGTCCCTTGGCCAAATCAGCGGCATGGGCGGCAATTTTATAGGTAATAATGCCCTGTTTAACATCATCGCGATTAGGCAAACCTAAATGCTCTTTAGGCGTGACATAACACAACATTGCACAACCAAACCAACCAATCATTGCAGCGCCAATGCCCGATGAAAAATGATCATAGCCCGGTGAAATATCGGTAATTAATGGACCTAATGTATAAAACGGTGCTTCGCTACAGTGTTTAAGTTGCTCGTCCATATTGGCTTTAACCATATGCATTGGCACATGCCCAGGCCCTTCAATAAAGACTTGCACATCGTGTTTCCACGCAATTTTAGTCAGTTCACCCAAGGTGTGCAGCTCGGCAAATTGTGCTTCATCGTTCGCATCGGCAACCGACCCAGGTCGCAGGCCATCACCCAGAGAAAAGGTCACATCGTACGCTTTTAAGATCTCGCAAATATCTTCAAAGTGCGTATATAAAAAGTTTTCTTTATGGTGGGCTAGACACCACTTAGCCATAATAGAGCCACCACGCGAGACTATGCCCGTTACACGCTTTGCCGTCATGGGAACATAGCGCAATAAAACACCGGCATGAATCGTAAAGTAATCCACCCCCTGCTCTGCCTGCTCAATAAGCGTATCGCGAAAAATTTCCCATGTCAGATCCTCAGCAACACCACCTACTTTTTCCAGTGCCTGATAAATTGGCACAGTGCCGATAGGAACCGGTGAGTTGCGCACAATCCATTCACGGGTCTCATGAATATTATTGCCTGTTGACAGATCCATCACGGTATCGCCACCCCAACGCGTTGACCAAACCAGTTTTTCAACTTCCTCTTCAATCGACGATGTCACTGCTGAGTTGCCAATATTTGCATTAATTTTCACATGGAAGTTACGGCCAATAATCATCGGCTCTGTTTCCGGGTGATTAATATTAGCCGGAATCACCGCACGACCGGCGGCCACCTCAGAGCGTACAAACTCAGGGGTAATATACTCAGGCGTAGCAGCACCAAAACTTTCACCGGGGTGCTGGTTTTTCATGGCATCGGCCATTTGTGCTTCGCTCAAGGCTAAGTTTTCACGAATCGCTATATATTCCATTTCAGGGGTAATAATCCCCTGACGTGCGTAATGCAGCTGAGTAACATTAACACCGGCTTTCGCTTTACGAGGCTTTCGCTGAGATTCAAAACGCAGCGTTTCTAATGCTATATTACTGTCGCGCACATTTGTGTAAGACGAGGAATAACCCTCAAGGCGTTGTGTATCAGCACGTTCATCGATCCAACCATCACGCAAGGGGTTAAGTCCTGAACGAACATCGATCTCACAAGCAGGGTCAGTATAGGGGCCTGAGGTATCATAAATCCTAACAGGTGGGTTTTCTTCCTGTTCGCCATCTTGCAGCTGAGTCGGTGACAATGTCACTTCGCGCATAGCGACCTGTATGTCTTCTCGGCTCCCCTGAATGTAGATTTTTTCAGACGCGGGAAAGGGTTGCGTTGACAACTGATCGACGGCAGCGGTTTCACTGAGCTTTCGAATCGTATTTTTTGACATAGTATGTATCTCGCAAGTGACAAACGGCATTAAAGGTTTAATCAGGAGAAAGCGAGAGGCAAGGAATGCTTATCAAGGACGGGTAACATAGCCAGAACAATACCATCAAATACCAGCACAAGTACTGACACAAGCCGACAAATCAGTGCACAGAAATAGGTGCAAAAGGGTATGGGCTTGCTAATACGTACAGCAATGGTATTGTCTTATCTGTTTACTGTAGTGACTAATGTCTGTAGCAGCATTTGTAACAATGTCTGCAACAACATCTGCAACAAAGGTTGTTAGCGTTTATATGACTGCTGACTTAACGGTATAGTAACGTCTCTGATCACATAGCATCTTTCACCTATAACCAGTAAACATACCAGTAAAATCAATAGGCCTGTACAGTAGCTGCATGCCTACACTTACAGTGACCGATAGCTACGAAGTGTCTTGGCCGTATTGCTGTATAAACACTCAGCAGACCACAAACACCAGAATCAAACCAACATAAACAAACGCAACCCGTAAACAGGTTTGCTCTTTTTATCCTATTTGATAAGAACTCTTGTTCCCTACGCAGGCGTTACCCTGATCAGGTTCAACGGGATTTGGTGACCAATCTCAGCCTGACTGGATAATTCCAGACGGGCACCCCGACAAGATGCATCGATTCTAGCGCGTTAGTGTGACGCTGTCATTGTGCAACGCAGCATAACAGTGAGTACTAGTCTGAGCACTACAAATCATAGCAACTCACCAGTGCGAGTGCGCGCTCTTTCAATGCATTAAAGCCATTGACACGAGAGGGGCTCAAATGTTTTTCAAGCCCTATGTCGACAAAGGCCGCATAGAGATCCAAGGCCATAATCTCCGTTGTGGTTCTACCCTCAAGACGGCTCAATAATAGCGCAGCCAACCCTTTCACTAAACGAGAATCACTGTCCATTGCAAAAAAGTGTTTGCCGTCTAAGCAATGGTGGCTTAACCAAGCCGCCGATTCACAACCATTCACTCGGTTAGCATCCTCTCGTATGGCGTTATCAACCGGAACCTGCTCGGCAATAGTCAGCAATATTTTATAACGCTGCTGCCAGGCACGCGCAGAGAGCAACCGCTCCCATGGTAGTGAGGAAAACAACATAATCTCACGGATGTCACTCTTCGCTCTATTGGCCCCAGCGCCCAGAGGAATAGCCGCGCTCATTGATAGAAACTCTTCAATTACATTTATCGTTTTTTCAATATCAGCCTCATCATTATACGCCGCCAACGAGAAGCGCAGAGTCTTAGAAAACCCTATCTGTGTAGCCAATACTTTTGCACAATGATCGCCAACTCTTACGGCAATGTCGTGCTCATCGAGCCAATTCCCAAGAGCCATTAGATCCAAAGGTGCTCCCTCGTGCACCCCGAGCGTTGCAATCCCTACATTGTGTTTGTCATCGGTTAATAAGTGCAGTGCTCTTTGTGTTTGAACAATACTGCGTAAACGTTGGTGCAATTGCCGATTAAGTAATTGTTCATAATCTCTCATCGCAGCACGGTCTTGTACCTGCCAGAAATTCAAACAACCCTCTAGCCCAGCAATGGCTGAAAGTGACGATGTACCAGGCTCGAACCGCTCAGGACCTGAGCGAAAAACACTGTAAGAGAGCGTAACATCACTGACCATTTCGCCGCCGGTTTGCCAGGGCGGCAATGTATCCCAACACCCATCTCGACCATAAAGAAGACCAATACCTGTTGGCCCATAAAATTTATGCGCAGAACAGACCAAAAAATCACAGGGCCACGAGGCCGCCTCGATCGGTAAATGTGCCGCCCACTGGGATGCATCAAATATCACCGTCAGTGTATTCTTATGCGCATAGTCAGCCAATTGCTGTTGTAAATTGCCAATATCAACCACACTACCGAGCACATTAGACGCAATACTTAATGATAAAATACGCGTTCGCGGTGTTAAATGTTCGCTGAGACTATTAGCGGCTATACGATTATTATTACCCTCGATAAATCGTACTGAAAAACCAAAGCGCCGCGCCGCTTGCTGCCACGGAACTATATTAGCGTGATGCTCAGCATGTGAAAGCAATACCTCGTCATTAGGCTGTAGGCGCTCACCCAAAGATGAAGCCAGCAGATTAATGCCCTCTGTTGCACCGCGTGTAAAGACTATCTCACTACTGGATGCCGCCCCCAAAAAATGACTCGCCTGTTTGCGAACTCGGTCCACCATTGCAGTTGCCGCACGAGATAACCGATGGCTCGAACGCTGAGCATTACTATTGCTGTGTGTATAAAAATGTGTAATAGCCTCGATAACGGCCTGCGGTTTATGTGTAGTCGCTGCGTTATCCAAATACACCAACTGCTGATTGTCAGGTTGATTAAATAGTGGGAACTGTTGTTTAAATACCAAAGAAGAAAATGTCATAAGCGAAACAGCTGTTGTGAATTTAATGTTGTTTGTTGCGCAATAACTGCCAGTGGTTGCTCGCGCAAACTTGCCAGTGTCTGTGCCACAAGCGGTATCCTCGCAGGATCATTGCGCCGGCCTTGGTAGCCGGCTAAGGGCATATCTGGGCTATCGGTTTCCAGCACCATCGACTCCAGTGGTAACTCAGCCACCGTGTGGCGGGTTTTTACCGCACGCTCATAGGTTATACTGCCACCAATACCCAGAAAAAAACCAAGCCGCCAATAGCGCAAAGCTAAAGCTAAGCTACCTGAAAATGCATGAATCACCCCGCCCCCCTTCGGTCGATAGTGCTCCAATAATGCCAGCACCTCATTGTGAGCATGGCGCACATGAACAATCATTGGCAACGCTGTCATACAGGCCATGTTGATATGTTGTTCAAACCACATTTGCTGCAATGGCAGTGGTGTTGTTATTGATTTATCCAATCCACACTCACCAACGGCCACACAATAAGGCTCATCTAACACAGCCTCCCAACACTGTTGCTCTTGTTGATTAAAATAGCCACAAGGAAAGTCACCCGCCCACCAAGGGTGCAGCCCCGCCGCCATAGAAATACCAGGCAAAGAGCATGCAAGCTGTTGGCATTTAGCCCAACCAACCGGGTTAACCCCCGGAATAACCAGTTGCTGCACACCATTATCACGACACCGCTGCCAGAGTTGCTCACGATCACAATCGAAAACATCGAAATCAAAGTGACAGTGGCTATCAATAAAAGACAGCATGATTAACGTCACTGGCAAATAACAAATACTCAAGACTCAACGTGGTGCTCATCTATAGCCCCCTACGGCTTCTGCACATTTTTCAATACTGGCTATACTCATTGCTATACCTTTTATATTGCACAATCAGGACACTATTATGAAACATCTACTGCCTGCACTACTACTCAGTACAGCCATAACACCGGCACTAAGCCATGCAGATATTGCACTTGGAGTACATGGTGGTACACCGGGCCTTGGGTTATCAATGACATTTGAATTATCTAAACAGTTTAATCTACGCGGTGTTATTAACCAATACGATTACAACTTTGACGATAGTGTAGATGACATTGAATACGATTTAGACTTAAAACTCTCCAGCTATGGCCTGTTACTTGACTGGTACCCCGGCTCAAGCTCTTTCCGTCTGACCATTGGCGCTATTGCCAACAATAACGAGATTGAGGGTGAGGCCAATCCCAGTAGCGGCACGGTGACCATTGGTGATCAGAGTTTTAGCAGTGCATTAGTCGGTGAGCTACAAACCGATGTCAGCTTTGATAGCTTTGCACCTTATCTTGGCATAGGCTGGGGCAACCCCGTCAAATCAGACGGTGTACACTTCACCGTTGACATCGGCGTGATGTTCCAAGGAGAAGGCGATGTTGATTTTCGTACAGTAGGTACAGATGCGTCGATACAAGCCAACGTTGATGCTGAAATAGAGCGCGAAGAGAAAGAGATTCAAGATGATCTTGATGATTATAAGCTATACCCTATCGTTGCTATCGGGCTGTCTTACCGTTTTTAAGTAAAGCCATACATAATACTGGCATTTACACACTAAAAGCATACAATAAGCACCTAGTTTAAGTATCCACTTAGACTATTATCTATACTTATTGAGGAAAGGCAATGAAAGCTATCAAAAAAACCGCCGAGTACACTGTATTTGAACGCAAAGATAAGCGTTATGCAGTGCAAAGTAATAAGCGCAAAGCAATCAATGGCGAAGAAAAGATTAATATCTTAATCGCTGAAGGCTTGCGTGAAGCACCAAAACCTAAGCCTGCTGAGCCTGAAGCCGCAGCCGAGGAAAGCACAGACGCCGCGGAGTAAGTTTACTCACGCTGTCACAACAGTAGCTCAATGATCACTTAATTGCGCTACTGTTGTCTATATTATGGCATCTATTTATATACACGCCCGAATAGTCATAGCGTCACATCAACAACCTATACCAGCTAGCACTCTAAATCACACCTGTACCTTAGTTTAACCTCTAATTAGCACCCGATACACTGTCTGTATATTTTCACAGCCGTGACTTCAAGCGCTCTAGCGCTACCGACAAAGGCACACCCACCCACTTGTCAGCCACAGCCTCCGCAAGCCCTAATGTATTTAATTTTGTTAACGCATCGTCAATTTCAAAATCAGTACTGACACCCCAGGTTTGCTGAAGCCATGTTTCAATGTATTGGTCTAGCTCACAAGCACTCAAAGGCTCGCTCGCCTGTTGCAAGCCATAATAGGCAAGAATAACCTCTTTACATTCCGCCTCTTGTGCTTCATCGAGTATACGATAAAAAACACCTTCATCATTATCGAGATTTTTAAAGTAAAGATTTTTAGTTAAACGCTGGGCAAATTTTAATTTCTTATTTTTAAAACTACTAAACTGTTTCCACAAATAACTGCCTAGCGCTCCAACACCGGCAAAAAGTATCACCAGTGCTTTCTTATCAAGCTCAACTGGGGTTTCGCTCATGCCGAGCCAAAAACCAATAAGCGAGCCCAACAGAATCAAGGTTGCCCCCAGCTTTGTTGTCAACACAATACCACCGCTAATTGCAGCCGGTATAGCAATTAACAACTTATCGATAAAGCGCATCTGAATATGCGTATTGGGAAATAACATTTCCAAATCATTTTTAGGGACATTTTTAAATAGCTTTAATAGCACGCCATTGCCATCAATATCACCTTGTGCATGCGCAAGGCTGTCTGCAACAACGCCATCTTTATAGCGAATGTAAATCATGACACGTTGATAATTGATAAACTTCACACGGCGTTTACGCAAACCAAAAAAGTCGGTTAATTCTTCATCGAGGATCTCAGCACCGCGCACATAAATCAAACAATCTTCAAACTCATCAAAATCTACTGCCAGCTTAATTTTAAATAATGCTTTTTCGCCAAACGCTTGTTGTACATCATCGGCAGTTAACTGCGTGTAGTTTGCCTGATTGAGCAATTGGTTCAGCAAAACATAAAAAGAACTCGCATCATCCTTCACACTAAAGACATTATCACTAAAAGACTGTTTCAGGTCATCCAGCTGATGGTAAGCTTGCCTATAGTAGTAGCTATTCACACACTCGATAAACTGACGAAAAGAATCACGCTCTGGCAATAAGGGAAGTGCCTGTAATAACTCTGTCACAACTTTGTGACGTGTCAATGGAATGTAGCGACTTTTATCAACATAAAGTGATGAGGATTTATCAACCATTATTTATCATTACCCACTCAAAATACACTTAACGGAATGCGCAATCATTTTACCTTCAAGATACGACAAACCTGCTTGACTTAACTATTAATATGCGCATAATCAATAGTATATTAAACAGCAACAAGGCTAGCGCCTTATTGCTGACACATACCTTTTGTCTTATTGGCAATATACCTGTGTGTGCCTATATTTTTTGCATAATTATGGCTTACCGCTATAACGACACACTATAAATACATGATAAAACACACGATAGAGCAGGCATTAAACACAGATGTTAAATACAGGCACTACGTACAGACACTAAAAACACAGTTAAAACAGACAAGAAGAATACACGCTAAAACGCTATTATCTAACGAAGCAGAAGCAAACGCAAACACTGTGATTAACCGTATACGATAAAACCAAAGAAGGTAACGCACAGTCGCTCAACAGTAGCCAAAAATCATTATACAAAGACAATAGTTTAATCACCTTTTTACAAAGAGGCCATTATACAAAGTAGATACAACTTTATCACTATTACACAGCACCAATATGCATTAATACATCACGGGTATTTTTTGCAATACTTGGCCTCTTATATACCAGGCAGCTATAGCAAACAGTACTCAAAAGACCGCTTAAGTATGAGGTATTAACTTATCATACTCATGACCTCACAATTGCACACCTCTGTATCAGCAGACAATGCTGATCGCTCTTACTACTCTTTTCTTTTAGTGTATCGCGTTATCATACCAACAACTCACTATTGTTTATCGACAATTGATCGGGGATATTAATCTATGGAAAAAATTTACGTGCTGGATACCAATGTACTATTACATGACCCAATGGCTATCAATTCTTTCGCAGAGCATCGCGTTGTGCTGCCAATGACGGTACTAGAAGAGCTTGACATCATTAAAGATCGACGAGAAAAGGATGTGAGCAGAGAGGCACGAATAGCAATTAATAATATTGAAAAAATTGTCAGTAATGCATCACCTAAAGATTTACAAAAAGGTGTAAAAATACCTGTACCACAACCATACAACAAACCCGGTACACTTTCTATATATCCAGACCAGCGGATTAAAAACGATGATAATATACCTTACCTTAACGCCACTCACGACCACGCCAATGACAATCGCATTATCAATGTCGCGTTAAATATTCAAAGCACCAACCCTGATGCTTTCGTGTGTCTGGTAACGAAAGATATCAACATGCGCTTAAAAGCAAAAGGTTCAGGGCTTGAACGCGTTGAAGACTACCGCAACGATAAAGTCATCGATGATTTAGATTTACTCTCAGGTGGTTATGAATATCTTGAAAATGGTTTTTGGCAAGGTATCAATCGAGTGCGCACAGAGAACCACAACAGGGAAACTGTACACGTCATCGATTTAAGTGACTTACCCAATGCCTACCCCTGTATGTTTATATTAGACGAAACTGATTTTGTTGGTTTTGTTTTAAGTCTAGACTCACAACATATTTATATTTTAGATCTTAATCGACAACGCTTAATGGGACAAAATTATTGGGGCATTAAACCACGAAATATTGAACAGGCAATGGCGCTATTTTTGCTAAATTACGACGACATGGACATGACCGTTATGACAGGACCTGCTGGCTCAGGGAAAACACTGTTAGCCCTTGCCTATGGTTTGCACGCCATTATGGAAGAAAAGCGTTACAACAAATTAATTGTTGCGAGGTCAACACCACCGATTGCTGAAGATATCGGTTTTTTGCCCGGCACAGAAGAAGAAAAAATGGCACCATGGCTTGCGGCATTTGATGATAACCTTGAGGTTCTACACGGTAACGATGAGCATAGCTTTAGCAGTATCGCCTACGTCAAAGAACGCGCTAACATTCAATTTAAATCATTGAATTTTATGCGTGGGCGTTCATTTAACAATGCCTATATCATTATTGACGAAAGCCAGGGGCTAACACAGTTTCAGTTAAAATCGATTATCACTCGCGTGGGCACTAATTCAAAAATTGTTGTGCTGGGTAACCTTGCACAAATCGATAATAAATATATAACACCACTGACTTCTGGACTTACTTATCTCGTAGAGAAAACGAAGGGATTCCCCCATGCGGGCATTATGCATATCAATGGTATTGAGCGCAGTCGATTAGCCGAGTTTGCAGAAGAAAACTTATAAGCCATTAAACTCACACCATCGGTGGTGGCACTTATCGTTTAGATAGTACCACCACATACTATTACAGTCACGACTTAAGCTTCTCGCTTTTTCTTCAAACGCTTGCACAGAGCAGGCTGGGAAATCCCTAAAATTCTAGCCGCCAACGATTGATTATTATTCGTTCGGCGCATAGCTTCATCGATCAGTTGATCACCGATATCACTTAGTGATGGCAACGATGCTTCCGGGTTAAAATTCACCGATTTAAACGGTGAACTGTCTTTGCGGTTATCAGGAGTAATAACCTGGCGAAACACCTCCATCGACAATAGCCGCGAGCGATGCCGACTTAAAGCATCGCCAATTAACGATTTAAGCTCTGCGACATTACCAGGAAAATCATAATTACACAGCAGTACCGGCAATTCAGGGGGGTAACTGGGTGTAGGTTTTCCCATTGTATTGGCAATACTTTCAATAAAATAATCCAGCAACAATGGAACATCATCTTTGCGTGAACGCAGTGTAGGTACTTTTACTTTGTGTGTGCATAAGCGATAATAAAGATCTTTTCGAAAACTGCCGTCATCTCTTCGCGCCTCAAGGTTTTGGGCAGTAGAGGTAATAATACGTGTTTTCAACAGGCGGGATTTTTCACTACCCATTGGACAATATTCGCCCTTTTGCAACACCCCTTGCAACAAAACCTGCGAAGGCTCATCCAACTCTCCTATGTCATACAAGTATAAGGTCCCACCTTCTGCCTTATCTAGCAGCCCCGCATGATAATTAGGCGACTGTGAAAAACCTTTTTCATGCATACCAAACAATGCCAAGGCTAAAGCCTGCTCATCTAACCCGTGCACATTGAGCACATGATAAGCGCCTGAGCGCTTACCGGCATCATGGCATGCTTTAGCTAATAAGTTTTTCCCGGTGCCAAACTCGCCCGTCATCAATAGTGGTTGCGAACTTTTAGCAATGGATTCTATATAGCGAAACACCGCTTGTAATGTATGGCTTTGAGTGACAATACCTTCAAATACTTCGGGTGTGCTGAGGGTATCATGTAAGATACGATGACTGAGAGATGAGTTTTCTCTGCGCATTTCCTGCATGCGAATAGTACGCCGTATACCTTCAATTAAACGGTCTTCTTCTGTCGTTTTAACAAAGTAATCAAAGGCGCCTTGTTTAAGACATGAAACGGCTGAATCAACCTGATTAAGACCACTGACAATAATCACGGCAATTTCAGGATGATGCTGGGCGATTTGCCCTAATAATTCTAAGCCGGAAATATGCGGCATCGTTAAATCTAATAAGATTAAGCCTATGGTTTCAGAATCCAGTAACGACATAACCTCACGACTATCGTCACAACGGAAAATATTATTAATGCCGCCTTTGCGCTCCAACAATATACTTAAACTACGCAGATAAGAAGGCTCATCATCAACAAGTAACACACCAAACTCAGGGTAACATCCATCCATAATTATTTTTCGCCTCCCGCTGCGGGTAAACTCATTGTCACTGTCGTACCTTTATGTTTAATTGAAGAAAATTCCAGCTTGCCTCGATAAGCTTTAACAATACCCGCCGATACTGATAAACCAAGCCCGGTACCGCCCTGTTCACGCTTAGTGGTAAAAAAGGGGTCGGTTAAACGATGCATATTTTGCTCATCAACACCCTCGCCCTCATCGCTAACGGATAAAAAAACCAGCCCTGTCTCATGATCATAACCTGTCACCAGCGACACTGAACGCTCACGCGACAGCAATGCTTGGCAGGCATTCAAGATAAGGTTAATAATTACTTGCTCTATGCGTTGCGAGCTGGCATTAACCAGCGGCAAATAATTTGTATACTTAACCGAGAAGTGGTCTGTTGATTTGCGAATAGAGTTTTCAACCAATCGAATAGCAGTAGCTGCAATTTCATTGAGACTGACTAACTCACTGACATCGTCGTTTTCGTGCCGGGCAAAATCTTTTAAATCTTCAACAATCCGTTTAATACGGCGGGCACCGTCTTGCATCTCACTGAGTAAACACGGCACTTCTTCACGCATACGTGAATACTGCAAACCACCCAAATCAAAATCCCCGTGTTGCTGATAATGCACCTCAAGCACATCCTGGCTATCTTTCCAGACATCATTGACTACGGGTAAGTTCAGTAATAAAAGGCCCGTTGGATTATTAATCTCATGTGCAACCCCCGAAACCAGCACCCCAAGAGAGGCCATTTTATCGGCTTGGATCAGTTGCTGCTGCTGCATGTGCAGCTCTGTTGTTCGCTTATCTACTTGAAGTTTGAGCGTGCGATTCCACATCATAATCGCCCCCATAGCCAGCAACATCACTACCGAGGTTAAAAAAGTGATAACGCCAAACTTTTTCCAATCAAGCCCCGGCTTCTGCTCAAGTAACCCCAACCACTTATCGTAGATTTCCTGCTGGCGTCCGGTATTTTGCAAAATGGCAAAGCCTTCACTAAACTGCGCTAACAAAGGCTCATCGCCTTTTTTAACCGCATAGGCATAGCCACGCGCTTCAAAGGGTTTACCCACAACGGTAAGGTTAGTTAACCCCAACTCTTTGCCAAGGTATAGCCCGGGAAGATTCGCCACAATGGCGTAATCGTGTTTACCCGACGACAGCAGGCGTAGGGCATCAACATGCGCGGTCACCGGTACGATCTCAGCATCGAGGTGAGCCTGTTTTAAGAAATCATGCATACTACCTTGGTTTTGCACAATAACGCTCTTGTTGCTAAGATCATCGAGACTGCTAATTTTAGCTTCACCTTTGCGGGCAAAAATAGATTGTTGAACAATGGCATGGGGCGGGCTGTAAGTGACTAGATTTTGCCTCGCTCGCGTAACGGTCATACCTTGCAATACATCAATTTCACCACGCACAAACGCAGCTCTCATATCGTCCCAGCCGCCAAGGACTATCTTGATCTCGATAGCCATTACCTCAGCAATAGCGCGAGTGAGGTCGACGTTGTAGCCCGCCGGGTTACCCTCTTTATCAATAAATTCATACGGGGGGAAGTTATAATCGCCACCAATCACGATCACCCGCCCAGGCGAAGACCATGTATCAGCCAGCAAACCCACCGGATAGAGAATACATAACAAAGAGATTATGAGTTTTAACATAGGTAATGACATCGTATTTATTACAGTAGCCATTTAATTATAGTGTGTTGGCTATGTTTATCGCTGTCATTAATGATAACACTGAAATGAACAATTAGAGAGTAGAACGCCACGGCGATGGTGCCACCGCGGCGCATTTACAGGATTTGTCCGAATCCGTCGAACACTAGTAAGCAACGTTCCCTCTATTCCATGCTGCCATCCCTTGCCTCCATCCCTGTAATGCTATTATGTAAAAAAGTGTAAATAAATGCTGTAGGTGATCTCCATTGTTCTTGTAAGCCATTTCACTGATATTTGTAGGAGATATCCTACACCTAATGACCAAAAGTATTAGTGCGTTTGGTCTTTTTACACTTCAGTTATCAATATCACGTAGCGCGCGTAACATAACTCCTTGACGTTGCACGATATGTTGTATAAGGAGCTCCTGGTCGGTATGTGCCATTTCGAGAAACTCAATTCGTACATAGAACTGGGCATTGCTATCAGTACTGTCACAGCCAATAACCTTACCTTTTGCCATCACATGAACCCCCGCAGGGCGCAACAGCAAATCCAGACTCACCAAGGTATTTGCTTCAAGCTTTTCATCCACAACAAAAGCCACACCACAAGCACTGATATTCACCTCTTTCACACGGTGAGCAATACGCTGTACCATCAGGTTTTCCAACTCTAATTGTGTCAATACAGAGTCAATTTTCTTGTTGATAGAATCAACCGCATGGGCAACCACAGGGTCTTTTTCACGCAGATCAGTAAGCGCTGACTCAATAATTTTATTGTAGTTATTAATCAGGCTATAGGCATCGACCAGCTGCTCGTTATTCGTTGCCCCCTCGGGCTCCTCATCACTAATCACCCTATAGGCAACACCTAACGTGTCAGTAATGCGAAAAAAACGCCGTCGATCATCATCGGTATGGTTCTCTGTCATTAGAATATTTCTTCTGGTCGTAGGTTAAACAAATATTCAGGGTCTAAATCCAGATCCCTTAAGATATCCTGCCCATCTTCTTGCAGTAATGCCTTTTCACTTTGGTCCAGACTCTCATCTAAACCCTGCTGAATGACAATCTCTACCCGTCGATTGCGCGACCGGTTAGCGGCAGAGTCGTTATCCACCAACGGCTTAGTTTCCGCAAACCCCGCCACCTCAAATCGACGAGGGTTGATCTCGCCACCTTTCATCAACTCATGGGCCACCGAGACCGCCCGCGATGAGGATAGCTCCCAATTTGAACGATAGCGGCGAGATGACTTAAGCGGAATATTATCCGTATGCCCTTGAACTTGAATTTTGCCGGGTTTTTGCATCAATACGGCTCGTATTTCATCCATCACGTCGTAGTAGTCATCAGCCATCTCCGCTGATCCTGATTTAAAAGAGCCCTTTTCACGAATGCGAATAATAATTTGCCGGCCTCGGGTCTCTATTTCTACCTCGCCACGTACAATCTCCTCACTCAAGGCCTCTGCTAATTCCTGGGCATCTTTTTTGGTTTGATCAACCAGCTCCTCTAGCTGCTCACGAATTTTTGATTTAATGCCAGCTTCTTGATCCACATCGCCCTGCTCTACATCATATTCTTGGGCACACTGTACCTCTAAGCTCATCTCCGTGATGTCTTCGGTATGCTGCCAGATTTCATTAATCGGTGTAGGGTCGGGAATGCCAGGGCTAAACTCCTGAGCAATAATGCTGGTTCCCTTAGGTACATCAATAACATTTAATTTGTTTTGCACCCCAAATGCCTGTGCCATTGAACCGGCTAAACGCTTAAACTTCATGGCATCCATTTCAGAAAAAGACAGCAATAGCACAAAAAAGCACATCAGCAGTGACATCAAATCAGCAAAAGTCCCCATCCAGGGGGGCAAACCGGGGACACAATCGCAACTCGGCTGTTCTTCTTCGTCACTCATAACATCAATTACCTACACGTTTCACTCTATAGAGAACCCATTACCAACCAATTAAGATTCTGCAACCTCGCGCTTACCTTCGTGTAAATAGTTCCTCAGCATGCTGTCAATCACCCGTGGGTTCTGCCCATTTTGTATCGCTAGCAGCGCATCAATCACCAAGCTTTTGATCATTGCCTCCTCTTTGGCACGCAATTTCAACTTATCAGACATAGGTTCGCAAAAGCCATTCGCCAGCACAGCACCATAGAGTGTTGTCAACAGTGCCACCGCCATCGCAGGACCAATAGATTTAGGGTCTGACATGTTCGCAAGCATCGCAACTAAGCCTATGAGTGTTCCAATCATACCCATGGCCGGGGCCATACTCGACATGTTGAGAAAGATATCGGCACCGATGGCATGCCTCGACTCGGCTTCTGTTTTTTCTTTACCTAACAATGACTTAACAACATCAGGATCATGACCATCTACGAGTAACTGAATGCCTTTTTGCAAAAAGTCGCTACTGACCTCTTTGCCTTCCAGCGACAATAACCCGCCTTTGCGAGCGGTATCGGCTAGCTCAACAATTTCATCAATCAGCTCTGTAGCATCAGGTATTTTGTTCGAAAATCCTTTACCGGCAATTTTCACAAACCCCAGAAATTGCCCAAGGCCGTATTTAGCCATTACGGCAAATACAGTACCGCCGAAGACAATGACAAATGAAGGCGCATTGATAAACATACTCAAATCGCCACTCATTAACATAGTGACAACTATTAAACCCAATGCGCCAAGAAGGCCAATTATCGTTGCTAAATCCACTCGCAATACCTCATACTGCTGCGTTACTACTAATACGTTACTAGCAAGCACGTCATTACAAACGTACTCGATGCGTTAGTGCATCAACATGTCGCTCTATGCGTCACCCAAAAACAACGACACAAAGCAGGTTAAGCACGTCTATTAATTAGTCTAGCCGTTATTTGTCATTTCACATGCCTGATGGCTTTTTCTGTGCCAATGGCATAGTGTCACCATTGACCCCCTCTTTGCGCTCCGGTAGTGTGGCGGGTATTCATCAGAGAACATGTAACGATTATTATGCCCAGCAAGAAAAAAGCACCGGATTTTGAACAATCACTAGAAACACTTGATGCGCTTGTCTCTACGCTAGAAAAAGGAGAGCTTTCACTGGAAGAGTCACTCAAAGCCTTTGAAAGCGGGATCAAGCTCACAAGAGAATGCCAGCAACAACTTGCACAGGCAGAACAAAAGGTCAAATTATTGGTAGGCGAAGGCGATAACCTCGCATTAACCGACTTCGAACAAGAACGCTAAGTCATCTTGCCCGTCACCTCCTCCAATAGCCCTTAAACCCTATAGGTCACCTGTGGATTTTAGTCAATTTCTCCAACATTGCCGCACGCGAGTCGATCAAACACTCTCCACTCGCCTGGCTCAATCGTCTCACGACACCCAATTACTCGACGCCATGCGCTATAGCGTATTAAATGGCGGTAAGCGCGTACGCCCCATACTCACCTACGCCAGTGCCAGCGCATTTGGGGATATCACCGAAGATGTCGACGCTATAGCCGCTGCCATCGAATGTATACATGCCTATAGTCTCGTTCACGATGACCTGCCCGCGATGGACGATGACGATTTGCGCAGAGGTAAACCAACCTGTCATATCGCCTACGGCGAAGCCACAGCCATACTCGCTGGTGATGCCCTGCAAACACTAGCATTTGAATGGCTGGCTTCACTCGAAGCACAACCGCCTGGCAATGTGCTCGCCATGATTAAAGTACTCGCGCACGCTGCTGGCGCATCGGGCATGGTCGCAGGGCAAGCGATTGATCTGGCAGCGGTTAACCAGCAGCTCTCGCTAAAACAACTAGAAAATATGCACCAACACAAAACCGGTGCGCTCATTGCCGCTAGTGTAAAAATAGGCGCCATTGCCGTAGGCGTTACTGATCAAACACAATTGGAGAAGCTCGCGCACTATGGCCATCTAATAGGTCTGGCCTTTCAAGTACAAGATGACATTCTCGATGTCACTGGCGACACCCATACCCTAGGTAAACAGCAAGGGGCGGATCAAGCGCTGAACAAACCCACCTATGTGTCGCTACTTGGGGTCGATGAAGCCAAAGCTAAAGCGCAGCATTTGCACCAACAAGCACTTGATACCCTTGCGAGCTTTGATTACCGCGCCGATTACTTACGCCACCTTTCGGCTTATATTGTGCAACGCAAACACTGAGTAGTTGTAACAAACAATGGGGCAAGGGCTATGCAAGGCGCCTATAGAACAATACAATAGGAGGTTTCCCCGGCGTAGCAAAACCATGTGCAGCGAAATCCCACTATCACGACCAGCAACCCCACTTTTAGATGGGGTCAACAGCCCTCAGGATTTACGTGATCTTGAAGAAGGCCAGCTCGAAGAGTTAGCACTACAACTACGCCAATATTTGCTCTATTGCGTGGGTCAGACAGGCGGCCACTTTGGCGCAGGCCTTGGGGTGGTTGAACTAACCATTGCCCTGCACTACGCGTACAATACTCCAGATGACCGCATTGTGTGGGATGTAGGGCATCAAACCTACCCACATAAAATCTTGACCGGCCGCCGTGAGCAGATGCTGACCATGCGCCAATATCAAGGGCTCTCGGGCTTCCCTAAGCGCTCAGAGAGCGAGTACGATACCTTTGGGGTCGGGCACTCAAGCACATCGATCAGTGCTGCATTGGGTATGGCACTGGCCAATCAAGCTGCCGGGAAAACCGAGCGTAAGCATGTTGCCATTATCGGCGATGGCGCAATGACAGCAGGTATGGCATTTGAGGCACTCAACCACGCAGCGCACACCGAGACCGATTTACTGGTTATTCTCAATGATAACAATATGTCTATCTCGCCCAATGTCGGCGGGCTCGCCACCTATTTTGCCAAAATTTGGGCAAGCCAGTTCTACAATGCCCTGCGCGAGAATAGTAAGCGCGTACTAACAAAAATACCCCAAGCCTGGGAATTTGCACGTCGCACAGAAGAACACATGAAAGGCCTGGTATCCCCTGGCACCCTTTTTGAAGAAATGGGATTTAACTACGTAGGCCCCATCGACGGGCACGACCTGCCTAACCTCGTAAAATACATGGGCAACTTACAACGTCTTAAAGGCCCAAAACTACTGCATGTTATCACCCAAAAAGGAAAAGGCTTTAGCCCCGCCGAAGAAGATCCTGTAGGTTATCACGCGCTCAACAAACTAGAGCCAAAACCAACAGTTAGCGTGGCGATAAAATCTTCACCTAAAGCACCTAAGTATCAGGATGTGTTTGGCCAATGGCTATGTGATATCGCCGCGATAGACGAGCGTATGTCGGCCATTACCCCTGCTATGTGTGAAGGTTCAGGGATGGTCGACTATGCAACTACTTACCCTGAACGCTTTTTTGATGTAGCAATTGCCGAGCAACACGCCGTTACACTCGCCGCCGGTATGGCCTGTGAAGGCCACAAGCCCGTAGTTGCCATCTACTCGACCTTTTTACAGCGCGCTTATGATCAACTGATACACGATGTGGCCCTGCAAAACCTTGATGTTACCTTTGGCATCGATCGGGCAGGCCTCGTTGGCGAAGATGGGCCAACCCACGCCGGCAGCTTTGACATCTCTTATTTGCGCTGCATACCTAACATGATCATTGCCACACCCAGTGACGAAAATGAGTGTCGCCAATTGTTATTTAGCGCCTACCAACACCCCGGCCCTGCGGCCGTTCGCTACCCTAGGGGCAAGGGTACAGGCACCCAAATTCACCATGACAATCAGCACTATGCCGTTGGTAAAGCACAGCTTAAACGCCAAGGCCAAAAAATTGCCTTGTTGAACTTTGGCACACTCTTACCTGAAGCAATCAGTGCTGCCGAGCATCTCAATGCAACCGTATGTGATATGCGCTGGGCGAAGCCATTAGATACCGCGTTGATTGACTCACTACTACTCAATCATTCGCTCATTGTCACACTCGAAGAAAATACTATCGCCGGTGGCGCCGGTAGCGCTATTGGTGAATACTTATCAGCGCACCACACCGATATCGAACGCTTACACCTTGGCCTACCCGATACTAATATTGAACACGGCAAACGCGAAAAGCTACTCGCCGCCATAGGGCTTGATAGCCAAGGCATTATTCGCACGATTGAGGCATATTTTGCAGCCGACAAGCCCTCTTATGCTCTCACACCGGACCTTACTCGCCGTTAACCTACACTAACACCACAGCCAGAGTACAAGCGTTAGTGTTCGTAAAAATATTATTTATGATTCACAATAAACCAATCATTGTGGCAAAATAATCGACCAGTTGCGGGGCATTATTTATAGTTATTGCCCCAACCTATGGTCATACGGGCAAACAGGAATAAAAAATACAATTGGTGCCAAAAAAAATCGGCTATACAATCCAAAAATAATGCCATTACATTGATGTACATCACGCGTGACGATCACATATAACAGACAATCACGTATAACAATAGAAATACAATACAGGTTTAAGGGCATATAAATCACTGTTATAACACGACCGTTAGCTATACCATATCACCATGTAAGATGTAACGAGTGGTATCATGATGATGCAACACCCTCATAATGATAGTAGTAACATCAGTGTGGCATGCCCCTTTAGCCAACTAATATATCTGTCGGTAATAAAGCAGTACTGCTGTGAATGATTCATAGTGATACTACGACACAGTATTGATATAACAAATACCGGTATCTCAATTATAGAGACCCTAATACAGCAATCACTAACGAGGATCTAACCATGGGCTTATTTGACTTTGTTTCATCAATGGGTAAGAAATTATTCAATAAAGAAGAAGAGGCTGCCGAAAAAATTAAAGCGGCAATCGAGGAGGACAACCCCGGTGTTAATGGCTTAGGTGTCGAGTTTAAAGAGGGCACTGTCGTTTTATCGGGCGACACCGACAGCGCCGAAGCTCTTGAAAAAGCCGTACTCATCGCCGGAAATGTACAAGGTGTCAGCGATGTTAACGCCGCTGCAATACAAGGCCCACAACCGGCCGAAGACATTCAGTACTATACAATTCAATCAGGTGATTCACTGTCTAAAATTGCCAAAGAGTTTTTAGGTAACGCGATGGATTACCCCAAAATTTTTGAAGCCAACCGCGAAGTGATCAAAGACCCCAATCTAATTTACCCCGGACAAAAAATTCGCATCCCGATGGGCAATACAGAAACTGTATAATAAATACTAGCACCGTACTAAAAGGCCGCCTGATAAAACAGCCGGCCTTTTTTGTTGGTGTGTTTATCGAAGCGGTTCTAGCGCAGCCTGTAATGGCTGCGTCAGATAGCGCGGATAGACACGAGTTAATGAAACTCTTTCGCACTGTTGAAAGCGACAAAACAATATCATTGCATGAACAAATGCACTAATCATCTCATCATCATCGAAATCATGTGGTTCAATATACAGCGCTTTGATTTCTAAATGCTTAACCTTACGATGCGCTTTGCAATCCATTCGCCCAATAAATTTATCGCGATACAGTAGTGGTAAACAAAAGTAGCCATACCGGCGTTTAGACTCAGGGACATAACACTCTAACTGATAGTCATATTGAAACAATACCTTAAGCCGCTCACGCTGAATCACAGCATTGTCAAAAGGTGAGAGAATAAGCATACGGTGGCTTAACCGGGGCAGCTTACTCTCAAATGCCCCGGCCTCGATCATAAAAATCTCGCCACTGTCAATCTGAACCTGCTCTAGGATGCCCTCTGCCAAGCGCGCACTCACCAAGGTTTTTACCGCCGTGCGCAGCGCCGTATCTCGGCGCAGGTACGTAAAGCCTTTTAGTGAGACAAATCCATGGCAACGCAATTGCTGATCAACTATATGCGTTGCAAACTCATCAATACTCGGCATTTTTGAATTAATATGAGAGGGCAAGACTCGCTCAGTAAGATCATAGGTTTTTTGAAACCCTTCGCGATGACTGACCATAAGGTCGCCCTGCATATATAACTGCTCAAGCGCTTTTTTTGCAGGTTTCCAATCCCACCAGCCCGCGGATTTTTTAGTGGTTTTCTTGTTTTGCTCTACATCACGCGCGCGCATTGGGCCCTCTGAGCGAACACGAGCCAATAGTTCACTCATCAATTTTTTATCTTTGTTTTTATACCAGTGCGTTTGGCCGCTTTTAATGGCATGTTTATAAGGTAGTGAAAAGCGAAAGTCAGCCATTGGTAAAAAAGCCGCCGCGTGTGCCCAGTACTCAAAAACATCCCTATCGAGCAATAGAGTATTGATCATTGCCGGCTGAAAGCTAGGCACCCGAGTGTGTAGCACATGATGATGCGCTCGCTCTACCACTGAGATAGTATCGATTTGCACATAGCCTATATGACTAATCGCTTGGCGCGCGCCCACCAAACCACGCCCATAGGTGTTGGTTTGCAACAACCCTTGGGCTGCCATCGCAAGGCGTCGCAAACGAGCCCTGTCTTGTGGGCGCTTAATGTCAATAATCGCGATAGATCCTAGATGCTTTATCGGCCAATGAGGTACAGTACTTAAGCAATTAACATCTCGTATTACATAATGTTAAACACTGCAAAATCTCAAGCATTATTTTTCCAGAGAGTGCATTCGTTAAGGTAATCTATTTTTACCGTTTGTTGAGCGGCCTTAGCTGCAAACACGCCGTGTGAAAACATAGAAATAAGCATACACACCATTATCTTTTTCATTTTACCATTAACTTTCAGTTTGTTTTTTAAAAATATAGTGCTTCAAAAGAGACTTTTAATATAATAAATTCACTATTTTATGTGAGTTTATCCAGTCTTTTCTTATACTCTACAACCACGGGGCTCTTCTTATTGAAATCTATCTCGACACCGTCGCTTTCCAATAATGCCCCATGCCCTTCAACACCTTTCGGAAATTTAGCTATTAACTCCCCATTTTTCTTTACTACTCGCCAATAACAGACCGGCTTATCTTCTTTTGCTAAAATTTGCAGCGCCTTGGTAGTACTAGCAGGGCAGGCAGCTTGCACATTAAAATCATTGGCTAGCCGCTCTCTTAATTGATCAAGTGTGACAACGCGCCCTTTACGTATTTTCTTTACAATGGCGCTGACTGTGTTAGCGGATGGTTTAATCATTTTCCCAGAGCAACCGAAAAATTTCTCCATTGTACTGGGTATAGTTTCAATTTTATTATCCAAAATTTACCTCGTATATTGCCTTTAAATGAAGCTTACAGAAAATATGTATTTACGATTGCCTCAGTAGTTTGAAAGTGAAAGGCTGTCTCACTAGAGAAATCACCTTGTGATAGCACAACACCTCCCACAAACGCTAGCTGCATGACAATAAAATATTATTGACCTCAATATCAACTCTTATTTATCACGCGATATATCACCTAAATTATCACATTAAATCTGATGATGAGCTTATTACTGTGCAGATACAACAATAATCGATGTTAACTCAGGCTCCAATAAATGTCTTCTTGTAAACGGTTTCAGCAAAATACTGCATAACTAATATCATCGCCAATATCGACATTTTCAATGATATAGGCAACCTGCAATATGAGAAAAAAGTGATGAAATAAAATATTTAATGGTGGGATTGTTACAGTAAATATCAGCCAATGATAATAATGAGAGTCGCGATAGTAACAGCCCACAGTATTGTGCGGTTAGTAACTGAAGCTCAGACATTAAGGCTTGCCTGTACTACTAACTAGTGTAGCGGCAGCAGTACAGTGGTGATTTATGCTGTTATTTTTTGCCGGATATCCATCCAGATTTTACCCAGCGTATTTTCACCGCGCTGATCACGACCTACTCCCCAATAGTGGCCATAGAGTGAGGTCTCAATTAATAGTTGCTCTTCGGTATCAAGCAACGCTTGTTTAATCGCTGGGTGCTCGTTCACTATTCGATATAACGCACGGGTCATCATCAATTTACGGCGCGACTTCCATTCAGGTACTTTGCGTTTAAACCAGCGGTTTCCTAAACGATAGGCCTCTTCGGCACTGGGTGCTTGTGCAATGGTTTGCGCATAGGGTCGGCCCGCGTATTTGCTTGCTTGGTAGTAATGCTCGGCACTTGGCCATATCTGACCTTCAAGTTCAAAGGGGTAGGCACCCACAGTCGAGAAAGGGCTCTCGCGATCAAAGCGTGAGAAAGCAAGGGCTTCTTCTAGGCGAGTATCGTGCTCAAACATAATGCGTCAACCTATAACAGGTATTATTTATTGTTAAAAAAGAGAGAGAGACAGCAATAGCTGTAAAACGATAGCGGCAAATATCCCGGCAATCACATCATCGAGCATAATGCCTAAGCCACCATGCACTTTTTGATCGGCCCAACGAATGGGCCAAGGCTTAACAATATCAAAGAAACGAAAGGCAATAAAACCAATCACTACCCACTGCCACTGTAGTGGTACGGCAATCATGGTAATCCAAAAACCGACAAACTCATCCCAAACTATCGCCGGGTGATCATGTACACCCAGTGCATCAGCGGTGACTTGGCAGCAGTAAATACCCACAATAAAGGCAAGTAGCACGGCGAGTAAATAAAACCCCAAGGGTAGCTGGGCGAGCAAACAATACAGTGGTACGGCAGCAAGTGTACCAAAGGTGCCCGGCGCTTTAGGCGCAAGGCCACTGCCAAACCCTAATGCCATCAATTGGTAGGGGTGGCGGCAGAGTGTAAAAAAACTAGGGAGCAACAAAGTGCTGGTATCCTTGTGTTGAAGGTGGGGCATAGGGTTTGCCGTGTAATTGGCAGCTCACACTGGGGGTAGTGTCTGTGCTGTTCACCCGGCCAATGGCGGTTGCCTGCAACTGGCCTGACTCAATTAATTGTTGCACGGTATGGATGTGCGCAGCCGGTACGGTAAACGCTAACTGGTAATCATCGCCACCGGTGAGGGACCACTCGCGCCATATCTGTGGCGAGCGTGCGACAATAGACGCAAGCGCTGGCGCCAAGGGGATTGCCTCCACATCGATCTCGATCGCCACGTCGCTGGCTCGCGCAATATGCCCTAGATCAGCCAGCAAGCCATCTGAAATATCGATAGCACTGTGGCTTAACGGCCCCAGCAATAATCCGGCTCTCACTTGGGGCTCGGGGGCGTAAAAGCGCTCATAGAGATAATGTTGTGCGTTTTCATCAACCGCTAAACGCCCCTCTAGCATCGCCAGTGCGGCAGCGCCATCACCGAGAGTACCCGTCACAAACACAGTGTCACCCGCCTGCGCTTTATCGCGGGTTAATACGTGCTCAGGCGCAGCCTGTCCATGCACTTGAATGGTAATCGACAGCGGCCCACGGGTGGTATCACCCCCAACTAATGCACAATGAAAACGATTGGCAATATCAAATAGCCCCTGGCTGAATTGTTTCAACCACTCGTGATTAGCATCGGGCAGGGTTAAACCAAGTGTAAACCATGTGGGAGTTGCGGCCATTGCCGCTATATCGCTGATATTAACACACAGCGCACGCCGACCTATATCATAGGGGGTGGCGGCTAAGGGAAAGTGTCTACCCGCCACGAGAGTATCCATTGATACCGCCAGATATTGCCCCGGAGTCACTGCCAGTAGGGCACAGTCATCGCCGATCCCGGCGATAACGCTGTCGGACTGTTGCTCACGCTGAAAGTAAGTACGGATAATATCAAACTCACTTAAACACATAGGCCTTTGCTCTGGCAGGTGACACTTTATTGATATTATTTATGGTTAGCCTTAACTTCAAGCTCGCGCAATTGGCCCGCGAGCTGGTCGAGCACGCCATTAATAAATTTATAGCTGTCGGTAGCGCCAAACTTTTTCGCCAGTGCTACTGCTTCATTAATCACCACTTTATAAGGGACATCAATGCGACTTTGCAACTCATAGCTGGCCATACGCAGTAGCGCTTGGGTAATGGGGTCAAGTTCACTCACGCTGCGCTCTTGTAAAAAAGGCGCATAGGTTTCATCAATCGCGGCAACAGCACTGGGTACACTGTGCAAAATCTCATGAAAATACGCCGTATCCACATGGGTCATATCATTATCGGTATGGAATTCAGCCTCAATTGCATTGATGGCTGCACCGGTCATATGCCACTGATATAGTGCCTGCATTGCATAATGCCTGGCTTTTCGACGGGTGGCTGGGGACACTTTCATGGGATGCTCTCTACAATATTGTTACGGTGTTTACTTAGGGTGTGCAATGTCATCAAACATTACACACTGTGTGTGATGAGGTATTAATTAATGATTAATCGCCTGTGTATACGAATATGCTACAGTTTCTTAATCATCGATACCATTTCCAGTGCTGTTTTTGCAGCCTCTTCACCTTTGTTGCCCATTTTAGTGCCGCTGCGCTCAACAGCCTGCTCGATACTATCAACAGTCAATACGCCAAAGGCAATCGGTACCCCCGATTGCAGCGATACCTGCGCCAACCCTTTGGTACACTCGCCCGCGACATAATCAAAATGCGGCGTACCACCACGAATAACCGCACCCAACGCAATAACAGCGTCAAATTCATCCATAGCTACCAGCTTTTGGGCCATCAACGGAAACTCAAACGCACCGGGTACATAGTAGACAGTGACGTCAGATTCGTTAATGCCATGTCGGCGCAATGTATCCAGTGCGCCCTCTTTTAAGCTTTCAACCACAAAGCTGTTCCAGCGGCTTACAATCAGTGCGTATTTACCTTGCGAGGATGAAAAATCGCCTTCAACGACGGTTACCTTGGTCATAGTGTTTACCTGTTTTAATCACTGTATTGGTCCACTACAGACACTGCTGTAGGGGTGAAATATAAAAAGTATGCTACTGCGGGTTGGTAATGACATCGACCACTTCAAGGTCAAAACCAGAAATAGCAGAAAATTTAACCGGGGCGGACATCAAGCGCATTTTGCGCACACCAAGGTCGCGCAATATCTGCGCACCAGTACCCACTTGCCGGTAGACAACATCCTGGCTTGAGCGGTGTTTATTGCCCGTTAGTAGGCGATCAATATGCTCATCAATATCGGTCATGTTTTCGCTGTAGCAAATTAAGACCACAATACCGTTGCCCTCTGCTGAGACAGCTTTTAACGCTTCGTGGAATGTCCAGGGTTTAAAGTCTTGCTCGCTACTGCTTTGTAGAGTGAGTAGGTCTCTTACGGTATCCATTACGTGCACCCGCACCAACACGGCCGCCTCGGCATCGACATTACCTTTGGTAAAGGCAAAGTGTGTATCACCACAGGCGACATCGCGATAAGAGTGCAGTTGAAACTCGCCGTGTTGCGTCGCTACGGTACGAGTCTGTGTACGCTCAACGGTCTTTTCTTTGACACTTCGATAGTGAATGAGATCGGCAATGGTGCCTATTTTAATTTGATGTTTCTGAGCAAATGCTTCAAGGTCACCACGGCGTGCCATAGTGCCATCGTCATTCATTACCTCGACAATTACAGCCGACGGGTCAAGCCCGGCTAGTCGCGACAAATCACAACCTGCCTCAGTGTGGCCGGCCCGACTCAATACGCCACCGGGCTGGGCCATTAACGGAAATATATGACCGGGTTGAACAATATCGGCAGGCACAGCGTTGGGTTTTACTGCCGCACGCACAGTGCACGCTCTATCGGCTGCTGAAATACCGGTACTAACGCCTTCGGCCGCTTCGATCGAGAGCGTAAAATTAGTGGAATGCTGTGCGCGGTTATCGCTGACCATCAAGGGCAAATCTAATTGTCGACAGCGCGATTCAGTCAGCGTTAGGCATACTAGCCCACGTGCATGGGTGACCATAAAATTGATATCCTCAGCACGAACGCACTCTGCTGCCATCACGATATCACCCTCATTTTCGCGGTCTTCATCATCCATGAGAATGACCATTTTGCCTTGGCGGATATCTTCAACCAGCTCTTCTATTGTATTTAACGCCATGTTTGCCTGCTCTACATCGGTTAGTAATGCGCCGTCTGCTGGCGGCACCGTATTCAGTTGTTGGTTATTGTCCACGGGTGTACCCATTTTCTGCTAAAAAGGCCATTGTCATTTTACTGCTGCTGCCAGCCTCACTGGCCGATTCACCCAGCAGTAGCCGCTCAAGGTAGCGGGCAATTAAATCGACTTCTAAATTAACCCTCGACCCTATTTGATAAGTGCCCATAACGGTTTTTGCAATAGTGTGAGGCACGATATTGAGTTCAAAGATATCGCCGTCAACTGCATTGACGGTCAAGCTGGTGCCATCGACAGTAATAGACCCTTTGTGGGCAATATACTTGGCCAGTGCCTGTGGCGCTTTGATACGAAAGCGCTCTGAACGAGCATCGCGGTGGCGCTCAACAATATCACCAACGCCGTCGACATGGCCACTGACAATATGACCGCCCATACGGGCATTCGGTGTGAGTGCTTTTTCTAGGTTAACCTTCATACCGGGCACCCACTGCTTGAGCGTAGTAAAGTTTAATGTCTCTACTGACACATCGGCCCAATAACCGTCGCCAGGTAAACCAACGACGGTCAAACAAACACCATTAGTGGCGATAGAGTCACCGAGTTGAACATCACTTAAATCCAGATCTGCGCTGTGTATACGCAGCCTTAGATCACCCTCTTTTGGCTCACAGGCACGTACTTCGCCCACCGCTTCAATTATTCCCGTAAACACATTGCTCTCCTGTGGTTATGGCCTGCCAGCGTATTCTACCGTCTGAATTATATCGCCTACAGTGGCGAACGCTGTAGTGTTGCCGTTATTCGTAAGTCTGCACCAACGCGGCGCTGGTCAGTGATATGCAGTGATTGTTTATCAGCCATAACATCAATAGACCAGGCAGCCATCGCACGCGCGCTATCGCCTAACAGTACCGGGGCCTGATAAATCACTAGTTCGTCGATCAAGCCCTGGGCAAGTAGAGCGCCATTTAAACTTGCACCGGCTTCAATTAATACATCATTACAGCTTTTTACCTGCGCCAAAAATCCTAGCAATGCGGTTAAATCAATACGCCCGCTCTCGTTCTCGGTGATGCCCACAATCTCAGCGGTACCGGGCCAACGCTGCTGTAGTGTATCAACCTTAGCGTCTTGTTCTTGTAGCGCACGCTCAGTAGTTGCAATCACAACATTACCCTCGCCTGCAAAAACTAAGGCATTGGGGTCAATACGCAAATGCGAGTCAACCACGACACGTAGAGGTTGCTCAACGTGCAGGGGCTGGCCTGTTCCTTGAAGGTGCTCACCTAGCAACTGCTGTGCACTTAGTCTCACACTTAGACGGCTGTTATCAGCAAGGATAGAACCAATGCCTGTCACAATCGCACAACTGCGCGCACGTAGCCATTGTACATCTTCACGCGCTGCCTGGCTGGTAATCCACTGGCTCTCACCACTAGCCATCGCCGTGCGGCCATCGAGGCTCATCGCCACTTTAGAGCGCACCCGAGGAAGCCCCGTGCGCATGCGTTGCATAAAGCCTGCATTGAGCGCGTGTGCCTGCTCATAGAGAACGGGCCCTTCAACGACAATACCCGCATCGCGCAGATACGCTAAACCTTTACCGGCGACGAGTGGGTTGGCATCTTCCATCGCATAGACAACACGTGCAATACCCGCCGCAACTAGCGCCTCGGTGCAGGGGCCTGTTCGCCCATGGTGATGACAGGGCTCAAGTGTGACATAAGCGCTCGCGCCACGGGCTGACTCGCCAGCTGCACGCAGGGCGTTAACCTCAGCGTGTGCGAGCCCTGCACGGTAGTGCCATCCTGTTGCAATCACGTGGTCGTGATGTGCAATTACACACCCGACACAGGGATTAGGGCGCGCCGTAAAAGCACCTAGGCGAGCTTGCCGTAGTGCCAGGCTCATCATCTCTATATCAATGGCTGTCATTGAGTACTATGTGTTGTTGTCGGTGGATGATGTGGGGTGTTTTTCGAGCCGGTCAATTTCTTCTCGAAACGCACTTAAGTCTTTAAAGCGCCGGTATACCGATGCAAACCGAACATAGGCCACTTCATCGAGAAGTTGTAATTGTTCCATGACTTTTTCGCCAATAACACGCGAGGCAATTTCACGCTCGCCGGTACTGCGCAGGAAATGTTTAATTTGATTGATCGATGATTCGACGTTTTCAACACTGACAGGACGCTTTTCTAATGCGCGATGCAGCCCTGCGCGCAGCTTCTCTTCATCAAAGGGCTCCCTTGAGCCATCTTCTTTAATAATGCGAGGCATCAATAATTCAGCAACTTCATAGGTCGTATAGCGCTCGTGGCAGGATAAACACTCACGGCGACGGCGAATTTGGTCGCCATCGGCCACTAAACGGGAGTCAATCACTTTAGTGTCTTCTGCACCACAGAAAGGACAATGCATGAATCGTGTCTCTCTTTTTGAATCAAGCCGCGACAATCGACTATATTATTGAAGCAATAGCGCTAAACAGCCTATTGGCTAGGGCGTGTATGTTAGCACAAATACCTATGTACACACGAAATCCCGTGCTGCTATTCACAAAACACAGAAATCCCTGAGGTTACAACACCCTCAAACCGCAGCAATGCTGGACAGAAAATACGAACGACGTTAGATTATGTGCTAAAAGGTGGCGACACCTGTTAACTACCCGCGGTTTAAATCAATAAAAAAGGCTACAAACAATCAATAAGACGGGTAAGATTGCTAATATTAGCGCATATCAATCATTACGGCTTCCATCCTACAAGGACCTCTAGGTAACCACGCATGACCGAAAAAAAGGCTCTTATTGTCGACGATTCCAAACTGGCACAATTCGTGTTGAAAAAGATGCTCAACAACCACAAGTTGCTGGTTGATTCGGCTGAATCTGCCGAAGAAGCGCTGGGTTATCTCACGCACCAAAAACCCGATGTAATTTTTATGGACCACACGATGCCAGGGATGGATGGTCTGCAAGCGCTAAAAGTCATTAAGAGTAACCCTGACACGGCGACTATCCCAATCATGATGTATACCTCTCAAGATGATGGTGTCTATTTAAGTGAAGCCCGCGCTCTGGGCGCTGTGGATATTCTGCCTAAACAACTAAAGCCGGTCGAGCTTGAAAAAGTCTTACAGAAGCTGAACTTAATTGGCCAACATGAAGCACTTGAGACAGCGCCTAGAGCAGTCAATGATGTGGCAACACCCATTCAATTCTCGGCCAACCAGAAAACCAGCGGCAATGATCACGAAAGCGACAATGAAGCCTTGTCAAAGCTGGTGCAAGACGCTGAGGCAGCGCTTGAGAAGGAAACACTCAAGCAATTCGTCAAACAGCAGCTCTCTAAGCAGCAGCAACACTTTGCAACCCTGCTTAAAACAATCAATAGCAAACTAGACGATATATCTCCCCAAAAACAGACCACACTCGAAACATTGCTAGAAGACGAATATACTCGCCAACCAGCTAAAAATACCCTGTGGTGGCCCATTGCACTGTGTGTGACATTAGTGGTCTTCGGCGGCCTTTACTTTCAGTTGAACCAAACCCTCAGCGAACTGCAACAAAAACCCCTGCCGGCACTGCCGGTTAGCAGTACTGCCAGCGAATCGAATAATAATAACGATACCCTTGTTAACAACCCACTTAAAGCCAGCACTACGCTCTTAGCCGCGTTGGAGAACACCCTTAATATTGGGAACGACATTCCCTATGGCACACCACTGCTTGGCGATATCACGCTGCAAAAGCTATTCAATTTAATTGTTTTATTAAATGAAGCTGATTTTTATGGCGAAATTAACGTGGTGGTGCATTCGGGAAATTTCTGTCTCACCAGTAATTCCGCAGGCGAGCTGGTACTACCTGAGCAACAAGCCTCTATGAGCAGCTGTCAGGTCATTGAGCCCATTACGGATATTGAGCAGACAACAACCCCTGAACTCTCTCAATTTATCGGCAATGTTAATGATGACCCCGGCAATAACTTCTTAATCACTCTAGAGACCCGTGGTGGCTCAGAGCCTGTCGCCAGCTACCCTTCTATTTCCACACTCACAACAGCTGGGCAGTGGAATCAAGCAGCACAACGCAATCGCAGGGTTGAATTTATTTTTAACGAATCCCGTTAATATAACCTAAACATCTTTTTTTTGCAGACTATAGGCAAGTGAGTTATTAAAAATCACTTGCCTATAGTTGTTGCGATTTCTGTTCTGTCGCAATAATGACTCATTTATCGTATAAATATAATATAAGTAATAAAGAGTTATACATTAAAGCGAAAAAGCAGCGTTTTCTAACTATACTGAGCAACAGACCTATGTCGACAATGTGTATTGATAGAGTTGCTACCCATGCCCGTATACCGTTATTTTATTGCCTTCATTCTAAGTTTATCAGGCCAGTGCGCTTATTGTGACACCGCAAGCTATACCTTTGCGGTTGTTCCGCAACAGTCTGCGCAGCAATTGGCAAAATCCTGGACACCATTACTGCGTTATATTCACGATAAAACAGGGATCAAACTGCAATTTAGAACGGCAAAAGATATCCCTGCGTTTGAGCGCAACCTCGCAGCAGGGCAGTATGATTATGCTTATATGAACCCTTACCACTTTGTGGTATTTCATGAAAGCCCAGGCTATCAAGCGCTGGCTGTGAGAAAAGATCAACCGATCAAAGGGATTATTGTTGTACAAAAAGACAGCCCTATAAAAACATTGGCACAGTTGAGTAACCAGCCATTAGCGTTTCCCTCACCGGCTGCCTTTGCGGCAAGCTTGCTAACTAGAGCTAAATTTAATCAGGCCAACATTGCCATTACCCCTAAATATGTTTCATCACACGATTCGGTCTATCTCAATGTTGCCAAGGGGTTTTTCCCTGCCGGGGGAGGTGTTATGCGCACCTATAATAAAGCACCTCAAACAGTGCGTGACCAATTGCGTGTACTGTGGACCACTAATGCTTATACCCCTCACGCGTTTACCGCACATCCCGCGACAAGCAAAGCACATAGAGAGGCCATTCAAACCGCACTGACCGGCATGCATAAAAATGATCAAGGAAAAAAAATACTACAAAACTTAAAAATAAAGCATGGGTTAGTTGCTGCAAACAATCAACAATGGGATGATGTTCGTCGCCTTCAGTTAGATGCCCTCACTAGCCGTAACAATTAACCGTTATGTCGCTACGTCTAAAAACGATCCTAGGGGTCGGTATTATTGAAGCAATATTATTAATTATTTTAATCAGCACCGCCCTAAGTCATATGCGAAGCGCCGGCCGAGAAAGCCTAGAGAACTACGCACAAACCACCAGCACGCTCTTTCAAACGATGACAAAAGATGCGCTGCTCTCATTCGATATAGCCTCACTCGATAGTCTTGTTAACGAAATACTGATCAACAAGGATATACTTTATGTTCGCATCTATGACTCAGAAAATACCGTGTTATCCAGTGGCGGCATAACTGAGCTATTAAAAAATCAGTATACTATCGACAAAAGCATTAATGATGTTAACGATGATATTTTTAACATAGAAAAAAAAATTACCGTCGATGGCGAATACTATGGCCGTATTGAAATTGGCATATCCACTAAAATCATCAGTCAATCATTGAGTGAAACTAAAAAGTTAGTTGGCCTTATCGCCTTGATTGAAATGTTTTTGGTCGCCATGTTTTCTTTCGCTCTTGGCACCTATTTAACACGACAACTTAACACACTAAGGCGATCGGCAAAAAACATTGCCAAAGGTGATTTGAATCAAAAAATACCCATAATATCTAATGACGAAATTGCCGAAGTATCAATAGCCTTTAACAAAATGACTAGCAGCCTGCAACAGGCTGAATATAAACGCGATGAGTATCAAAAAGAATTACTACTGATTAATGAAGAGCTAGAGGCAAGGGTCAATCGGCGAACTCAGCAGCTCTCAACTAAAAATAATGAACTTGAAAATGCCTACAACGAACTTCAAGAAACACAAAAACAACTAATACATGCAGAAAAACTGGCATCTATCGGCCAGCTTGCTGCTGGTGTTGCCCACGAAATCAATAACCCTATCGCCTTTATTAAAAGTAACTTGAGCGCTTTAATCCATTATGTCAATATTTACACAACAGCCATAGTACATTTCAAAGAAACGAATACCTTAATCATCAACAACGAGACCACTGAGGCTATTGAGCGTGCACAAGAAGCACTGAGCTATTATGAAACGGAAGATATCGATTTTATCAACGAGGATTTAGTCGCTTTAGTTAACGAATCAGTTAAGGGTGTTGACCGGGTCAAAGATATCGTACAAGGGCTAAAAATTTACTCAGGCAATATTGATGAACACTGGACAGAGACAAGTATTAATCAATGTATAGAGCATGCACTTACCGCTATTAGTAAACAACAGCAATACAGTGACATTACGATTGAAACCGCATTAAATACCTTACCGATTATTCAATGTGACCCCGAAAAAATAACACAAGCGCTCACGAATCTTACCATTAATGCTGCGCAGGCCATTATACCACCGGGCACCATCACCATCGCCAGCCATGCAGATGATCGTTATATTACCATTGTTCTTACAGATACAGGCAAGGGCATTAGCCCTAACGACATCGGTAGGTTATTCGATCCTTTTTTTACCACAAAAGCCGTTGGGGAGGGGACAGGTTTAGGCTTATCAATTAGTGAGGGGATCATCATTGACCACCAAGGTACAATTAACGTTACCAGTGAACTAGGACAGGGGTCAGTATTTACGATTCAATTGCCTATAGCGAGGTAGCAAAGCAATGAGAAGATGAGGGAGTGAATCAGATTCAAACACACTGGAGCCATAATATTAGTATCGCGCCAACACATAAAAGTATGCACCGCATTAATAATGATAAACTCATCATCAATGCGGTGGCATCAGTTAGCGATAAACGGGATACTTATCGCAAATAGCCAGTACTTTCTGCTTAACTTGCTCAATAACAGCCTCTTGCGTACCGTCTTCTAATGCAGCCAGTATATCGCACATCCAGTGAGTTAGCTCAACGGTATCAGCTTCGCTAAAGCCGCGGGTGGTAATAGCTGGCGTACCCACACGCAAGCCCGAAGTAATAAAGGGCGAGCGCGGATCATTAGGTACTGAGTTCTTATTCACAGTAATGTTAGCGCGCCCCAATGCGGCATCAGCATCTTTACCGGTATACTCTTTACCAATTAAGTCGACAAGCATTAAGTGGTTTTCAGTCCCGCCGGAAACTATATTAATACCGCGTTCGATAAATGTGGCTGCCATCGCTTTTGCATTGACAACAACTTGCTGCTGATAGCGTTTAAAATCATCGCTCATCGCTTCTTTAAAGCTCACCGCTTTAGCCGCAATAACGTGCATTAACGGGCCACCTTGCCCACCGGGAAATACCGCTGAGTTTAATTTTTTCTCAATTTCTTCATTGGCTTTAGCCAAAATAATGCCGCCTCGGGGGCCACGCAATGTTTTATGGGTCGTCGAGGTAGTCACATCGGCAATTTGCACTGGGCTGGGGTATACACCCGCTGCAACCAAGCCTGCCACATGCGCCATATCCACAAAAAGATAAGCGCCTACTTTATCGGCAATATCGCGAAAGCGTTGCCAATCCATTACCTGTGAGTAGGCTGAAAAGCCAGCAATAATCATACGTGGCTTGTGCTCAACAGCTAAGCGCTCAACCTCATCGTAATCTACCTCACCAGTATCGACATTTAAACCGTACTGAACTGCATTGTACGTTTTGCCTGAAAAGCTAACAGAGGCACCGTGAGTCAGATGGCCGCCATGGGCTAAGCTGAAACCGAGAATCGTATCACCAGGCGCGCACAATGCTTGAAATACAGCCGCATTTGCTTGCGAGCCTGAGTGAGGCTGCACATTAGCATAATCGGCCCCAAACAATGTTTTAGCTCGCTCAATTGCCAGTGTTTCTGCGATATCGACATATTCACAGCCACCGTAGTAACGCTTATTGGGGTAACCCTCGGCATATTTATTAGTCAGTTTACTGCCCTGGGCAACCATCACCATTGGGCTGGTATAGTTTTCAGAAGCAATCAGCTCAATATGTTCTTCCTGACGCTGGCTTTCAGCTTCCATGGATGCCCACAATTCAGGATCGAAATTAGCAATCGTTTGTGATTTATCAAACATAGGTTACTTACACTCTTTAGCAATTAAATCCGGTGATCAGTGATAAAAACTGTATTTTACACCATACAAGGGTCTAAACTCTATGGGGCAGCCATGATATTACTCAATCCGCAAGCAACAGCAGGTATCAAGCGATAGCACTAAAAGGTAGATAAGGGATCGATAAAAGGCAATGTGTAATACACCTCAGAATAACTGGAGCCCAATGTATATAAAAACAGCCACCAGTGATCAGATACCGGTGAGAAAGGCCATACTCGAACTAGCAGAACAACTAGGTACTGAGTCCCCATCATTGTTAATTGTTTATTTTAACGCCAACATCAATGGCAGGGCACTCACAACCGCCTTAAATGCTCAATGGCAGTGCCCTCTTGTTGGCGCCACATCACACCGAGGAGCAATGATTATTAACGCCGACGAGCAGGCGTCGAATGCCTGTATTAGTCTCATGGCCATCTACGACAGCCAAGGTCACTACGGCGTAGGGGCAAGCACCATACAAGGCAAACCGCAAGCGGCAGCAACCAAAGCATTTGAGGCAGCGTTAGCGCAAGCCGGCGACTCACAGGGTATGCCTGCCTTACTATGGTGTGCTCTGCCTCCGGGTAATGAAGAATCTATATTAGAGCAACTCCAAGAGCTTACGCAGTATAGTGTACCTATTATTGGCGGCAGCAGTGCTGATAACGATATATCGGGCCTGTGGCAACAAATTTATCAAGAGGGGGCAGATAGTGGGCAAATTGTTATCGCGGCGTTATTTCCATCAGGTAGCATTAGCTATACCTGCGATTCTGGCTACACCCCCACACAACACAGCGCGGTAGTAACAAAAGCGCACGGGCGAGTCATTTATGAGCTGGATAATAAACCCGCAGCCATGATTTACAACCACTGGTTAAATGGCCAACTCAACCCCATGATTAATGGCGGCGACATTCTAGCGCTAACCACGGCCTATCCCCTAGGTAGAAATATCGATAGCACCGCCAATACCGCACCGGGGCGCTATCTACTGTGCCACCCCGACAGCATCACTGAAAACCAAGGTATTACCCTGTTTGCCACTGTAGCAGAAGGAGAAACAGTGACACTAATGAAAGGCAGCCGCCACACGCTGATTACGCACACACAGAAAATGATTGACGATGCTTTAGCGCAGCTACCTAAACCTGCACAACCCCTTGGAATGGTTATGATTTATTGTGCAGGGTGCGCAATGGCACTGGATGGTGACCTCAACGGTCTCACCGCATCGATCGCTCAAGCGCATCAGAAAATACCCTTAATAGGTAACTACACCTACGGAGAGCAAGGCTACTTTCTCGATAACCGTAGCCGACACGGCAATATGATGACATCGGTCGTTGTATTTGGTCACTGACCCCATACACAAAAGCGCTGTGTAGTCAGCGCAATAAAGAGCGGTACACTGCAATCACTTTCTGAGAAAACGCCAGCACAATAAACGGGGTGGCAAACCAGATGATTACAGGAATCAAGATCGAGGCGGCCACCACCAGCAGGGTTGCAATCACAACACCAATAAGCGGCAATATCACAAATAAAACAAAGGCAACTAACGCACCGATAGCCATCAGTGCACTTAAAATGACAGCCCACACCACTATCGGGTTTTCTACCGTTTGGCCATTAATCGTCATGTTATTTTTCATATGCACACCTTTTTACCTTCACTGCCATATTCAACCATACCTTGCCTGCTTATGCACTGGTCTGGCAACAATCACGCGATTGAGGGTTCTCATTATAGAACACTATCGATGTCGGCATAGGCTTGACAGTAACACTTGAGTTATCGCGTAACATCCGTTATTTTGCCGAATACTGTATCTTTTAGGCCAGCCCAGTACATAACGCCAAGCAGGCCTAAGTATTTAATCACCGATCAGACGACGAAGGTTAGCAAACACTATGGCTCAATACGTCTATACCATGAACCGCGTAGGGAAGGTTGTTCCCCCTAAACGTGAAATTCTTAAAGACATATCACTCTCATTTTTCCCCGGTGCAAAAATAGGGGTCTTAGGCTTAAATGGCGCAGGGAAGTCAACACTGTTGCGTATTATGGCCGGGATTGATCAGGATTTTAATGGTGAAGCTCGCCCTATGCCGGGTATAAAAGTGGGCTATTTATCGCAAGAGCCCCAGCTAGATAACACCAAAGATGTACGAGGCAATGTCGAGGATGGCGTTCGTGAAGCGCTCGATGCTATTGCAGAGCTCGACCAAGTCTATGCTGCCTACGCAGAACCCGAGGCAGATTTTGATGCGCTCGCTAAGCGCCAAGGCCAGCTTGAGGATATTATTCAAGCATGGGACGGGCACAATCTTGACCACAAACTAGAAGCGGCCGCTGATGCGCTGCGCCTACCACCGTGGGATGCCGATGTGACGCAATTATCCGGAGGTGAAAAACGCCGTGTTGCACTGTGCCGCTTGCTACTTTCCCGGCCTGATATGTTATTACTCGATGAACCAACAAACCACCTTGATGCTGAATCAGTTTATTGGCTTGAACGCTTTCTCGACGATTTTGCCGGTACCGTGGTAGCCATTACCCATGACCGCTATTTTCTCGATAATGCCGCCGGCTGGATTTTAGAACTCGATCGAGGGCACGGCATTCCCTATGAAGGCAATTACTCAACCTGGCTTGAAACAAAAGAAGCGCGTCTAGAGCAAGAGTCACGCAGCGAGGCCTCTCATCAAAAAGCGGTTAAGGCAGAGCTTGAGTGGGTGCGCAAAAACCCTAAAGGCCGCCAGGCTAAAAATAAAGCGCGCTTGCAACGCTTTGAAGAATTGCAATCACAAGAATTTCAAACACGCAACGAGACTAACGAAATTTATATCCCACCTGGCGAGCGCTTAGGTGACAATGTTATCGAGTTCAAAGGGGTTAGCAAAAGCTTTGGCGAACGGCTGTTAATAGACAACCTGTCGTTTACAGTACCTAAAGGTGCTATCGTTGGTATTGTCGGCGGTAATGGCGCGGGTAAATCTACACTGTTTCGCATGATCAATTCACAAGAGCAACCCGATAGTGGCGAAATTACCATAGGGGAAACAGTTCAGGTCGCCTATGTAGAACAGGGGCGAGAAAACCTAAACGATGAGCAATCTGTTTGGGAGGCCGTATCCGATGGCCAAGATATGCTAAAAATCGGCAACTACGAAGTCAACTCACGCTCTTATGTGGGCCGCTTTAACTTTAAAGGTTCAGATCAACAAAAACGTGTCGGTGAGTTATCAGGTGGTGAGCGTGGGCGACTACATTTAGCCAACACATTAAAACAAGGCGCTAATGTATTACTACTGGATGAACCATCGAATGATCTCGACATTGAAACACTGCGAGCACTGGAAGAGGCGCTATTGAGCTTTCCCGGTTGCGCACTAGTGATTTCCCATGACCGCTGGTTTCTCGATCGTATTGCCACGCATATTCTCGCTTATGAAGGCGATAGTGAAGTGATCTTTTTTGAAGGCAACTACAGTGAGTACCACGAGGATTTACTGCAACGCAAAGGCGACAACGCGCAGCCAAAACGCGTCAAATATAAACCGCTGAAAGCCTGATAACATTCAGCCACCCGACACGTAAACACCGTACGTTAAAAACGATATCAGGGCCTATAAAAACGTTTTCAGAAAACCTTTTTATGGGCCTTTTTTTATACCTATCAGCAATATCAACCACGCCATCAAGACGATAACATACGCTATCAGCACCGTACTTGTCAGCGGGCAAGCCTTTATCTACACTGAAAAGACCTTGTATAAAAAGCACAGAGGTTTACGGTGGATAATAATGCACAGCACTCACACGAAAAACGTCAATTCACCCGCGTTGCTTTTGTCAATCGCATAAGCCTCGTACAACAACCTTTGCAGTGGCAAGGCAATGTGGTCGACATTTCATTTAATGGCGTATTGATCAACTGCAATTTGCACGATATTAACTTACAACAATCGATTACCGGCCATATCGTGTTTGAAACCCGCGAGCAAATCAGTGTCACATTACAACACATACATCATTATAATAACTTGTGGGGGTTTCAATTTGATCGAATAGAGCAGAAAAGCCTTGAATGTTTAAACCGTTTAATGGCTGAACATCTAAGCACTGATGCCTGTCAGCGAGAACTAAAAGCACTATTTAGTTATCACCAATAATGCGTGTCTACAATGCCTCCAGCGCTTCTATTAATGTTTTAACCGCGACAATATCAATACCTTCAATCGGTTGGCGCGGTGCATTAGCCACAGGCACTATCGCTTTTTTAAAGCCGTGCTTTGCCGCTTCACGCAACCGCTCTTGACCACTGGGAACCGGGCGAATCTCACCAGACAAGCCGACTTCACCAAATACCATTAATGTCGGGGGTAATGGCTGATCACGAAAACTCGATACAATGGCCAACAACAATGCTAAATCTGCACTGGTTTCCATCACTTTAACACCACCAACCACATTCACAAATACATCTTGATCGCCCACCATCAACCCGCCATGACGGTGTAATACTGCCAATAACATATTCAATCGATTTTGATCTAAACCGACAGCTACCCGACGTGGATTGCCCATATGGCTATCATCAACTAGCGCCTGAATCTCGACAAGTAATGGTCTTGTCCCTTCCCATACGACCATCACCACGGAACCTGCGGCCACATCTTCTGCACGCTGTAAAAAAATGGCCGACGGGTTGGTGACTTCTTTTAACCCAAGCTCGGTCATTGCAAATACACCCAACTCATTGACAGCACCAAAGCGATTTTTACTGCCGCGCAAAATTCGATAGCGCGAATCCTGTTCACCCTCAAGTAAAATAGAGCAGTCGATCATATGCTCCAACACTTTAGGGCCCGCTAAACTGCCGTCTTTGGTAACATGCCCCACCAGCAGCAACACCGTGCCTGTTTGCTTAGCAAAGCGCGTCAGAAACGCTGCACTTTCGCGCACCTGAGCAACACCACCGGGCGCTGATTGTAAATCGGCAAGGTGCATGACCTGAATGGAATCGACCACAATCACTCGTGGTTTCAATCGTTGTGCGATAGCACACAGATTTTCAACATTAGTTTCTGAAAGTGTTTTTAATTTATCTGTCGCCAGACCTAAGCGTTGCGCTCGCATGGCAACTTGCTGTAGAGACTCTTCACCGGTCACATACAATGCATCATAGTGCTGTGCTAAAAAACACAAAGTTTGCAACAATAGTGTTGATTTACCCGCACCCGGATGGCCGCCAATCAATACCACAGAACCCGGTACTAAGCCGCCGCCCAATACACGATCAAACTCTTGTGTGCCTGTTGAAAACCGAGGCAGGTCAGTTAAATCTATCTCGGAGAGTGTTTTGACAACGGCATCAGTTGCACCGGCATAACCTATAGCGGCAGATTTTCCGACGGAGGGAACAGACCCCACGCGCACTTCACTCAAACTGTTCCAAGCACCGCAACTATTACACTGGCCTTGCCATTTACGGTAATCGTCGCCGCATTCATTACAAACGTAGGCAGTTTTCTGTTTAGCCATTATTTTCTAATCGGTTGAGTTTTTGCAAAAAGCGCTCGGCGCGCTGAATATAATCGTCAATTTCTTTATTATCCGGCGACAATTCAACCAGTGGGCGCCACAAAAACAGTGCTTGGTGGATAAACCCTTTACTATAAAGTGCTTTACCTCGATCGAGATCATGGGTCACTTTAATTAAAATCATCACTTGCAGGTCATCATCCCAAAGATTGACCTCTTTATCATCAGCAGCCAGCACTTTCATTTTTTGCATCACTTCAAGTGCCGATGGTAAGCGATCATTATTAATATGAGACAAATACTGGAGCTTAAAATCGACAAGCTTTTTCTCTTTGATTTTGGCAGCCTCTTGACGCTGCTTTTTCTTGAGACTGTCAGATTGTTCTTTTTTCTTCACCAACAACTGATTAGTGGCCACTTTATTAGCATCGATTTCAGGGGAAAGCTTTTTAGCCGCAAGCAAGCAGCGCTCAGCTAGCGCAAGGTCATTGCCAACAAAATCATCAAAGCAAGCCATCATTTTTTTCGTCATTGACGATTGGCGTTTCTTGTAGCGATACTCATTCCACCACTGCAAGCTCTTCGGCGGTGACAATCGCTCTAATCGCTCCAACAACGGAAACTGCTTTGATAAGTGCCCTGCCTCCAACAAATTCAAACGCAATTGCATATCGGCTATTTGAGTACGCCGAGATGATTCGATAATAGCGCGATATTTTTTTAAATTATCAGCCTCAGGCAGGTTTTCAATACACACATCAAGATGGGCAACAGATTGATACCATTCATTGATTGATTTTAGCGCATCGGCTTTATCGCGACACTGCTTTTTGTAACCAACGATGCCGTCTTTAATTTGTTGTTGATAGCGCGCAATACGCGCTTCACTATCAGGGGTTTGTGGTATGTAACGCAGATTTTCAGTAGCGGTAACATACTCATGCTTTTCAAGCGCCGACTCAACAGCATTATAGAGAAACTGTTGGTTGTAGCGCTCAAATGATGCGCACCCCGATACTAGCAGGCACAAAAGCACCCACCAAAGGCGATAGCTATTGGAGCTCATTAATCCCCTCATCTACCCAGGATTTAATCATATTATCCATCCGTATCTCATCATCCTCAGCAATTTTTAACACTTGATAAGTCATTAAGGGCTCAGCGCGCCCTTTTACCATCGTCATCTTATAGGGTTTGAGTGTTAGCTTTTTTTCAATATCGGGGGATTTCAATATATCTTCACCGATAGTCACTATATTGTGCTCACCGATACTTTCAAGACGTGCGGCAACATTGACAGCATCACCAATGACAGTATATTCCATTCGTCTCTCAGTACCAAAAATACCTGCCATCATTTGGCCGCTGTTAATTCCAATACGCACAACGATAGGATCTTTACCTTCATCAAGGCGTTTAGCATTTAAACGCTCCAATGTTCGAGAGATCATAACACCACAGGCTACTGCTTGATAACGATGATTTAAATTACCTTTAGGGGCGCCAAAAATCATCATCATACAGTCGCCGATAAACTTATCAACCACGCCATCCCAAGTCTCAGCACACAGATAAAAAAAGCTAAAGCATTCATTGATAAATGCGACAACATCCTCGGGCAACGCCTGCTCGGTATACCCGGTAAAACCAACCAGATCCACAAACAACACACTGGCATCGACACGCTCACTGCCAACGTGAACATCATCTATCTCGCTTAATAATTTTTCAGCGACATCGTTTGATAAAATGCGCGAGAACACTCCTTCTATTTGCGTTTTTTCATAGAGCCCACGCACCATGCGATTAAAGGCTATCGATAAATACCCTAGCTCATCATTGCGCTTTTCTGCTAGACGTATTTGGTAATCACCATGGGCAATTTTTTCAGTTGCATCAATCAACTGATTTAGCGGGATGACCATACGCCGGCTCGCCCAAATAGCCACAAAGGCCGCCAATAACATAATCATCAGTGTCGTAGCGATCAACACAACGATGGTGTATTCATAGGTTTTACGTACATCAACAGCCGATAAAGTAATAATGGCATAACCGCCATCAACCTCTTTAAAGGTAACCGAGGAGAGAAACGACATCATCGGCTCGGGCCGGTCATCAGAGAATTTATACCAGTGCCAAATATTGTGTTTATCGCTAATCGCCTCACTTTGCGGCAATAGATCTTTTGCACTTTCAGGCGGCACATCACCTGCTACCGTCACACGCTGGCCAGAGTCATCGTAAATGGCAGCACCAATAATGATCGACTCTTGCACTAGACTATTGGTTAACACATCTAAATTGAGATTGTCATCGGTGAACAATGGCTCGGTTGCACTGGCAACATACTGGTCAACGACCGTTCTGCCATAGTAATTAATCTGCTCACGCATCAGATTAATCTGGTACGACACAATCATTAATCCCAAAACTCCCATCGCCACCACAACTACCACAATAAATGCCAGTGCCAGTTTATAAGCAATAGGAAATTTAACTTTGCGTACCGCCATAGAATTCAACGCAACCGCTACTGTAATTCAAACGTCATTGAAACACTGGCATTCACCGTAATATCGCCCGCCGCAATAGGCGGTGGCGCTGGTGCGGCCATTTCACTCATCATACGTGCCTTCATCACTGGTGCATCCATAAACACCGGGTTGGCCACGGCATTATCTAACGAAATCGACAATGTGCGCTTAAGTTGGTTGCCACTAGCCTTGGCGACTATATTAGCATCAGCGGTTGCGTTATTGACCGCCTGCTCTATCGCTTGCTCCCGGTATTGACGAGGGTTTGCCAAACCAAACATAATCGAGTGAATGCGATTTGAGCCCGCCTGCGTAGCCTTAGCTATAATATCACCGACACTGTCTAAGACTTGGCTGGTAACCTGCAAGGTATTATTAACCCGATAAGCGACAATAGTTGCCTGCCAGTCAGCCTGTGCATTGCGCGGCCTTCGTGACCACACAGGCTGCACATCAAAGTTAGCAGTTTTGTAATCTTTTTCACTCAGTGACAAGCTCGCCAATGCTTTTATAATACGCGCCATCTTCTCGGTATTATCCGCCATCGCTTGCTTGGCGTCTTTCGCCTCGCTGGTCACCCCTATGTGAATGGATACTTGATCAGGCGGCACCATCAATTGAGATTCACCACGCACCATTAACTGAGGCACTTTCGTTTGCGCCAGCACCAGCGATGGCCACATAAGGCTTACCACCCACATTAAAATCATTGCCTTTTTCATCATGGCCTCCTTGTTTAGCCAGTATTAATAAGTGGTATAACGCGCTTTATACCAATTGTGCACGTGCCGCTAGTAGCTGCTCGCGCTGTTGCTCGCTTACACGAGGAAAGTCAGGGTTAAGGTTGATCAATGCCTGTTCAATGATAGAAGCCACAACCAGCCGCATGTAGGGCTTATCATCCGCAGGAATAGCATACCAAGGCGCCCAAGGTGTCGATGTTGCACGAATACACGCTTGGTAAGCCTGCATATACTCATCCCAGTGGCCACGCTCTTTGATATCATTGATCGAGAACTTCCAGTGCTTCTCTGGCTTATCTATGCGGTCGAGAAACCGTCGCCCCTGTTCCTCTTTGGAGACATTGAGCCAGAATTTCAAGACCGTTATACCATTATTCACCAAATGCTTCTCATGATAGTTAATTGATTCGTAGCGGTCATCCCAAAGAGTGTTGCTGTTTTGTATTTCAGCAGGCAATTTCTGGTGGGCAAGATATTGAGGGTGGACCTTGATGACCAACGCTTCTTCATAGTAACTGCGATTAAATATGCCAATACGGCCCCGCTCGGGTAATTTATGGCTGGTACGCCACAAAAAATCATGATCTAACTCCATCGCCGATGGCGCCTTAAAAGAGGCTACCTGAAACCCTGCCGGATTGAGCCCTTTCGTGACTGCACGAATGGTAGAATCTTTACCTGCCGCATCCATTGCCTGAAAAACACACAGCAATGCCCGTTGATCCTCTGCATATAGGCGTCGCTGCCATTGATCTACGCGCTTGAGCGTTGCCTTCAGCTCACGTTTACAGTCACCTTTACTCGGGCGTGTAGCAACGCTAGTAAGGGCATCATCAATAGAAAAAGCGCCATTGGTGTCAGTGCGATAGCGATGCTCCGGCACAAGTGGCCACAATGGAGGTGTCAGCATAGGGAGAGTGCTCCTGCTCAGTCAAAAGGTCTATGGATACTACTGGAGGAGCATGCCGGATGCAAAGGGGCTCGCTAAAGGCAGTAATTACCCAAGCCCCTTTTTTGATATGAAAAGGTGAATCTAAAATGAAAAGGCTGGCGTACCCCCCCACCGGCTATTAAAGCGCAGCTAGGCTTACCGTCAGGCCGGGTAAGCGCTATTGTGCGCCAAACACACGACGCAACAGCTCGGTTGTACGCTTCACAGGGTTTTCTCTGATGGCCGCCTCTTCTTTAGCTAAGTAGTGGAAGATGCCATTGAGTCCACCATCGACGACATGAGTGACAAGATTCGCCTTTAAATCGGGGACAAAAGGAATCGCCTTATATTGACTAAGCGCCTGATCATAGACTTTCACAGCACCGGCCTGCGACAAGCTTTGCTCGACAATAGGCGCCATTGAGGTGGTAAGTGCCGGGGTCATCTTAGCTTGAAAATAACGGGTTGCCGCATCATTACCACCTTGATAGATGCCTTTAACATCCTCAAAGCTCATCTGTTCAATCGTGCGTAGAAATAACGCCTTCGCTTCAGGTGTTGCCAATTCAGCGGCGTGATTAAGGCGCACTTCCAAATCATCCAGACTCGCCCCCAAACCCGCTTTATCCAACCAGCCCTTCATCGTTACAAGCTTATCAGGCAGCGCAATACGAATCGCCGCATCTTTGTTAAAACCGTCGGGTTTGCCAAGCTGGCTAATCACGCGTTCACTGCCTAGCCGCAAAGCCTGTGTGAAGGCCTGTGTCAGCTCTTTACTCGACAGATCAGTCACATTAACACCTGAGTTTTCGCTACTAGAGGCACTACTTTGTTCTTCACTCCCACCCCCAAGCAACCTATCTAACCAGCCGGCGGCCGAGAGTGAGCTTGCCGAAGACAAAGCGATAAGTACGGTGATCGTTATTAGATGTTTACTACTTGGTTTGTACATAACGCATTCTCATATTCAATAGACTGGGTTGAGACTATATACTATTGAATGGAATACACCAATTGCTAGTGCCGCGAAAGTATGCGCTAACAGTAGTGGTTTTACAGTTTCACTAATCGCCAATAGCGCAGTGGCATCTTAATAAATAACGACGAAATAACCATTGGCAAGTATCACCCATTATACCGCTGCTGCTAATAGTACCAACGAGCGCCAAGGGTAAACTCGTCGACATCAGCCCCTAGGCGAACCGTTCCCCCCAGTGACAGTTTGCCTGTTAAAAAATAATCAGCACCAAGTTGTACATATGTGTCGTTATCATTCACTGTGACATAGTTAAATGATGCGCGGGCCTCTAATTTAGGGAGAAGATAAGTGCGTAGGCCAGCACTGAGTAATACACCGCTATCGGTTTCAATAACATCCCCATCGAGGTCGACATAATTTATCTCACCAATAAGGTCCATATTTTGATACGCGTAGCGATACCCAATGCCTAGCTCTAAAATTTGTGCATCGGCAGAACCATCGAGGTCAACATCTTGGTAATCGCCACGCAGGTAAATATCTTTATTGAGCAAGTAGGAACCGCCAAAAGAAAAGCCATCGCCATCAACATCGCTTTCTTCGACATCAACATAGCGAGCTTCTAAATAGTTGTAGCGAATAGTGCTCTCAGCTACCGCAGTGGCGGATAACAACAAAAAACTAAAAGCACATGTAACACATGCGCAGACAATAGGCTTAGCGGGTCGATTCATAGTGGTACTCTCTTTGCGATCTTTGCGATCAGTCGTTAAAAACCGCAGTCTAGCAATAACAAAAAGAGAGTATGTGACTGAGTGCTCACACGCCACTATAAACAGGTCAGCGATAAAAAGTTGTGACCGATGAACAAAAAAAATGTCGATTGACGTAAAACCGCATCAACAATATGCTGTTTTTCTAACCATTTCTGGTAATAGTCTCGATGAGTTCTTGCAGCACGCCTGCACACACGTCATTACCAATTTGGCACGTTCCTGCATTGCGATGGCCACCACCTTGATACCCCAAACAAAGCTCACCAATGTGCGTTTGGCAAGTACGATTAAGAATAGAACCACCAATGGCAAACACGGTATTTTGTTTTTTCAATCCCCAAATAACATGAATAGAAATATTACACTGAGGATATAAGGCATAAATCATAAAGCGGTTGCCCGCAAAAATAGGGTCTTCGTCACGCAAATCCAATACAACGAGGTTATCATGTACCGATGAGCAACGTGCTAATTGCTGCTGAAATAAATCCTGCTGTTGCATATACAAGTCGATACGTTCTTTAACATCAGGCAACTCTAGAATCTCATCAATAGTATGGTCTCGACAGTAATCAATTAACGTCATCATTAACTGATAATTAGAGACCGTAAAATTGCGAAAGCGGCCAAGCCCAGTGCGAGAATCCATTAAAAAATTTAAGAGCACCCAGCCCTCTGGGTGTAATATCTCATCACGATTAAATTGCGCGGCATCACTTTTATCGACAGCCGCCATCATATCCGTCGAGACCGATGGGAATTGTTGCGCACCCCCATAATAATCATATACGACCCTTGCCGCAGAGGGTGCAGCCGCATCAATAATATGATTCTCAGGTGCGAAACTGCCACGACGCAACTCTTCAGATGCGTGATGATCAAAGCTTAAGTGACAACCACTGACATAGGGCAAATTAGTCGTAATATCACCAGCGCCAACCTCAATTAAACCATCTTGCATGTCTTTAGGGTGTACAAACAAAATGTCATCAATCATGTCCAACTCTTTCAACAACACAGCACAGACCAAACCATCGAAGTCACTGCGTGTTATTAGTCGGTATTTATCAACCATAGTGCTGCCTCTATACAATATGTAACATCCACAGCAATGTGGCGACTCCCCGTTAGAGTAACCACACTGCCGGTCAATAAAGCATAGCTGATGACACGATCTTTGCTACATACAGCTAATTATTGGTGCCGCACTACAGGTCCGCAACGGCCACAACCTAACGCCATACGACCAACACTGCGCCTGAGCAGTACCAACAGACGAATAAAGGCCTCTGAACGCTCCCGGCGACCGCGCTCCATATAGTGCGCCAAAGTCTCATTATTTATTAATAGTGTAGATTGCGTTTGCATGAATACTCTCCTTTCAAATCAATTAATTTAATGCTTAACCAACATAAATGACGTTATCTAGCTATGTCTTTTTTGCTAAATTTTTGTTCATTAAGAGCTATTTTCACTGATTGAACCTAGACAGACAAACGAGTAATATTGTAACTTCAATTAAGAAAATTTAATCTGAAATAAACGTTAACGACGATGAAGCTACCTCCATTGAACGCCCTTAGAGCCTTTGAAGCCGCAGCGAGACACCTCAGCTTCAAGCATGCCGCAGAAGAGTTATTTGTGACCCCTGCGGCTATTAGCTATCAAATCAAAACCCTTGAGGCGTTTTTAGGAACCTCTCTATTTATTCGGGAAAATCGTTCTATTTTGCTTACCCATGCCGGGCAGCGGTGCTTTGTTGATATCAAAGCCGGTTTTGAACAAATTGCCAAAGGCATTGATAACGTGAAGAAAGAGCAGGATACAGGCACACTCGTAGTCAGTGCAGGCCCCGCATTTACGGTGAAATGGCTGGCGCCACGGCTACATGATTTTATAGAAAAGCACCCCGATATTGATGCCAGGGTGAGTGCAGGCTTAGGCTTTCTTGACTTGCGACACGAGCATGTCGATGCCGCTATTCGCTTCGGCACCATTAACCCTGAAGGCCTTGCTGTAGTCTCACTGACGGTTGAATCAGTTGTACCTATGTGCCACCCTGAACTGATCAGGGCTAAAAATGGCCTTAAAACCCCCGCCGACCTTGCACAACACACCTTGATTCACGATGATTCTTTAGCGTTTGCACAACAGCCTCCCACCTGGAAGGGTATGCTTGAAAAACAACAACTACCACAGGTAAAAAGCGATAAGGGCATTCGCTTCAACCAAGCAGACCATGCCCTACAAGCCGCCATTGATGGCTCAGGGGTCGTTCTGGGTCGAAAAGTGCTTGCCACACCAGACCTCAATGCAGGCCGATTAGTCATGCCTTTTCCCGAGTGGGAACAGTCTACCGAGCTACAATACTATTTTATTTGTCTCAGCGAGCGGGCCCATACGTACAAAATCAACGCCTTTAGGCAATGGGTTCAAGGCATGCTACAACCCCACTCACCTAATAATTAAGCTTTATTGATCACGCCATTTACACAGGGACTGTGGTAGCATCTCATTCACTGTCCCTAAACATACAACAAGAATGTTAAAATAACCCCATGTCGCCATTATTCCCTGAAAAACCATTACTTATATTTCCGTCACTAGCGGCTACTATTGGCCTTGAAGAGGCGACTATGCTGTCTGTTCTCGATGAGTTGACACGCCATCAAATGGGTTTTGATAGTAACGGCAATGAGTGGTATGAGGTAAGCGAGTCTTTACTGAGCACGCAAATGAGCTTCTGGACACCTTACGATATTCAGCGCATTAGTCAGCGGCTGCGCGACCTGGGCATTTTGCTACTGGTATCACCACCGTATAACCAGAGCCGAGTACTTAAGTTTGCTTTTAATCAGCGCCAACACAGCGTAACACAGCACCAGAGCACCACAGGCAATCAGCCACCCAATACCCAGCGTGCGGATATTTCTCCCGGTGCAACCTTGATCTCACCACAGTGGGAGCCCAGCACCGAGGTGTTGGCAAGCCTTGGGCAACAAGGCATTCCTGAACACTTCGCACGCGAGCAGCTGCCTGAGTTTATTCACTACTGGCGAGAAAGCGGCCAGCCCCAACGCTCTTGGGGCGCTAAATTTATTAGCTATGTTAAGCGACAGTGGGCCTTTCACACCACAAAGCTCAATCGCGATAGCCAAGCGACGGCACTTCCCCGGCAGTGGGCACCTAGCGATGCCCTGTCACAGCAGATTGCAGCCGATGGTATCCCGAGCACATTTGTACAAAAATCTCTCTCGCGCTTTCGCCTGTATCATAGAACCTCTGGCACGACACATACCCAGTGGGATATGCCCTTTTTCTCTTGGCTTAAAGAAGACTGGGAAAAACAAGAAACGCCGTTTATCGACAAGAAAAAAAGCACATCGATGGCCATCAGCTGGCAACCCAGCCAACACACACTGGAGTATTTGCAATACAGCTACGGCATTGAGTTAAGTTTTATCAATGATTGTATCCCTGAGTTTTGCCATAAATGGATTGAAAAAAATGCCGTGCACTCTGAATGGGGGACTATTTTTGCCAAACATGTCATCGAACAATGGCGCTTTGTACAAGCTGGCGTTAACAGCAACCCAGAGGCAAAACCGATTGCCAAAAGCTGGCAGCCATCGGCTGATTGCCTGTCTATATTAGAAGTTCAGTCAGGTATTGATCGAGATTTTATTATGGCGCGAGTGCCTGAGTTTGTTTTGTACTGGTCAAATCGAGCACAACCCAAACACAGTTGGGACAACATCTTTCTACGCAATATTAAACATCAGTGGGCACAAGCCCATCAAGGTACGAGTCATGAAGGACAGCAAGGACATACTGCATCAAATCGAACAAAAGATCGCACAGTCGCCCAACAACTTACCGACCGCAGCTGGGCATCCTGAGACGGGAGCACACACAAAGGTTGATAGTGATGACAAAGCACTCTTCATTGATGCGATAAATCAAGCGTTTGAATTGCTGCGCATCAATTATCACCACCTCTATTTTAGCGCCTATTCTGAAATAGATGCACTCAATGCCGCTAAGCGTTTATGGCTCGATGCGCTAGGACACTTTAGCCCGGCAATTATTTTACAAGCAACCAGTGAAGTAATTAAGCATTCAGACTTTTTACCCACTATTAGCAAAATGCTAGTACAGTGCCAAACGCTCAGCGATGGCGCATTGCCTGACGCACGAACAGCCTATATTGAAGCCTGCCAGGCGCCATCGCCAAAACAGAATTATCGCTGGAGTCACCCGGCTGTTTATTATGCAGGCAAAGCATGCGATTGGTTTTTTCTCACCAGCAATAGTGAAAAAATTGCGTTCCCTGTGTTTAATAAGCACTATGACCTGCTACGCATGCGAGTCATGAATGGAGAACAGTTACCCGCTATTCGGCAGCTTGCGTTAGCCGACACCACTGAAACACCGCTGGACAAAACCGAAAACGCTAAACGTTTACAACAATTACGCGCCCAGCTTGATCTATAACTCACCGATAGCCATGCTCTAAATCACAAAACTTTATTGATACAGTCATCACATTGCAACAACCCTAAAGCACTACATGTTGTGCTGCAATGCCACAGAAACATCACGTGACAATTTTATACAAAATATCAAACGACAGGTTGTATAATTTTTGTGAACCATTTAGCATGGGTTTAGCGAGTAGGGCTTGCGGCCAGAAAGCAGCAATGACAGACTAGTAGTGTTATTACAATAAAAACGTTAACGCAGATTTTTTTGACGAAAAAAGTGTCAATATGCGAGATAGCGATACTGGCCCCAAGTATTAAATATCGATAATCGTTAGGTCATCGTCCTCCAGTTAAGACACATTAATTCACCAGCATCAAGGACAGCTGAGCAACATCCTATTGGCTAATTTATGTTATCTAATGCAATGAAAACGAACCGCCGCCACAGTGAACGAGTACCTTTGTCATGCACGGTTAATTTAACGCAGGTTGAACAGATCTCGGTAAAAAAGCAATCGCCGCAAATCGTCGCCTATACTGACAATATTTCAGACACCGGTTTATTTGTGTATACCCACACACACAAACCACAAATTGGCACTGTGTATAAATGCTGTGTTAATGGCTTACTAAAATCGCCGCCTTCTCGATTAATCGAAGTCGTTAGAGTTGATAATCATGGTGTAGGCCTGCGCTTTAAAGATTAAAGCGCAGCTTGCTGGCCGCCGAGTTATTTGTCTGCAACCTCAACACTATCGACTTTTTGAAACCCACGCGGAAGCTTATTACCACGCCGACCACGCTCTCCCATGTAGTGCTCCAGATCACTGACCTTTAATGACAAGTGGCGCTTACCCGCATACACTTTTAACTGCTGTTGTGGCAACATAATAGTGACCGACATTAAATACTCCTCTCTGGATTGCACCCGAGCCGCTGGAATACTCATCATTTTATTGCCCTTGCCTCGGGCAAGCTCTGGCAACTCAGACAAAGGAAAGACCAACAAACGCCCCTCATTACTGATACAGCTCACCAAGGCCCCCTCTGTGGAGTCAACAAGGCAAGGGGGTAAAACATAAGCCCCCTGAGGAAGCGTCAGCATGGCTTTACCTGAACGATTTTTAGTGTGCAAGTCTTTAAAGCTAGTCACAAAACCGTAGCCTGCATCGCTACCGAGCAACACCTTTTGCTCGGCATCTCCCATCAGCAAGCCCTCAATAGTCGCACCACTAGGTGGATTTAGTCGCCCAGTTACAGGCTCACCCTGCCCTCTTGCCGATGGCAGTGTATGTGCAGCCAATGCATAACTTCGCCCGGTTGAATCAATCAGCAGCACCTGCTGATTAGATTTACCTTTAGTGGAGAATTTAAAACTATCACCGGATTTATAATTTAACCCTACAGGGTCAATATCATGGCCCTTCGCTGCCCGAATCCAGCCTTTCTCAGATAGTACAACAGTGACCGGGTCACTGGTGAGTAAATCGGCCTCACTAAACGCTTGGGCATCATTGCGCACAACTAACGGTGAGCGGCGATCATCACCGTACTTATCTGCCACCGCTTGAATTTCTTTTTTAACCAATGTTTTTAGCCGCGTATCAGAGCCGAGTATTTTTTCAAGGGAATCACGCTCTTTCGCTAAGTCATCTTGTTCGCCCCTGATTTTAATTTCTTCTAACTTGGCAATTTGACGCAGCTTTAACTCTAAAATAGCCTCAGCTTGAATATCAGAGATTTCAAATCGCGCCATTAAAACTTGTTTCGGCTTATCTTCAGTACGGATAATTTCAATGACTTCGTCAATATTTAAGAAGGCAACCAGATAGCCCTCTAGAATATGCAACCGTTTTAATACCTTATCAAGGCGGTATTGTAAGCGTCTGCGCACGGTGTCAAAACGAAAAGACAACCATTCAGTCAACAACAATGCCAATGGCTTAACAGCAGGCAGATTGTCAACGCCAATGACATTCATATTAACCCGATAGGTGCGTTCAAGGTCAGTGGTCGCAAATAGATGATTCATCACCTGCTCACCATCGATCCGATTTGATTTAAGTACAATCACTAAGCGGGTGGGATTTTCATGATCGGACTCATCGCGCAGATCAACCACCATCGGCAATTTCTTTGATTGAATTTGCCCCGCTATCTGCTCCAGTACCTTTGCACCACTGACTTGATGCGGTAGTGCGGTGACAACAATATCACCGTCTTCGACATTCCAAATTGCTCGCATACGTAAACCGCCACGACCGGTTTCGTACATTTTAATCAGCTCTTCACGCGGGGTAATAAGCTCCGCGTCCGTGGGCATATCTGGGCCTTGGATAAATTCACACAGCTCTCTTGTCGTCGATTTTGGGTGCTGTATCAAATGGATCAGTGCGGCGGCTAACTCACGCAAATTATGCGGAGGAATATCAGTGGCCATACCCACCGCAATACCCGTAGTACCGTTAAGCAACAAGTTCGGTATTTGTGCAGGCAGCACAGAAGGCTCATCAAGGGTGCCATCAAAGTTAGGGCTCCAATCGACAGTTCCCTGCCCTAGCTCACCTAATAGAACCTCACTGTACACCGTTAGTTTAGATTCTGTGTAACGCATGGCAGCAAATGACTTAGGGTCATCGGGAGAGCCCCAGTTACCTTGACCATCGACTAATGGATAGCGATAGGAAAAAGGCTGGGCCATTAATACCATCGCCTCATAGGCTGCCGAGTCACCATGGGGGTGAAATTTACCAATAACATCCCCCACAGTTCGCGCTGATTTTTTAAACTTAGCACTCGCCTTTAACCCTAGCTCGCTCATTGCATAAACAATGCGACGCTGTACAGGTTTTAGTCCATCACCGATATGCGGTAGCGCACGATCGAGAATCACATACATTGAGTATTCTAAATACGCTTTCTCAGCATATGTTTTTAACGCAATAGATTCATCGGCTTCGGGTGAAGAAATTACATCTGTCATGAAATATCCTATGTTATCAACGCAACACTACTGCACAATAGGCTTAAGACCCAAGACACTCGGTGTCATCGCACAAAATCTGTAAAATAATAATGCCGACAAGCCTGCAAAGCATCTTATCGAACCAATAAATTTGATGGGGAGGATAATATCGCAATGGCCATCTAGCAACCTTTGATCGACAACCCGCGACAACACAGACAATACTCGTTATTCTCTCTACCGTGTAGAAGACCCATCGGTTAGCAACAAACAATTCGCTACAAGCGTGCGTTATTGCCAACCCAGTACTACTATGTACTGTAGGTATAATGCCAATTGCCGGCGGTAGCTGCAATCCCGTAGGGCTTATACCAAAAGCATTAATAATCGGCAACTATCGCAAGGCAAGATAGAGATAAGGTTAACTGTATGACAAGCGCCTGAGAACCTGAGCTGCCCTATACTGTCTTCTATATACCACGACCACATCTAACGATAAGGAATATACCATGAAGGCCTCTGATCTATTAGTCAAATGTCTAGAAGAAGAAGGGATTGAATATATTTTTGGCGTCCCCGGCGAGGAGAACGCCGATTTTATGATGTCTTTGGAAAATACCGACAAAATCCGCTTTATCTTGACCCGCCATGAACAAGGCGCCGCCTTTATGGCTGAGATTTATGGTCGACTAACAGGTAACCCGGCTGGCTGTTTAGGCACACTTGGCCCGGGTGCTACCAACCTTATTACAGGCGTCGCTGACTCCAATATGGATCGAGCGCCCATGCTAGTATTGACCGGCCAAGGGGCCTCTACCCGGCTACATAAAGAATCACACCAAGTGATGGATGTGGTCGATATGTTTAGCTCGGTGACCAAATGGGCAACCACTATATGGCACCCCGAGAGCATTCCCGAGATTGTTCGCAAAGCGGTTCGTCTAGCGCGCACCGAGAAACCCGGCGCCGTGCACATTGAATTACCCGAAGACATTGCCAAACTGCCCGTTGCGAAAGAACCATTAAGTGTCTACAAGTTTCGCCGGGCCGTACCTGATGAAAAAATCATCAACCAAACCTACGAGCGTATTAAACAGGCCAAAAGCCCTATTATTATTGCCGGCAATGGTTGTATCCGTCGGCGCGCCAGCCAGCAGTTAAGGCAATTGTGCGAAAAAACCGGTATTGGCGTACTCAGCACGTTTATGGCCAAAGGCTGTGTCGATATGGATGAAGAGTACTGCCTCTACACTATCGGTCTTGGCGCGCGCGATATTCCCGCCTGTGCTATCGATGCCGCTGACCTTATCATTACACTCGGCTTTGATATGGTCGAATATCATCCCAAACTCTGGAACGATGGCCATACCACAGAGGTACTGCACATCGACTTTTTACCCGCTGAAATTGATGAGAATTACCACCCAGCTATTGAGGTCGTTGGCGATCTGGCACATGCTTTATGGATGCTCAACGAAAAAATTGACAAAGACGGCGGCTTTAATCACGATTTCAGTGCCCAAAAAACAGTTCGCAGAGATATGGGGGCTGAACTTAGTGCACACAAAGACGATGCAGGTGAAGGCCCAATTCGCCCACAAAAAGCACTGTGGGATGCACGCCAGGTCTTAGGGCCAGAAGACATTCTGCTTTCAGATGTGGGGGCCCATAAAATGTGGATCGCTCGCCACTTTCACAGCCACGAACCCAATACCTGTTTAATTCCTAATGGTTTTTGTTCAATGGGCTTTGCGCTGCCCGGTGCTATTGCCGCCAGTTTGGTACACCCTGAACGACGTATTTTATCTATTTGTGGCGATGGCGGCTTCTTAATGAACGTGCAGGAGATGGAGACCGCAAAACGACTCAACTGTAACTTTACATTGATGGTATGGGAAGACGGCGGCTATGGCTTGATCGGCTGGAAGCAGGATAATGAATTTGGCCGACATACTGACCTTGCCTTCAATAATCCCGACTGGTTACAAATAGCCAGCGCCTTTGGCTGGAATGGTCACGTCGTTAACGATGCCGCCAACTTACAGCAAACACTAGAGGCATCATTCAATGAAACAGGCCCCAGCCTTGTTGTAATCCCTATTGATTATCGAGAAAACACACTGCTGACAAAACGTCTCGGTGAAATGACCTGCCCAATCTAACCGCAACTGCGCCCACCACCTAAACAACAGGTGGGCGCATCTACTATTACACTAAACCCAAACGCTAATTAACCGTATCGTGATAAAGTGATTGTGTCTCACTAAGAAACTGTTGCTGTGTTTGCACCGCTTGCCACTGCCAACGCTCGGGCATAATCAAGGCATCGTATGATGGGCGAAATACAAATTTATCAGCCTCTTTAAACAGATCGGTTTCTAGCACCGCAAACGAAAGTATCACCACTGGTAGCATCAATGAAACCAGCATACGCACACCATTGCGCAACTGCGTAGCATAACGCAGAGAGGCATAGATCAACCAGAAGCACAACAATGCACTTACCACAGCACCAAGATTGAATACGGAGTGATTAAACCCTAGGTTAAACAAGACCACGGGCTCTGCTAAGTTATAGAGTAAACTTATAATGGCAACGCTAAAAAACAAATTAATTTGCAACCCAAAGCGCCCTTCATGGCGAAATATTTTCCCGATAAAGGCATAGAAGCCACCATACACAACAGCCACAATTAGAATATAAAATGCCTCTTGAAAATAGACAGCCTTATTTTGCTCCATAGGCTTTTCAATATGCGCATTCACTACATACAAAGAAAACAGCAACCCGGCCAGCATTAATACGACCCACCACTGACTTAAAAAATCAGCGACTCCCTCCCAAAAAGACAAAGGCACCGCAGGCTCTACGGGAGCATCAACTGCCGATATACGCAGCAGTGTTTTACCCAGAGTTAACACATCACCTGAATGGATAGGTTGTACACCCTTGATCTTTTTTTTATGTTGATCGATCACACCGTTAGTGCTGTTTAAATCAGCACAATTAAATTGCCCTGTTTCAGCTAAACAATCAATGCGCAAATGAAAAGGGTCAACATGCATATCGTGTAACACTAGATCATTAGTGTATGAGCGCCCCACCGTCACTTCATGCCCCGTAAATACCTGATGGGAGATAACTGCACCTGCACGATTAATAATCTCAATTACTACTGCCATCGAATTGACTCCATAAACCGTGCTAAGAATTTTTCAGCCAAGTGCTTAGATACACCCGATAAAGTATAGTGATGCGTTACTATGGTGTGCTCGCGATCAATACTCGCACCGAGATAAAACACATCGTATAGTTGCTTTATTTTTTTATACGAGCGCACACAATAGCTCACTTTACGTTTCATCGATTCAGGAGTATCACCCACAATATCGTTATAGCATTGATAGTTATTCACACTGTCTTTATCCGCTCGATTACCAGGCCTTGCAGTTGAGTTTCTATTCGCTATATAGCGATAAAAACTCGTTGAATTCCACTTTTTTGCCTCATAAGAACTGAACTCATATTCAACATAACCTACATTAAAACGTTGGCCAACAAAGATACGTTCTTTATTAGAGCACCCCTTAGATATATAACTTAAGCCGCGCTTTTCATCGTGATCACTATCGCCCCAACACTCCATCTTAGGCGATATTTTATCGACAACCGCAGCATCACCCATCGTCTCCATCGCCCAAGGCTTATCCAATAATTGCTGCATCATAGTGTCGCTAAATTGTGCCAATTGCTGGCTTAAGCGTTCAAAATTATCCACCGCATTTATATCAGCCATTTGTGTAATTAATGTATTAAGTTTTTTTACGGGAACTAAAAAGCCTATTTGATCACCCGCTGTGGCCACATTAATACCAACAACCTCACCTTGACGATTAATTGCAGGCCCCCCACTCATACCGGGGTTGATAGAACCACTGAAATGAATAAGCTCAAGAAATCGATGCTCAACATAGCCGTTGTAATTCCCTTCGACAACAGTCATACCGATATCGTGAGGATTACCAATCGAGTAGAGTGTTTCGCCTTGCAAGGGGGCTTGTCCTGCCAAGGATAAAGCACGGCCTAAATTGATTGGCTCGCGAGGCTTTAAGACGGCCAGATCATTGACAACATCAAACGAGACTATCTCTAAACCATAGGCTGTGCCGTCAATCGCAATTTCGCCTTGGTATTGTTCGGGTTTGTGAATCAGTGAGGAAATAACATGATAATTTGTCGCCAGAAATTGGCCGTCGGCGACAACAAAGCCTGTGCCAATAGCAGATTGACTGCCTGAATCGACATCGACTATGCGCACTTGGTAAACAGAATCCGCATAGCGCTGATATAACACATCCGCTGTATTTGGTTGTGATTGTGCAACCACCATTAACGATAAAAGTGACATTATCACCGTGACTACGACGACTATACTTCGTTTAATCGCCATACGGTCACTGTAGCGACGATTATACTCACACATAATTTGATACATGAAATAACACCCATTACTCAGGGATGATACAGCGCGCAACCGCTCCTTACTGTCCCTAAACGACTAATTAACTCCCTACAAGCACGCAGTTTATCCTGCTGGTGGCAGAAACACTGGCTGGCATGGAACAATATACTTTACACTTATTTACCATAGCATCATTTATTAGCTACAAACAACAACGGTGAAATCAACAGCGATAAAATGACTCGCCCAATCTTCTCGATCTAAGTTTATACACAGCGATGATAAAATTGTTTTATTTGGTGCCACTTGTGTACTGAGTGTTGATGTTTTCTAACACGCACGACGCTATTGACTTAGCGCTCCATATACTAAACATGCCATGGAATAAAATGTATACGCAGGCTGCGTATAATCAATACCGTTTACTGGGCATGCGCATTGCGCAGGCATGCAACAACGAGCAAAAAAATCACGTTGTGACATAGTGTAAGAATTGCAAATACCTGAGTGGGTGTTACTTGAGCACATAGGCAGGGTGCGTTAGGTACACACACCCAGTGGCCGTCAAATCGCTAGACCCTACAGCAATGAAGGGTTAACAATAAGCCGTAACCGCATTGCGCCCTAGTTGATGATACTGATCGAGCATATTCTCATACCAAACATTCACAATATCTGTCTCAGACAAAAATTGACGGGGGCTGGTACAACGCACCCACATAAAAGTACCCAACATGGCAATGTCAGCATAATTCGGCGCTCCCCCACCAAGATAAGGCTGCATTGATAACAACTCGCGCACAGAGGCCAGCTCGGTCTGAACCTGTTCTACCGCACCATCGGCCAATGCATCAAATGCCTCCAGAGTCATGCCGAGCTTGCGCTCGCGATCCTCACGAAAATACGCTTTCTCATGCTCGGGAATCGCCTGATAAATAGGCATAATCACCAGCTTTCTCAAATGAACAGCCAACCCTGTATTCACCCACTCATTAATCGACTGCGCCAGTGCTTTTGCAGCGTCGCTACCAAATAAGCTCGGCCTATCGGGGTAGGCTTCTTCTAAATACTCAGCGATTGCCCATGAGTCATTAATCACGTTATCGTCGTCTGTGATAACCGGCACTAAGGGTTGCCCTGAAAAGGCTATCGTCTCTTTTTCACTAAAACCAATCGGCACACGTGCGGCCTCAAGCCCTTTGTGAGCCAATGCAAAACGCGTTTTCCAACAGTGCGGGCTAAAGCTAAGCTCGCGGTTTTCACCGACGAGTTCATATAGGGTAATCGTCATTTGTAGTTTCTCCGTTTAAGTTGACAATAAACTATTAAGGGCGTGCGCGCTGACCAAATAAAAGCCCTTTACCTTTTTCAGTAACCGCCGAGTGGGCATTTACCTCGTTTGCAATAGCGTAAGCACGAATCACAGCAGGGCGTTCGGACATGCGTACAAACCATTCATTAAGATGGGGGAAATCATTAAGATCTTGCCCTTGCTGCTGATAAGGGCGAATCCATGGGTAGCAGGCAATATCGGCAATCGAATAATCACCAGCAATAAATGCGTTGCCTGCAAGCTGCTTATTTAGCACACCATAAAGCCGATTGGTTTCATTCACATAACGCTCTACTGCGTAGGGGATTGGCTGTGGTGCATACACAGAGAAATGGTGATTTTGCCCGGCCATAGGCCCTAAGCCACCCATCTGCCAATACAACCACTGTAGAACCTCATACCGCTTTGCACCATTGGGAGGTAGTAGTTGGCCTGTTTTATCCGCCAGATACTCCAAAATAGCGCCGGATTCAAACAGCGATAAGGGTGCACCTGATACACCATGATCAACAATAGCCGGAATTCGATTATTAGGGCTGACTGCAAGAAAGGCCGGCTCAAATTGCTCCCCTGCATTAATATCAACAGGCAACAATCGATAGGGAAGGCCTACCTCTTCAAGAAACAAGGTGATTTTATGGCCATTAGGTGTAGTCCAATAATAGAGATCAACACCGGGCTGTTCGGTAGTGGGCATTACGGCCTCCAGTTATGTAAGTTCAAAGTAAGTTATTCATCAGTAAGACAGCTGATATTTGACACCCTTGTCATTGTTGACATGATCGTCAATAATGACAGGTATGTCAAGTATCGCGTATAATTACGGTTATAGTGATCTCACAGGAGATATAACCCCGATGGCAGGTATACGACAATTTTGCGAACAGACCGTTTTCGAACAAGCGCTTGAGCTTTTCTGGAAAAAAGGCTATAGCGCAACATCGATGATTGACCTAGCAAAAGAAACAGGCGTTCAGCGTGGCAGCCTCTATAATGCCTATCAGAACAAAACCACTTTATTTATAAAAGCGTTTGATTACTACTCTCAAGAATTTTTAACCACCATTGAAACACTGTTAGACCACCACAATGCCAAACAGGCGTTGACCCAGCTATTTGAAGGGCTTTGCACACGCATTAGTACTGATAGTGACAATAAAGGGTGCTTAAGTACGCGTACGATTGTTGATGTTGCGAAAGATTGCCCAGAAATTCAAACCGCACTCGCTACATTTCTTGATAAGATAGAAGCCTTGGTTTATAACACTCTCATCACCGCACACCGACAAGGCCAATTTACCGGTGACTGCAAGGCGAGTGCGCGTTATATTGTCGCTCTAACCCGTGGCATTGCCGTTATAGAGAGGGCCTATAATGACCCCGAAAGACTGGCTGATATATACCGCACCGCGATAGACCAAATGCCATTTGTCGACCATTAAGCTCATTACTGGACTGCCTAACTATTCATGGATCTACTCGCTGTCACATTGATGAATGGCACATTAGTCACTATTGTTGTCGTCATCCATTATGAATGCCTTAACCTTCTCACTAACCGACTGTCGCTGTTCAATATACGTCATCGCCTGAAGATAGTCTTAGGCGTTTTGGGCTGCCTTATCGCACATGCTATAGAAGTATGGGTATTTGCGATTGCGTATTATCTCATGCACCATGCCGCAGATTACGGCACACTATCGGGGGCCTTTAGCGGTTACTTGATTGATTGTGTCTATTACTCATTTACAACCTACACCACCCTAGGCTTTGGCGATATAGTACCCAGCGATAATATCCGCTACTTAACCGGTATTGAATCACTCACTGGGTTAGTACTTATTTCATGGACAGCCTCATTCCTCTATCTGGAAATGCAGCGCTATTGGAACTCACAATAAATGCAAAAGCACACTCTTATTCCATTTCTCCCCTTTTGGGTACTTAATTTCAGCCGAGGATTATTTGTTATCGCGATCATTGTGGTAACACAGCAAATGCTCACTGACGCTCCAGCGCCCGCGTTAACTTCGATATGGGATAAATGGCTGCATATTGCCGCCTGGGGGTGCATGACAGGTATTGCCTACCTTGCCAGCCATTCACCAAGAACTTTTATTATCTGTGCACTAGCACTGGTAATCTACTCGTCACTGGTCGAGTACCTACAGCCGATTGTCGCCAGTCGACATTTCTCTTATGGTGACCTTGTCGCTAATAATATTGGTATCTTGTTAGCGCTCGCGCTTGCACCGCCATTGAATCGACACCTTTCCAGCTTACTGATCAAATAACAACCTACCGTAATAGACATGTCATATTTTTGGCACAATCGCTCAGATAATGCGTGAAAACTGCCGTTTTGTTGGCATTTTTGTCGCAAAAATAACCACCTATCCGCTTTTAGATACATTTTAGAGTGTAATCCGGCCCTAACTGGTTCGCCCATATGGGTTAGTGTGTATGATAGATCTTACTTGAGTGATCGATACAGATACTCTAAAAGTACCTGTAGAACACAACGTTAATAAGTGAGATAACAATGCCTGTGATCCAGAATACCAGCGGCGAGCAAACACTTGCTGAAATACAACTGAACGATTTTGACCCCTCTGATTACCCACAGCTTAATCGCCTGTGTAATGACTTTGGGTTTATTGTTATCAGCGTGCCAGCAGCAGCTAATCAATCGCCCCCTCAATTACAAGGGCATATTTTTCAGTTATGTGATGATAGCAGCTATAACAGTAATAGCGCTCAGCCACACAACAGTATTTCACCCGGCTTTGATACACTGACAGAGCTTGAACAATACATTGACAACAACATGGTCGACCTACTACACGACCATTTGTTTAGCAGCATTGAGTCAGAACTACACTTGCTGAGCACACAGCTTTCCTCATAGAAACGCGCACACATTCAATGTGGGCGCTTTTAGTATCTGCAAACATCAACGTAGACCGTCCTCAAATACCTTCAGCAAATCAATGGGTTCATATTCAGCACCTTCAAGCGACTGATCCCAATTAATACCCACCAGAATAACATCAGTATGCATACCCGGTAGCCACTCATCGAGAAACTCTTCAAGTGCCACAGGCACTACACGGTAGTTTTTCCAATCACCCTCACAGTGTATTTGTGCAAAATCAGGCTGAGACCAGAACGGCATAACCGGCGTTTCATCGTATTGCTGTGAGGCGCAAAGCGCCCAGCCCTCTTCACCTTCTAGCCCCCAAACACAGCCTGTATTAATGGCATCAGCAATAAATAAATCGTAGTTATCTTCAATATCAGTACTCAGACTGTTCGTCATTAAGGTCTCTCTTCGGTAAAATTTAGGATTGATCTGCACTATTAGACTGTATTTGTTATAACAAATAATAACCTACTCTTTTTTGTTATAACAGCATTATCAGATACCCCATCAACGATTAATGCGCCACCCAGCGCAACACGCGGCATATGACACAAGTCACATTTTTGAAAAAAATCTAGCTCAAATAATTATTGGATATTAAAAAAATATCCCGTTATAAATTAATAAAGATTTTTACAGTGAGGCACACTATGAAGCAAGCAGTATTACTTGTCGATGATGAACAATCCGTACGCTCAGCACTGCGGCGAACATTGCGCAGTAAAAACTATGACGTGTATGAAGCCGAGAGTGGCCAGCAAGCATTGCAGTTACTAGAGACCCAAAAAGTCAATGTTGTCTTATCTGATCAGCGCATGCCAGGCATGTCAGGCACACAATTACTTAAAATTATCAAAAATAAACACCCGAGCATTAAACGTATAATGGTATCAGGCCATAGCGATATTGATGATTTAAACCAGGCAATTAACGAGGCGAATATCTTTCGCTTTATACAAAAGCCATGGAGCAATGAAAATTTATCAGCCATTGTTGCCGAAGCGGTAAGTCCAGTATCAACCAGTACAGTAGCGACACCTCCAACACCTGCCCCAGCACTAAAAAGTTCTCAAGAGTTGGCTGCTGCATTGCAAAAAGCAATTCGTAACGATGAGCTTACATTAGATTTTAGCCCGTTAAGAAACATTGATGAAAGCCATGCAAATATCGACATATCAAATATTTACTGGAAACAACACAGTATGTTGCAACACAAAGATATTATTACAACCGCATATAATGCGGGTTTTTTACGCGACCTTTATACATGGTATCTATTAAAGAATATCGACGAATATAACCGCAGCAATAAAAAGTACCGCCGAACCATTATCGATATATTTCATACAAAGCCAACCGAAAAGAATCATTTGCACAAACTATTTTCAGCCTCATTAAAGCAAGGCTATAACTTTATTTTAAAGATATCGCCACTGGCATTGCACTCGCCACAACTTAACGATCTATTAATAGAAACATACAACACCAACACTAAATTACTACTGCACATTGATAACGAACATTTACCTATTAAACGCCTAGAAAACATTCCTATATCGTATATAGAAATGAATGGCGATAATCTACCCTCAACAGATAGCGATAAAACCGAAGCCCGTCTAAAAATCATTAATGAAGCACATAATTTGTCAATTAAAACTATACTCACTAATGTATGCAAAGAAAGACAGCTGTTATATGCCAAAACAATGAACTTTGATTTTTTTAGCACAAAATAAACTAAAACAGTATTAACCATACAGCATACCGCGCCAGTAGATAAACACTATCTACTGGTTTTGGTGCGCCGTATCGAAATTAATTTGGAAATTAATTTGAGAGCACAGTAATGACTGAGACAAAACGGCCAACTATATTACTCGTTGATGACGAGAAATCCATACTTGATGCGCTTTATCGTTTTTGTCGGCAGCGAAAGTGGAAAGCTATTCGCGCCAATGGTGGTGAAGAAGGATTAGCAGCATTACAAGAAAATGAAGTTGATGTCATCATTTCTGATATGCGTATGCCCAAAATGGATGGCGCTGAATTCCTAACAAAGGCAAAAGATGCCTCACCATTATCAGTAAGAATTCTACTCACCGGTTATGCGGATATGGAAGCGGTCATCAATGCGGTGAACGGCGCCAAAATATACAATTACCTTAACAAACCTTGGGATGACAATATGCTAGAAAGCATTGTCACCAGCGCGTTAGACTTTCAGAAAAAAGAAGTTGAGCGCATCAATCTTGCTCGTGAACTCGATGAAAAAAACCAAGAACTGGGTATGTTTAATGCGGCACTTGAAGAAAAGGTAAAAGAGCGTACACAAGAGCTACAACAATCATCACAAAAAGTATCAAAAAATTTCCGGGAATTTCTTTCTCTTATTAGTAAAATCATTGAAATGCGCGATGGCAGTAAAGCAAATTATAACCATATTGTATCAACCACCAGTGCCGCTATTGCCACAACAATGGAGCTATCGCCAAAAGAAGTAGAACAAATTCGTATCGCGGGAATGCTACATAACATTGGTAAACTATCACTGCCTGAAACCATCCAGAAAAAATCAACAGATACGCTCTCAACGTTAGAATTAGCCACCTATCATAAACACCCCATTCAGGGCGAAGCAGTGCTTTGTGGAATGACTGGGGTCAAGGTAGTCTCTAAATTGATACGCTCTCACTGTGAATATATTGATGGCAGTGGTTACCCGGACAAAACACGTGGTGATGCCATACCGTTAGGTTCACGGATTATTTGTGTTGCGAGTGATTTTCATAAACTAGAAAGTGGGTTACTGATAAAAGGGCTTACCGGTGTTGAAGCAGCGATACAGCATATTCAAGATATGTCGGGCAAACACTACGATGCCCGCATTGTTGATCTCTTTATAAAATACTTCGATGAACACTTACAAAATTATCAAAGTGCAATAACCCATGTAACTCTTGAAGAATTAGAACCAGGAATGATTCTGGCTGAAGATCTACTCTCCGAAACAGGCATGTTACTACTGACACAAGAAACCACGCTCACTAATGAAAACCTTAATCAACTATCAAAATACCAGGCAGATATAGGGACTGAATTAATTTTTCCGGTATTAAATACAGAATCATCTAAACCTGTGGAAAAAGCATCATGAAAGGCATTGTATTTATCGCACTCAATCAAATGATCGAGGAAAAAATAGGCATCAGCACGTGGGAGCAACTGCTTGACCTTACCGGTATTGAAGGCATATATACCTCCTTTGAAAGCTACCCTGATGAAGAGATAATGGCGTTAGTGGTTAAATTATCCGAAATAGCTGAGATCCCTATCAATGATTTAGTGTCCAGCTTTGGGGAATACCTGTTTACTATTTTAGCCAGCAAATATCCAATTTTTATTGAGAGTGAACATACTTTTTTTGGCTTTTTAATATCAATAGACAGCGTTATTCACAAAGAGGTCAAAAAGCTCTACGACAGCCCTAATCTGCCAACCATTGCCTGCAAAGAAATTGATAAAAGCACATTATTAATGCGTTATCAGTCACCGAGAAAACTGTGCCTGTTGGCAGAAGGGCTAATTAGAGGTGCCGCCCAACACTACAACGTCAAATACCAACTCGCACATGAACAATGTATGCATAAAGCAGCCGATCACTGTGTATTCAGGATATCATTGGATGAATGACGACATTAACTATAAAGCAGCTTATGAAAGACAAAAGCGAGCACGAGAAATTGCCGAAGAATCACTAGAGGAAATGTCTAGAGAGCTTTATGATTCTAGTAAAAAAGTTGCCAAACAAAAAGCGCAATTAGCTCATCAGGAACGGCTTGCCTCACTGGGCCAATTATCTGCCGGGATTGCACATGAAATCAATAATCCAACTGGCTTTATTAAAAGCAACATCAATTCACTTAAGACTTACTATATTGATATCAAAGATCTTCTTGATCACTATCAAAAATTACAACATGCAATCAATAACGGCCAAACGACACAAGACATATCCAACACTATCGATGAACTTGCCGATGACATGGACCTTGACTACCTGATCAACGACATTGATTCACTTATTTCAGAATCACTTGAGGGGATAGAACGAATTCATGAAATCATCATGAGCATGAAAAATTTCTCACGTGCAGATAAAAGCTTTCAACTTATTAATATTAATGACTGTATTGAAAACACTATCAAATTAGTTAACAATGAAATCAAATACACCTGTCAATTAAAAACAGATTATGGTGACATACCTAATACTTATGCCAATATGGGTCAACTGGGACAGGTATTTTTAAACCTGCTGACTAATGCAGGACAAGCAATAGTCTCTAGTGGGACCATTAACATTACGACAACAACAGATGGTGACAACATAACCATTATCGTCTCTGATAACGGCTCAGGGATTCCCGATGAAATAAAACGTAAAATATTTAAACCATTTTTTACAACCAAAGGAGAAAACGAAGGTACAGGGCTTGGACTTTCCATTTCTCATGGCATTATAGAAGAACATCAAGGCACTATTACCGTTGATAGTGTTATCGACGAAGGCACAACATTTACAATAACCCTACCTGTCGCCACATCTTGCTGATCACATGGCAATTTGACACCTTATTTTTTTATTTGTAAAAAATAACCCTACCTTACAGTGATCAACGAAGGTTAATTTAACACCAACAAAGTAAAATCTTCCCTCATGTATTGCAATATCATAATAAATGAGAGGAAAATGGCTAGCGTTAAAACCCTACAAATTTTTATCTACACACTGTTTACACCCTTTTACACAGAAAATTACAAATGCGCTTTATCATTAATGTGATGAATTGCGAGTGCAATTTAATCCGTATAATAAAAGATGGAGAGAAATTATGAATATTTTACAAAAAATTACAGCAATTTCAGTTATTAGTACCGCCACACTAATGGCTGGCTGTGCCAACAACGCCACCACCGATACAGTCAGCAAAACGCAATATAGCAATGATCTTGCCAAACAAGAAAAACTCTACTTATCAAAAATTGAAAACTTAAAAAAACAACACACCCGCGAGCTGACATCAAACACCAATAATACACCTGTACCACAAGAAAGCGATGTGAGTAGCCAGTTATTTCCACCCAATGCACAACCGGGTCGATGTTATTCTCGTGTATTAATTCCTGCACAATATAAAACATCAACAGAGCAAGTATTAACACGTGAAGCAACTGAGCAAGTCTCAATCAAACCAGCTCAATACCAATGGGGCCAAAAGCAGGTTTTAATTAAAGAGGCATCAACTAAAGTTATTCCCGTGCCTGCACGTTATGAACAAGTAACCGAACAAGTATTGATTAAACCCGCATATACAGAAAGTATTGCTGTACCTGCCCAATACGAAACCGTCAAAGAACAAGTGCTTGATAAGCCTGCACACACAGCATGGAAACGCGGCAATGGTTTTCGCAGCAGTGCACTACAAACACGTATCGACAATGGCACCGGTGAGGTCATGTGTTTAGTAGAAGTACCAGCCAGTTATAAAACAATCACTCGCACCGTATTAAAAACACCCGCAACAACAAAGACTGTTGAATACCCTGCGCAGTACGATACAGTAACTAAACGTATCGTCGTTGAAGAAGCAACAACAAAAACTATTGAAATACCCGCAGAATATGCCACAGTTAAAGTGCGTGAACTCGTGACTAAAGAGCAAGAGCTACGCTCTACTATTCCTGCGCAATATGAAACGGTCTCTCGATCAGAAAAAGTAGAAGATGAGCAATTAAAATGGAGTGAAGTACTCTGCGAAATCAATATGACCCGCGACACTGTCGCTCAGTTTCAGCAACTGCTAAAACAAGCGGGTAAATATCGAGGTCCTGTTGATGGTATTTATGGTTCAATGACAGAAAAAGCAGCTAATAGCTATGCAAAAGCTAACGGCCTACCAACAGGCTCTCGCTTAATTTCATTAGAAACAGCAGAGCATATTGGCTTAACACTGTAAAATAATGAGCGAGACAACTTGGCTATGGGTATTCCCATAGCCAAGCCACGAAATCCCCCCTATGATTACCACAACCAGCGAGGAACCGACTGCTGGTAATCGTTATAATCCACTGCGAACTTTTCAGCTAAATGCTGCTCTTCTATTTTAAGTTGCGCATCCACCGCAAGCCAACCCACAATCAAACAAACGGCTGAAAATACACTAGGCATTGCCAAAAAGAAACCAATCTGTGCCAATTTAACACCTAAAAACATTGGATTTCTTGTGCGACGGTAAATACCCGCAGTATGTAGATAGACAGGCCCATCAGGGTCAATCCCTGAACGCCACTGTGCGCCCAATGAATAATGCCCAATCAATGCAGTACCAAACCCGGCTAACAATAACACTGCTCCCATATAGTGCACACTCGCAATATTGAGTGATACCACCATACCTAGATAGTTATCAAGTTCAGGAAACTGCCAGCGCAGTACACAGACACCCCATATCAGTACTCTAAAGAGACGAAATGTGCTGTGGGCAAACCACGTAGTCGATAGCCGCCGCCCTGGAAAGACAACCTCAGTAAGATCTGGACTCGTGTATTTTTTTATCACAATGCGCAGCGTATAAAATAAAGCAATAGCAGTGAAAAAAAGTGCCAAAAATGCTCGGACAAACGGTTCTGACTCTATTATATTTATCATATGTAATAACCATCGTGCTGGTGACGGTTATAGTTTATCTTGAACGTATCGGCCACGCACCTGTATTTGAAGACACTAAAACTAAAACCATGCCATTAATTATTACCCATGTAAAAAAATAGAGATTGACACTTGAACACCGTCATCAAGCAACACACTATGGCAGCTATTTAACAATGAGATAAGTAAGGCGTGGTAAAGATAATGTATCAATCAGATAAATCAATGCCAATACAATTAGTGAGCGAGAGAACGACGCTGTTTTAAAACCTCTCTTGGAGCAGGGACCGGCAACTGTATTCCCTGTTGCGATAATTGTGCAATCACCTTTTCACGATAAAGATATTGCGGGCTTTTAGGCGACAATTGGCTCGCTTGAACACTGTAGGCAAAACTAACACCAGCACTATTTGTCTGTTTTATATTGGCGCCAAGATTAATCAGTTTTTCTATTTGCGCATACTCATCCAGCGACGCCAATTTAAGAATAAGACTATTGCCGCTGTCAGATACCGCATTAATATCAACACCTTGTTCAATAAGGTAATCCAAATGTGTCCAGCGTTGGCTATAAATAACATCGAACCAAACCGGACTGCCTTTTTTCATTTGTTGAAGGTCCCCGCCATTATCAACAAACGCTTGCAGCCAGCTAATATCTTCTGCATTCATAGCAAATGACAAATAGCTCACATCTTCAACATCGATACTGGGGTCAGCACCCAGAGCTAGCAGCGTTTTTGCTGAGGCTAATTGTAAGTTGGCAACAGACCACATTAGATAGGTCATACCACGCCGATGTTTGGCGTTAATATCAACACTCAAAACCAGCGCCTGCATTTGGGCAATATCACCCTGCTCAATTGCTGTTGCCATGGCCAAGCTATTGGCCGTTGTAAAAAATTGATTGGCATCTGGCATTTCAGGCTCCTTAGTGCATGCGCTCACGCTGATAAGTAGGCATATGGTAATCGCAACAATTATATTCATGGAAGGAATCACGCGCCTGTACAGCACAAAGTACTACTGTACCACCAGATAGAGAAGAGACAGAAGCGATAAGGGTAATAAACCGCTCAATCACTGGTAAGTTGTCGTTAAAATGCGACATTCATCGCTATTAATGAGCACCCGCCAAAGTTTGCAGTAATGCACTTTCAGCATTGTCACTCGCCTTAGCCATACCGCGTATAACATAATCATTCATACCATGGCGATCGATAGGACCTGATATATTATGCTCATCTGCACTATGAAAAGGGCTGACCTTAAGTGCAACTTCTGTAGCCGCTTCAAGCACCATTCGGCCCTCAGCGCCATCAGGCTTAATGGCCGGAATCGTCGTTAGCTCACCCGGTGCTGGGCGTTGAAGGCGGCTCAGAACAGGGTTGATTGTTAATGCATTTTGAAACCCCGTCAGTACTTCACCTTCAACCGCGTAGTTATGCACCAGCTGATCTGCTTTCTCTGAGAAATCCTCTACTGACCAGCGCTCACTGATAGTAGAGCCTTTAGGGTTAAATGACGTCGCCTGCACGCCATTGCTGATCGCGGCATAATTGGCAAGCCCGCCCCCTAGAGAGTGACCAGTCACTTGCACATGATCTGCCCCTTTTGCCAAGACTAATGCACCAACTAGCTCCTTGGCACGCCGAAACTGTGTCGTCTCGCCAAAGGCGCTGCCCAGATTTGTTTTCCAGTCGTTCATTTCACTAAAATTAGTGCCTCTAAAAGACACCACATAAGTGGCATCGTCACCAACGCCCCGCTGATAAATCGCCGCGTGATAACCCGAGGTATTGTCAATCAACTGGCTGGCATCAATACCCAGTTCCTTCGGTAAAGCTTCGGGGTTTAAACGACGCGCACCGCCTACTAGTGCAGCGCCGGCTTGAAAATCGTTATAGACATCGGCTGAAAACTCAGCCATATTTGAAGCATCGCGCAGGGTTCTAACCGTTTGTAACTCTGTAGTAGCCCTTGGTATATCAATTGTTGAAAAGCCAGAGGTGATCGCCGCCTCGGCCATGGCGATTACTTTATCCGCACTCGTTCCGGCGGCAGCGGCATCCATAAGCTCTATGTTAGTCTCGCTATTGCCAAAGGCGCTGTATACCCTATTAAGCTGTTTTGCATCTAATGCCGGTGCGACATCATTAAATAAATCGACTCGTTCATCTTTACTAAGACCACCCGTGCCCAATATACCGTTACTATCAATTTCGCTCGCCAATGTGGCCAATTGCTGATCTGATAGCTGCGCGATTACCTGATTTTTCTGTGCAGGGTTAAGCGATGACAGCACCGTACTGATATCGCGTAGCTCACTGTGGGTCACATCATTAAACAACCCCTCTTGATTGAGCTTAGTGCTAATAGTGGTAATAGCACTAGACACGTCCGTTGACCCACTAGCTGCCTCAGAAAGACCTGCATGGGTATTAGAAGCTGTTGACTGTGTTGCAGAAGCGCTAAACATGACCGACACCTTTTTTATTCAAGTGACATTTATTGATTCGAGTATTCGAGCGACGCTACCTATTTATGCTTATGCTTATGCTTATGCTTATGCTTATGCAATTTATGCCGTATGCTATCTATGTGATAGTGGCTTATATAATAGTGGCCTATATAATAGTGGCGATTATGTATAAAGGCAGACAGCAAGCAGAATAGGTTTATTGCCCCTAGTGGAACATACAACCCACTATATTGTTTATAAGGGGTTCTACCTATAGGCGGACTACTAGATGAATTTGGCGCCTACCCCCTAAAAATGTACCCCTATTGATATAACCGCTGCATATGTGGTTCTTATTTAATCGGTTCTTGTTGCTTATTTCGCATTCGGTATTGAGATTTAAACATGGTGTTCTTGCTTGCATAAACCTCTGGTGGCTAAGATGGATGGGTGAAACACTCAAGAAAAATGGTGAGGGTCTAATGCCTGCCGAAATCATTACCTTTCTAAGCTGAAGGCAAGCGGCGCGTTAGTACAGACATCTGCGTATTTATAGTCGCCTTGAAACACCACCCTGATAGTATTCTCTTACTTTTGCTTATAGCACCTAAAACAACCCAGCAATATGCGTCGGATGTCTGTTTTATGCGGTTTTTCTGCGTGCTCGGTATTCAAGGTATGCCTCTTTAATAGCCTGATATCGCTTAAGATCATTATCGTTTAAAGGTACTTTAGACAGCTTACGCAATAGATCTTTATACATATATCCAGATCTAAAAAAGTACGGTCGAATTTCAACAAAACAAAGAGCAGCTTCAATTGAAGCAGATTCTCCACGCAAAATTCGCTCGTAGGCACCCTCTAAGCCACCCGGAAATGCTAAGCGATCATAGCTAGCATGGAATTTCTCACACGCGGCTTTCCACTCCTGAAACTTATGCTTATTTATATCTCGGCATTTGAACGCCTCATGAATTTGAGCATGCAGGAAGTTAATTTTTCTTTCGTTTTCTCTAATTTCAGTATCGTAGTAGCCCATTAGAGGCACCTAACGCCTAAGTCGCAGAAAAGATAGAGCCCGAGTAATAGCCGTAAACCGGGTTGATTTGTTATAGCCACTATTTCAGTGCTTGCTCGATAAAACACTGCAACAAGCCCTCATCTTCATACAACTCTCGATAATCAGCCAATGGCAGATTACCTTCGTTATACTGTTTTTCAAAAAATATTCTGAGCCGCCATTCATCTGGGTAGGGCTTGTCAAAATCGAAATCGATACCACCTACATCTGCCGTACGATAAATGTCTACTCCTACACCATGTGTTCTATACATCCAATTTGTACCTAGAATAGGATGATTTCCCTTGAAGTTTGTTCCAAGAATATCTTCAGCTTTTTTAAGATTAAAAGCTTTTATTAACAATTCTTCTGCCCAAGCTCTTTGAGCATACCAAAGTGGAATTATTTTCTGTATTTTTTCTAGATTATCCATACTTTATTTTTAACATATAATGCCCAAAACGGCGGTTTTTAGATTCACAGTCTTTTCTTATTATACACTGCATATTAATGTAACGGCCTCACGATCTGAGAGTTCAGTGTCAACATGCAAAGCTACCTTAGAAGCACCTGCACCAAGCGCCAGCTCTCTAAATACACGGTTTTCAATTTCAGAAAAGCCGCCCTCAACCATAGCAACCAGATGAACTACAATCTGCGGGCTTTTTTGATAAAACTTTTTGCTTTGAATCTATTCTGGCTAATCTTTATATAGAGATCATTTGTCAATATTTTCTTAATCATATCTTAACAAAGCTACTCACCTCTGACTGGCTTTGTTAGGTACTTTTCGTCTCCTCTACACAATAAATCTAGTCGAATATCAATACAAACAATACCATCATCAGTGCCATTAATACGTTTAGGACACACTTCGTATGACTCTCTGCTAGGAAGAACCATTATAGAAAGCCATGGATCCTTTCTAATTGGCACATAGTTCATAACGTAGTTACCAATATCTTCATTATAAACCTTCGAGTCTGGGCCACTACGTATAATACCCACTATATGAAATATCACTCGACGGCTATACCGGCCAGAATGATCCTGCTGCCCATAACATTCAGTTGGGTGATCTAAATCTACGCCTATACGACGCAAGTGCATAAGTAAATTTTCCGTGAGCGTGTCTTTATAATACTTCCTCCACGCCTCGCAATTTTTACATACACAACCATATGCAGGCATACCTTCTTGATTTTGTATCTTTTTAGTTTCAAGAAGGTCAACCGAAAACTTCCATTTAGAAAAATTGATTTCTGGTCGCCTCATTACAATTGTGCCTAATGCCGCACACAGGAGCGGCCAAATAAATGTAGTTTTTCAGTGTCTCAGCCGCCAATGGGTGTGACTGCTGTGCCTTGTTATACCAACAAGCCCAGACTCTGGTGAAAAGGTTAAATATACCCCAGATAGCTAACTAGGGGAAACTTAAGGTTTTATAGTGATACAACCATTTTAAATCTATACATTTAATTGCATACCAATAGCCGTTGCAAACATTTAGTTTACGAGAGGGGAAGCAATTTACTAACTGTAGTTTACGGCAATATTTACGACAAAGTTTACAACAAAGTCTGCCTCATTTTACGACCACCGACGGTAATTAAACCATGCTTTTGATAAAAGTTAACCGCCTGCTGAAATTCAGGTAAAGGAGGGGTACATAACTCGATAGAGGCCCATTTTTGTTTTTTAGCATACATCTGCACTTGTTCAATTAACGTTGAGCCAATACCCGTAGACCTAAATGTAGGGGCTACATAACATTCTTGAATTACTCCGATTTTCCCGCCTGCATATAAAGCATAGGTCTCACTCATGGTGACAACCGCAATGTGTTCGTTATCAGACTCACCAATTATAGCCGCATAATGACCATTATTAATAAGTTCGTAGCAACGCTTTACCGTGTTATTTAAATTAATGTCAAAGTATTGCGTATTCGTTAATTCACATATTTCAGTGGTTAATGAAATAACTAAAGCAGCGATTATCTCTGAGTCATCAGGTGTTGCTTCTCTAAAAGTAATATTCATTGCTAATCTCGCTTATTGCTAACATCTTGCTAATGAGTCACCTTGTGACAAAGCCACGCTTTTAGTGGCACTGCCGCCAGTGTTCATTGCGCAATTTGTTACGCCTTACACTCTCAATAAAGCTGTAAAGCTCATTGTTGTTAGTGATAGTAATGCTGCGCGTTTCTTTTAAATCATTAATAATATTTGGCTTTGCCAGTTTATTAAACTGCCAAATTAATTGTATAAGCCTATGAATTATTTTTATTTCAGGGCAGTTATTGGGAAGCTCTGGTCTTGATGAAAACAAGTATTTTAATGAGCGAAAAACTCCCCGTTGTAGACAAGTACTTCGGGGAAAGTCTAAAAAGACAATGTAATCTGCGGATTTTCTGGCCGCTGATGAAACCCCCTCAATTATCCATTCTGGCTTAATCGTTAATTCTTGCTCTAAAAAAGCTCTCTCTTCCTGAGGGGTTACGCCCCAGTTTTCTTTCCAGACAATTTTATCTAAACCAAATACGTTTATATTCAGTATTTTCCCCAATTCTTTTGCAAGAGTTGTTTTACCACTGCCTGCATTACCGGTTATATGTATACGCATAGTTAATTTATTAAGAGGCATATAGTTTAATTAATAGGCTTTATCTACTTATCACCACTGTCTTGATCAAAAACGTCAGTTTACTAACTTTGGGCTTGCCGAGTTATTCTTTTTAGTAAAAAACACTATTTTTATATACAATTTCTGGTAAACCGTTACAGATGATACTAAATAGTATGGATATTTTCCTTGGATGCTACCTTGCTAAATTATATCTCTACATCGAATACCTGCAATGAGCCGAAAACACCGTTTTAGAGATTTAACCAATACTGGCATGTTGTTATGGGCAGATGGCGCCATATACCTTTTTAGAGTGCTGCTGAGGCAGTAGTCGCCTTAATAACACATATTTTCATTCACATAACACACACCCTCTTTTTCATACACACCTACAACGATCAAGGTTTCATTTTTTTCATAGATACCTTTCCATACAAACCGCTGGCAATTGGGGGCGCTTTTGTCATGACCATTTAATGAGCCCAGATAGACGCGGCTGTTGTATTCACCTAAATCTTCGCGCATTTCATCAATATCGCCTTGAAATTTTTCTGGGTCAAAATCCATCAAGTTTTCAGGCTCAAAGCGCTGGGTAAAGGCGGCATAATCACCGTTACTATCGGCGGCAATCATCTCATCGAGGTATTTTTCGGCGATTTCTTTTAGTTCATTATTCGCTGTCATAGTGTAACTCCTAACATTAGCCTATTAATAAAAAGGGTATAAGGGACTTATACAGCAATAAAGGGTTAATGTCGTTAACCATGGTTATGGCAAAACATACTATCGTTAACAGTGCACGGTTGTACGCTTTTTTAGCCCATGGGTTTTATCAAAAATAAGTCACGAGGATGCCGATCTAGGTGAGCCAGCATAATCGAGAGAAAGGTCAAGATGGGTTTATAGCGACAGTGACACATTCAATGACAGGGTTAACCTACCACCGTAACAGATACACCCTGCCACTATATATGAGCCTGTGACACGGGTGTGGTACTGATTAGCGCTATGGGTTTTAGCGCAACACATTGAAAAAAGCTTGCGCATTGTAAGTAAGGCTACGACACGTCAACCAGATTACCGCGCTCTTCCAGCCAGCCTTTGCGATCAGCCGCTCTCTTTTTAGCCAGCAGCATATCGAGCATTTTATGGGTGTCATCTGCCGCCTCAAGTGTTAGCTGCACCAAGCGGCGAGTATCGGGGTCCATGGTGGTTTCGCGCAATTGCATAGGGTTCATTTCACCGAGCCCTTTAAAGCGCTGTACATTGACTTTGCCCTTTTTCTTTTCTGCCGCGATACGATCGAGAATACCTTGTTTTTCACCTTCATCGAGGGCGTAATAAACATCATTGCCGATATCGATGCGATACAGCGGCGGCATGGCCACAAACACATGCCCATTATTTACCAAAGCAGGAAAGTGGCGCACAAACAATGCACATAATAAAGTGGCGATATGTAAACCGTCAGAGTCGGCATCGGCCAGGATACACACTTTATGGTAGCGCAACTTGTCAAGGTCACTGGCATCAACACCGGGGTCAATGCCTAGGGCCACTGAAATATCGTGTACTTCTTGGTTAGAAAAAATATCGGCGCTGTCGACTTCCCAGGTGTTTAGGATTTTACCACGCAGTGGCATTATCGCCTGAAATTCACGGCTGCGCGCTTGCTTGGCTGAGCCCCCTGCTGAATCCCCTTCGACTAGAAAAATTTCTCCGCGTTCGGGTTCAGCGCTAGAGCAATCGGCTAACTTGCCGGGTAATGCGGGGCCTTGTGTAATTTTTTTGCGCGCAACTTTTTTGTTAGAACGCACCCGCTTATGGGCATTGCTAATACAAAACTCGGCGAGTTGATCGCCTTCTTCTGTGTGCTGGTTAAGCCACAAACTAAAGGCATCTTTCGCAACACCTGATACAAAAGCTGCCGCCTCGCGCGATGAAAGCCGCTCTTTGGTTTGACCTGAGAATTGAGGGTCAGCCAGTTTGGAGCTCAACACAAATGAACAGTTGGCCCAAATATCATCAGGCGCCAATTTAACGCCACGCGGCAATAGGTTACGAAACTCACAATACTCACGCATGGCATCTAACAAACCGGTGCGCAACCCATTCACATGGGTGCCCCCTTGGGCGGTTGGAATCAAATTCACGTAGCTTTCTTGTGTAAGCTCCCCACCCTCAGGAAGCCACTGTAGCGCCCAGTCAACCGCCTCTGTCGCTGCGGCAAAACTACCGATAAACGGGTCAGACGGGAGTGTTTCCCAACCTTGCGTTGCCGAGATTAAATAATCCTTTAGGCCATCTTCGTAGTACCACTCTTCGGTTTCTTTTGCCTGCTCATCTTTAAAAATAATTTTAAGGCCGGGGCATAAAACAGCTTTTGCTCGCAGCACATGGCGCAGGCGAGGAACAGAAAACTTAGGTGAGTCGAAATATTCCTCGGCGGGCACAAAATGCACACTGGTACCGGTGTTGCGCTTACCGCAACTATCGATAACGGCTAAGTCAGAGACTTTATCACCGTGAGAAAACACAATTTGATGCACAGCGCCGTCACGTCGTATCGTTACTTCCAATTTTTTAGACAGGGCATTAACGACACTCACCCCCACACCGTGCAAACCACCGGAGAACTCGTAGTTTTTATTTGAGAATTTACCACCGGCATGCAGGGTTGAAAGAATCACCTCAACACCGGGTTTGCCTTGTTCAGGGTGAATATCAACCGGCATGCCACGACCATCATCGGTAACGGTAATAGAGTGATCTTTATGTAAGATCACCTCAATTTGACGCGCGTGCCCGGCTAGGGCTTCATCGACACTGTTATCGATAACTTCTTGCGCTAAATGGTTAGGACGGGTGGTTTCGGTATACATTCCCGGGCGTTTTTTAACGGGGTCAAGCCCGGTAAGTACTTCAATATCTTCTGCGGAATAGTTAGCCATAAATAGATTACTGATAATTAAAATAAACGCCGTTATACACGGCCTGCATTGTCTAAAAATTCAATAGCAGCGGGGATATGGTTCTCAAAGTGTTGAAAACTATGGTCACCGCCTTGTTCAATACGCTGCCGACAGCCTTTATATTTATTGACCGCCAACCGATAGTCTAGGGTTTCATCAGCACTTTGCACCAGCAGCCAATAGCGGTGGTGCTCACTGATAGCTGGGCACTCATAGCGCATAAGCGCCTCTAAGTGTTCAGGCTGTAAGCGGTAGCTCTCATCGGTATGGTAATTTTTTAACTCGCGGTTTAAATAGTGGGGGAATAAATTCGCCACATCTACCGCAGGGTTAATTAACACCGCCGGCAACTGATAAGTCTGCGCTAAATACGTGGCCCAAAAGCCACCCATGGAACTCCCCATCAAATAAACCGGGCCATTGTTGGCGGCAGTTTCAACCGCGTTACATAACACCTGCTGCACCTCATCGGGGTAAGGTGTCAGAGCTGGGCAGCAATAGGTTATATCGCTGCGATACCGGGATAACCAGTGCGCTACAGCACGTGCCTTATGCGATAAAGGGGAGCTGAGAAACCCGTGAATATAAAGAAGTGTTGCCATAGCGGAGATTGTAGCGGATTTATATTGCTTAACGCTACTGAGTGGTTGCGATAATTATTGATCGATCAATAACCTTTCGAATTAAAATCAATCCCGTAATCTTTGGTGGCAACACGCTCAACGCCGGTTTTAAACTGCCCATCGGCGTACAACTCAAACCAGCGATACCCCGGCATCAACACATCTACATCAAAGTCATCCTCTTCGGGTGTAAATTGAATACAGGTCGAGGGCGTCGATAACAGCGCGACCTTATTATAGGTATCTTCAAAGGTTTGGTGTACATGCCCCCACACGACCGCACGCACCTGTGAATGCCGCTTAATAATATCCCAAAAGGCGTGTGCGCTGCGCACAATGTAGCTATCCATCCAGGCGCTGCCAATCGGCACGGGCTGATGGTGTAGACAAACAAGCACATGTTTGTCGCTGGCATCACTTAATGCCGATTCAAGAAAGTCTAACTCGTCGCGGGTGAGGTCACCATAAATCTGTTGGGGCACATGAGAGTCCAACATAATAATAACCCACTGCCCGATGGCGATAACGCGCTCGCGTGGTTTCCCCAATGCCTGTTCCATCATCGCGGGGTTATCGTGATTACCCGGCAACCAATACATAGGATAAGGAAAGTCACGGGCTACAGTCGTGATAAAACGGCGATACGCATCAACCGTGGCGTCATTGGCAATATCGCCGGTTGCCAGAATGATATCGGGGGCAGGAATTTGTTGCTTAATCAAACGCAAGACATCGCCAAGGCTTTCATCAGCATCCATAGACAACAGCGCATCACCCAGGTTATCACCTAGGTGGCTGTCTGTTATCTGTACGATCTTTATCGGTTCTGCTGTCGTTTTGTCGGGCATGGAGCTTGTAACCTTAAACTGTAAAAACTATCGTCCTTCATTGTGCCGTTATTGCCTGTTATAGCGAATACCTACGGGTACTTACTAGCAGGGCTCGATACGTGAAATATCAATCACACGTTAAACCAGCAATGCCTAACATCGGCACTTTTTACTGACGGCAGCTATGCCACTGGTGATATCTCACTCACCTTATATACCACTAGCTATTGAACACATCAGCATCGACGCGCCCATTTGCAAGGCAGTGCCCTAACAACTCGCCTAAAAAGCTGTTGAGTCGGGCCTTCTCATCTCGCTGATACATATAGCGATTGGGATAGTGGTAGCGCGCACGAAATTGCCGATGGCGTTCACAACTAATCACTTCTGCTAAATCAGCATCGTGGTACAACCGCACCAATAGGTGGTGCTGCCGCGGGCTAACGCGATAAAGCCATGATAAATCAGGGCTTATTATTTGATCATAACTATTGCAATACTGGTTACTTAAAGTTTTAACGTATGGTTGGGAGGTTTGCAACTGAATGGATTGAAATATGTGCACTGTGGTCGTGAATTTAGCACGTTCCTCTACTTTTATTGTAATACCACTTTCACTTTTGTGGGTATTTCCAACAAGATACTTCCATACGTTTTGTTGCTGCCATTGTGGCATTAAAAGCAGCAATCGTCGATAGTTAGCCTCACAATCTGCCAGATGTTGTGGCAAATCAATCTTATACGCCGCTTTCATTATGGCTGGGCCTTTATAGCAATTCGGTCAGTATAGGTCATACGCAGCCCATCTCTATGGGCCTGTAGCCATTGTAAACAGATTAATGTTGCCGCATTATTGAGCTTGCCTGTGTATATATCCTCAAGTATTGGCTGAGCAGGCAGTACCTGTGCGTAGATATCTTCGCCCTCATCATCGAGCCCGTAACACCCCCCAATCTCACGCAAATCTGCCAGCGCACAAAAAAGAGTCAGTTTTTCACTGGTGCCACCGGGGCTTGTCATATACTCGCAGATAGGGAGCAACTTGATCGCTCTCACACCGGCCTCTTCGTGCAACTCGCGAATAATAACATCTTCTGGTGTTTCGCCCTCTTCTGTCATACCGGCAATGACCTCAGTTAACCAAGGGCCGGGGGCAATATCAATAGCACCGGCTCTGAACTGGCGAATCAGACACACCGTATCATCGATTGGGTCATAGACAATCGCTGCCACGGCATCCCCGCGCACAAAGACCTCACGTGTGATCGCAGGGCTCCACCCACCATTAAACAGTCGGTGTTTAAGCGATAAACGCTCTACTTTAAAAAAGCCGCTATAGACGATTTCGCGGGATACCAACTCTACATCGGCTATTGTAAAATTATCATCAACCGGGGTGTTACTGCTGTCTTCCATCTATTTATCTCTGTAAGTAGACTATTTCTATAATTTGAGAACTCGCCCAACCGCAATTCGCTGGTCTAACACGGGAGAATCGAGCAAGATAGATGGCGGCTGCCCCACCAATCGGTTAAGCGCGCCAACTGGCTATTATCTAACCACAAAGACACGTTATATAACGTGTCGCTAACGATAGTTGACCATCAATACTAACAATATTGTAACAATTTACCTATACACACAGTATCGACGCTAACCGCTTAAAAAGCTACACTATGGGCGTCGTAATTTTTTTATCTAAAAAATGGATGTACCGTGAAAAACGCTCTCAACTATATCGCCAATATCACCAAAATACTGATCAACCCCTCAACGGCTGCGTCCACATTAGTGATTGCAGCGTGTGTATTATCAGCGAATGCTCAGGCTGAAACACTGAAACAAATCTACCAGCTGGCCGCTGAAAATGACCATCAGCTCAAAGCCGATAGAGCCGCCTATTTCGCCGAAAAAGAAACGGTTAATATTAGTCGCTCAGCGCTGTTACCACAAATCGGCGGAACCGCCCAATACACGGATATCGATCGTGAGACCAATGGCCCCATATCGACAGGGACAGGGTTTGCCAATGGCACCTCCGATACCGATATCGATTCTACCAGTTATTCAATCAGTTTAACCCAGGCACTCTTTGATCGCAGTGCGTGGTATGTGTACAAACAGGGCAAAACCGCCAGCTACCGCGCCGAGGTGCAGTATGCAGCCAATCAGCAATCGTTGATTATCCGCGTAGCAGAAGCGTATTTTAATGTACTCAGTGCTATTGACCAACTCACCACCTCAGAGGCCGAACAAAAAGCGCTCGCCCAACAGCTAGAACAAACCCGCCAGCGCTATGAAGTTGGTCTGATTTCAATTAACGATGTACACGATGCCCAAGCTGCGTTTGATAGCGCAACAGCCAATACACTCGCGGCAAAAGGTAACTTAGGCATCACCTTTGATGAACTGGGCGTGCTCACAGGGCAAGACCACCAGTGGATTACGCCGCTGAAAAAAAGCTTCCCGGTGACACCACCGGTACCGGCAGACGTGGATGCTTGGGTCAAGTTTGCCCTAGAGAATAACTACCCGCTGAAAATCAGCCAACTCACCGCCGATGTCGCACGCTTTAATACCAAAGCTAAAACCAGTGACCATTTGCCCACGCTCTCGGGCAGTATCAGCTATGAAGACTCAAGCTTTGACCAAGACGTATCAACGGGCAGCAATAATACAGACACATCAACCGACACCGATGAGACAACGATCAGCCTTGAGCTAACAATACCGATTTACTCGGGCGGTAATATCTCGGCCTCTCGGCGCCAAGCGTATCAACAAGAGATCCAGGCGCAAGAAGATTATCGCTTTACCCGCCGCAACACCATACAGTCAGCGCGCTCGCTGCACTTATCAGTGATTACCGATATTGCACAGGTTAAAGCACGGCAGCAGGCGATTGTCTCTAACCAAAGCTCACTCGATGCAACACAGGCCGGTTATGACGCCGGCACCCGCGATATCGTTGATGTCGTTAATGCACAACGCAATTTATTTCAGGCCCAACGGGATTACTTTACCTCGCTGTACAACTATGTAGTCAACACGCTTAAGCTCAAAGAAGCCGCCGGTATTTTAACACCCGAAGATCTTGATAAATTAGAGGCATGGCTCAATGCTGAGGCACCGGTTGATCGTCGCGCAATGGATAATATGCGTTGAAATACCGGCTAGGTTATTAACATGCCCCCCATTGAACACAACAAGCCACTGAGCACAAAAAGCATTCACGACAGCCAGCTACTGGAGGTACTGGCTCGCCAATCTGAATGGGCGACATTGGGCGAAGGCATTTATCGCAAAGAGTGCTTTTGCCAAAATTATCAGCTCGATAATCGCTTTATTATTAAATTATTTAATTTTCCCAGCAAGCGCCTACCCACTACTATCTGGTGGCAGCAAGAAGATCGCGCACTGGCACTACTGAGCGATAAATTCTCTACCCCCAAAACCTATGGCTATATTGAAGTCGGCCATAAAACGACGCGAACCGCGATACTGGTGCGCGAAAAAATTGCCGGCAACACCCTAAAAGAGCTGGGGCAGCACACCTTAACCCGTGAGCAATGTACAGAAGTCGGCGCTATGCTGGCACACTTTCACAACAATAATATTGTCACCCGTGATTGTCATTTAGATAATTTATTACTGAACGAGCAACAGACACTGAGCTTTATTGATTTCGGAAAGTCACGCATTTTCAGAACAAAGAGCATGGCATTTTTTTTTCAAGCAGGCTGGGACTACTGGAAAGCCAAATGGCGCTGCACCCGGCTAGACCCAACACTGAGCAGATTACTACTCGATAGCTACTGGAAAAATATCGACGGCTATCGCCGTGAGATTTACCTCTACAAACTTATGCAATGGCTCAGTGCCGCACAACAACGGCTGCGTTTGTTAAAGCGTAAATTTAAAAAAACCCAGCATCACGAACAACAATAGCCTCAAATAAACCGCACCGGCTCATTACGGCCTGCGATAAATAATATGCTCAATATCATTAATACTTTGGTAGGCATAAGG
>Ga0193959_1000004_pt1 | contig 170242 bp, 183 predicted proteins | sample FB_2_MG_FD_140333 | JGI IMG/M metagenome (GOLD analysis project Ga0193959, IMG submission 140333) | Microbial mat bacterial communities from the Broadkill River, Lewes, Delaware, United States - FB_2_MG | ecosystem: Environmental > Aquatic > Freshwater > River > Microbial mats | place: USA... | reverse complement strand
TGAGAAATTAGCTGTTTCGATTAAAGAGATGATGTTTACATTTGAAGATATTAATAACTTAGATAATAATGCAATTAGAGAGATTTTAAAAATTGCAGATAAAAAAGATTTAACTCTAGCACTGAAAAGCTCACAAGAGGAGTTAAAACAGAAATTCTTAGGAAATATGTCACAAAGAGCTGCTGAAACTTTTGTTGAAGAGATGCAATTTTTAGGTGCCGTTAAAGTCAAAGATGTTGAAGTAGCACAGAGAAAAGTTGTTGATAGTGTTCAAAAACTTCTTGATGAGGGTGTTATTCAAATTGGAGAGAATGAGGAGATGATTGAGTAATGGATGAAATGGGTAAAACGGTAATTACTCCCGATGAAGTTAAAAAGCATAATATTAAGCAGTATAACTTTAAAGGTTTGCAAAATTTTCAAAATAGTAGAGTTGTAACCTCTAGTGTAAAGCCTGAAGAATCAAATCCAGATTCACCACCTGAGAATTTTGATAACAATCCAAAACCACCAGTGTCAGCACCAACACCAGCATCAGCTAACTCTGAAAATTCAAACTTTAATTATAATGAAGAGAATAGAGTACCAATGTTAGATAAAAAACTATTAGAGATAACAGAAAATATTTTGAAAAAAGCTGAAGGTTTAGAGGGAAATTTACAAGAGATGCAGAATAAAATGCAGACTCAACAGAGTGAATTTTCTAAACAGTTAGAAGAGGTACAGAAAAATAGTTATGAAAATGGTTTAAAAGAGGGTGAAGCTCAAACTTTAGCTAGATTTGAAGCTGAAATAAATGAGACAAAAGAGCTATTTTTACAAAGTATTGAGGCTTTAAATATCGCTATTGAAGATAGTAAAAAGGTAACACAGAGTTTTGAGAGTGAACTCTCAGGTGTAGCTATTGATATTGCTCAAGAGGTTATATCTACAGAGATTACTGAAAATTCAAAAGAGATAGCACTTGCTCTAGCTAAATCTTTAATGGAAAATTTAAAAGAATCTACTAAAATAACAATTAAAGTAAATCCACTAGATTTTGAGTATTTACAGACAAATTTACAAGCAGAGACCAATGTTAATATAGAGGCAAACAAATCGATTCGTCAAGGTGGAGTTATTATTACAAGTGATGTTGGTAATGTTGATGGTGATGTGATGACTAGATTTAATAATATTAAAAGATCGATAAAAGAGGCACAAGGGGTTTAAAGGTTAGATGATAGATTTAAAAAGTAAAAATATTGATGAGTTGAATTCACTTTGCACTCAAATTCGAGAGAGAATTTTAGATGTAGTTAGTCAAAATGGTGGACATTTAAGCTCAACTTTAGGGGCAGTTGAGTTAATTGTTGCTATGCATTTTGTTTTTGATTGCAAAAAAGATCCATTTCTATTTGATGTTTCACATCAAGCATATGCTCACAAACTCTTAACCGATAGATGGAATGAATTTAGCACTTTAAGACAGTTTGATGGGATTAGTGGTTTTACAAAACCTAAAGAGTCTGAATTTGATTATTTTGTAGCTGGACATAGCTCTACTTCTATATCTTTAGCTGTTGGTTCAGCAAAAGCTATTAGATTAAGAGATGAAGAGGGTGAGAGGATTCCTGTCGCTTTAATAGGTGATGGCTCTATGAGTGCTGGAATGGTATATGAGGCTCTAAATGAGCTAGGAGATAGAAAATATCCAGCAATTATTATTTTAAATGATAATGAGATGAGTATAGGTCCAGCAATTGGAGCTATTAGCAAATATCTATCTCAAGCGATGGCAAGTCCTTTTTATCAAAAAGTAAAAAATAAAACAGAAAAAATGTTAGAGCATCTACCTCAGAGTGCTTCATATTTAGCTAAAAAATTTGAAGAGAGTATGCGATTAATTACTCCAGGGCTTCTGTTTGAAGAGCTAGGACTTGAGTATATTGGTCCTGTTGATGGGCATAATTTAGAGGATTTAATCGAAGTTTTAAAAAGAGCTAAAAATCTTAACAAACCTGTAATAATTCATGCACAGACGCTAAAGGGTAAAGGTTACTCTATGGCAGAGGGTTGTTATGAGCATTGGCACGGAGTTGGTCCTTTTGATGTTGATAAGGGAATCTCTTGTAAGCCAAAAGCTAGAGAAAACTTTTCAGCTACTGATATTTTTAGTCAAAAGCTATACGATATTGCCTCAAAAGATAAAAAGGTAGTTGGTGTAACTGCTGCAATGCCAAGTGGAACAGGGCTTAATAGATTAATTGAAGCTTTTCCTGATAGATTTTGGGATGTAGCAATTGCAGAGCAACACGCCGTCACATCTATGGCATCTATGGCAAAAGAGGGATTTAAACCATTTATTGCAATCTACTCTACCTTTTTACAAAGAGCTTTTGACCAGATAGTTCACGATGTAGCTATTATGAAGCTTCCTGTTGTATTTGCAATCGATAGAGCTGGGATTGTTGGAGAAGATGGAGAGACTCATCAAGGAACTTTTGATATATCTTATTTAAGATTGATTCCAAATTTTACTATTTTTGCACCAAGAGATGAGCAGAGTTTAGAGTCTGCTATAGATTTTGCTCATAATTTGAGTGACTCTCCTTGTGCTTTTAGATTTCCTCGAGGAAAATTTACAGCTAGTGAGAGATTTGATTCTAAAGAGTTTATTTTAGGAAAATCGGAGCTTTTAAAAGAGAATGATAGCTCTTTGCTCTTTATCGGTTATGGAGATGGTGTAAATAAAGCTCTAAATGTAGCTAAAATTTTAAAGCTAGATGTAAGTGTTTTAGATTTAAGATTTGTAAAGCCACTAGATGAGAGAATGCTTATAAAGCTCTCAGAAAATCATAAAAAGTGGTTTATATTTAGTGATAGCTCAAGTATAGGTGGAGTAGGTAGTAGCATTTTAGAGCTTTTAGCCAAAAATGAGATAGCTGATATTTCAGTTGCAAACTTTGAATATAAAGACGAGTTTGTTCCACATGGAAAAACTGAGAAAGTGGAGCAGTTTTTAGAACTTGATGAGTTATCACTTGCTGAAAAAGTAAAACAGAAGGTTTAAAAATGGAACTTTTAGAGAGATTAAAATCTGAGAGTTTAAAAGTAACTCCACAGCGAGTTGCAATTTTAAACTATTTAGACAAAAAAACACACCCAACAATAGATGATATATACGAGTATATTAAGAGAGATTTTGTATCAATATCACTAGCTACAATTTATAAAAATTTAAATACCTTAAAAGATAAAGGTATTGTAATTGAGGTAAATACGCAAACTGGCAAGATAAAGTATGATTTGAATCTAAAGAGACATATTCATAAATTTTGTCCACTTTGCCATGAGATTGAGGATATTTTTTTAGATGATATTCTAACAGAATTTAATGATAGAGTATCAAAAGAGTTAAATGAAGAGGTTTTAAGAAGCGATATTTTACTTACAACTATCTGTAAAAATTGTAAATAAAATCCTGATACTCTTTCAGGATTTTACTTTTGAAATAACCCTTAACAACACTCTAATTCAGCTTTTCTCATAGCATCGATTCCTCTTTGATACTCACTATTTTCAAATAGCTCTTCAATATAAAAGACATTAGAACAGACTAAATATAGTACCTCTTCATCTTCACTCTTATCAAAATAGGCTTTAGGTATTTTTGATTCAAATCTATCCCAAAACTCATTTTTTAACTCTGCTTTCTCTTCAAAAAGAGCAAAAAGAGCATCTAAAACACTACAAGCATTTTTATAACAATCGATATTATCAAATGAGACATATCTATCAACTTTTTCTCTACACTTATCCATTTTGAAATCCTTCTAAATTTTTATTGGTTAAATTTTAACACTATATCTGTTACTTTTTATTTTCTTAAAATGTATAAAGATTGTCATTTTATGCAAATTAAGATAGTTTGATTTTTGATATATTATGTTTAAAGGATTTTAAGTGATAAATAGCGTCTCTAGTATTGTAATAAATCATATTTTAGAAATTTTAAAGCGTGATTATAGAGTAGATTTAAATTTACAATCTGTAAATATAGATAAAGAGGTATTAAAAAATGATAAAGCAAGAGTCGATATAGCAAAACTAAAAGCTCTCTTTGCTCTTGCTATGAGAGAGAGTGGAGATAAGAATCTAGCGTTAAATATTGGAAGTAGTATTCAGATAAATAGTTTCGGAATTTTGGGTTATATTATGTCAAATTCACAAAACTTAAAGGAGGCTCTTTTGAATTTGCAAAAATATCACTTTTTAATAGGAAAAATGCTCTTGCCAAAACTCTCTATTTTGGAGCATAGTTTTAAACTCTCTTTTGAATCAAGTAATAATATTCGATATAAAAATGAGCTTCATTTAAGTGCTATTTATAAAATTTTAAAAGAGATTATAAAGAGTAAATTAGAGCTAAAATATATCTACTTTTCTCATCAAAAACCTGAAAATATAGACAGATATATAGAAATTTTTGGAGATAGAATCTATTTTGAAAAAGAGGAGAATGCTCTTATTTTTGATATAAAACAGTTAAACTTGCAGATAGAGGGAAACAACCCAGCACTGCTTAATCTCTTTATAAAAGAGGCAGAGAGTATCTCTAACAGTTTTTTTGATGTTAAATTTCAAAGCATAGTTTATAAACTCTTAATTGAGAAGTTAGATAGAGAAGTTCCAACAGTTAAAAGTATCTCAAGAGAGCTTAATATTTCAACTAGAACGCTACAAAGTAGATTAAAAGCTGAGGGTGAGAGTTTTAGGGGAGTTTTATTAAAAGCAAAAAAAGAGTTATCAAAATACTACTTTGAAAATACCCAAATGTCTATATCTGACATAGCAGTGAAGCTTGGCTATTTTCAAATTAGCTCGTTTAATAGAGCTTTTAAGAGTTGGTTTAATACCTCTCCTACTCAATATAGAAAAGAGACTAATAAAGAGTAATTTTATAGTTTACAAGATAGTTCTCTCATTAAATTAAGAGCTATTTTATAGCTATATAGGTGTGGTTTGAAACTATCTCTATCTGTTTTATTCTTTAAAATTTTTTTTGTAATATGAGCTTGATTTACAAAAGCCATCGACCACTGTGCAAAGTTTCGAGTTTTTATCTCTTTTTTATCTATCAATTTAATATTATTATGTCTTTTATCACTCTTTATTTTTCTATAGAGAGCTTCCACTTTTTTATTTTTACCCTCAAAATATTGTAGAAAGTAATCACCATCGAATAAGAGACAACCTGTAATGTCATTTTTTTTGTTGTGTTTGCAAGATTCATTTAAAATCTTTTGAACAGTTTTTAAATCAGTGTTTTTAGATGCACTACTTGCATAGATGATTGATAACATTTTAGTTTCTCTTTTTATTTTGAATATCGACAGTTATAAAAAAAACTTTATTTAATATAATTAATACCTCTGCATGTTTCGGTTAATTATACTAAAAAACTCCTCTCTAGTTTTCTGTTTTAAAAACTCTCCTCTAAGAGCTGAACTTATCGTACTTGATTGTGTCTTTTGAACACCTCTCATCTCCATACACATGTGTCTAGCCTCAATTACAACACCAACACCAATAGGTTTTATAGTCTCTAAAATAGCATTTGCAATCTGTTCAGTTAACTGCTCTTGAATCTGTAATCTCTTAGCAAACACTTCAACCATTCTAGGAATTTTAGAAAGTCCTACAACTTTTCCATCAGGAATATAAGCTATATGGGCTTTCCCAATGATTGGTAATAGATGATGCTCACACATCGAATAAAACTCAATATCTCTAATTACTACCATCTCTTTATTTGATGATTCAAATAGAGCCTCATTTAAAATCTCTTGAGGGTTTTGATTGTAACCTTTTGTTAAAAACTCAAATGCTTTAAATACTCTAGCAGGAGTCTTTATAAGCCCCTCTCTTTGGGTATCTTCTCCTATGATTTCTAGTATAGTTTTAACTGCTTCTTCAAATCTCTCTTGTTTAGATTTACTCATTAAAAATCCTTGAAAATAGAAATTTAATTTCTCTTTTTTAAATATTTTTCGTTTAATCAATTTATGAAATTAATTATCTCTTTATACTCTTTAAATGTCAAGTTTAAATAATTTTTCAAATCTAAAAAAGAGACTCTATAAAAATATTATCCATACTTTAATGCTCTAAGGAGTAAAATGGTAAAAATCTTATCACTTAATAGTAAAAAGATGATATTTTAAAGATATATAAATATAAAAGGAAAAATTTAAAAATATGAAATATGTAATAGATTTTTTAGATAATAAAAAAATTGAAAATACATTGATTTTCACACATTTAAAATCTAGCGAAGAAGAGGTAAAGATATTAAGATATTTGACAAAAGAGTATGTAAAGGGGAATCAAGATGTAATTGTTTTTGATGCTTTGATAGAGGTTTTTTCAGAAGATGAGTATGTTTTTTTAAAAAAACTCTCGCTTATAAAAAATTTATTAGAGCTTGGTTGGATTGTTCAAAACTCATTTCAGCTTAAAATTAATGATATAGCAAATTTAGAGCTTTTAAATAGCTCAATCTCGCTTAGCACAGCATTTTTAAAGCTGATTGAGCAAGGCTCATTAGAGTTTGTTCTACCTGATATAAAGCCCTATACTGACCATTTGGAGTATTTGCAAGATGAGTTTTTTAGAATAGATCTATATCAAAAAATCTCTGTTTTAAAACACTCTCACAATGTAAATTCACCAAATATTGCAAGGCTTAAAAATAAGCTTAAAATGCTCGAAGATAGAATCATAGAGAAGTTAAAAGTTAGTGATAAAGATTCAAGTGCTCAAAAGTTTTTTAGCGATTATAAGCTTAGTGAAAAGGAACAAATTATCTTTTTAGCTCTGCTTAAAGAGGAGTACTCTGGCTCAGATGATAACTTAAGAGATATGAATGTTTTAATAGATTTGATTAGTTTTGATGATTATGAGAAGATAAAAAATCGAAGTCTACTAGAGGATAGCTCAAAGCTTGTAAATGAGAGTATTATCGATTATGATGAGATTTTAAGCCCTTTTGGTGGAATCACTAGAAACTTTTTTATAAATGATGAAATTTTACAAAAAATTATGCACCCAAATAAGAAAAAACGAAAACCAAGAGTTAAGTTAGAAAATTTAGTAAAAGAGCAAGATATTTTTGAGTTTATTGACCCTAAAAAGGATTTAGATGAGGTTATTTTGCATAAAAAGACAAAAGAGACACTCGATAATCTACTGAAACAGATGGATAAAAATGTTTCAAATCTGTTAAAAGAGTGGGGTATAAAAGATAAATTAAAAAGTCTCGATGCTAGGATTATTTTTTATGGTCACGCTGGAACTGGTAAAACTCTAACGGCTCACTGTTTAGCAAAATCACTTAAAAAACAGATATTGAGTTTAGATTGCTCTAAGATTCTATCTATGTATGTGGGTGAATCTGAAAAAAATGTAAGAAAAATATTTGATACTTATAGCGATTTGGTTGCTAAATCTAAAAGTGAGCCGATTTTACTTCTAAATGAGGCTGACCAGTTTTTAAGCTCAAGAACAAATTTAACAGTTGGTTCAGCTGAGAAGATGCACAATCAGATGCAAAATATATTTTTAGAGCAGATTGAGAGTTTTGAAGGAGTTTTGATAGCTACTACAAATCTACTTGAATCACTAGATAGTGCATTTTCAAGAAGATTTAATTACAAAATAGAGTTTAAAAAACCAAATGAGCAGGAGCGATTTAAGATTTGGGAGAAACTTTTACCTAAAAATGCTCCATACTCTAGTGAGTTTGATATAAAAGATTTGTCAAAATATAACTTAACAGGAGGTCAGATAAATTTAATTATTAAAAACACAGCTTACAAAGTTGCAACTAAGAGTAAACCGATATTTTTTGTTGAAGATTTTGTTAAAGAGGTACAAAGAGAACAGAAAGGTAGTTTTGGAGATGAAAAGTCATTAGGATTTTTATCTTAGAAACATATTAAAAAGCTATAAATTTTATAATTTTTTGTTATTTTGTGTGTAAATATCAGATAAATAAAAGTTATTTCAACAAATTTTTGCTATATTTTCAAAGTGGCATTTTGCTTTAGTATTAACAAAAAGGGGTCTAAATGGAACATATGGATTTTTCGCATCCATATTTCGGGGCTTTTATACTCTTTGTTTTGACTTTGGTAGCATTTAACACGACAACTATTCTATCAAGATTTGTTGGTAGATCTCTTGCGAAGTTAGATACTCAAAAGTTAAAAATGACGATTTATGAGTGTGGTCCGGAAGCTACGAAACAGCCGAACAAACTTTCGCCTCAATTTTATCTCTATGCATTACTGTTTATTCTATTTGATGTAGAGATTATTTTCATGTTTCCTTGGGCAATTGATTTTAAATTGCTAGGTATGTTTGGTTTTGTAGAGATGCTATTATTTATATTTTTACTAACTGTTGGTTTTATTTATGCTTGGAGAAAAGGAGCACTAGAGTGGCACAGCATAAAGTAAATTATCTACAAGATGGTGGATTACCTGTGGTTTTAACTACAGTTGATAAACTAGTTAACTGGGGAAGAAGTAACTCCCTATGGGCATTAACTTATGGTCTAGCTTGTTGTGCAATCGAGATGATGGCAAGTGGAGCTAGTAGATATGATTTTGATAGATTTGGTACTATCTTTAGAGCAAGTCCAAGACAAGCTGATGTAATGATTATTGCTGGGACACTGACTAAAAAACATGCTGAGTTTATTAGAAGATTGTACGACCAGATGAGTGAGCCAAAGTGGGTTATCTCAATGGGAAGTTGTGCAAATACAGGTGGTATGTTTAACACTTACGCTACTGTTCAAGGTGCTGATAGAGTTGTTCCAGTAGATTTATATCTACCAGGGTGTGCTCCAAGACCTGAAACACTTCAATATGGTGTTATGATGCTTCAAAGAAAGATTAGACGAGAATCTATCTTTAAAAAGCCAAAGAAAAAGAGGCTTGTGTAATGAGACCATATAAAAATAGAAAAGATGTACAGGCAAAACCCTATCATAGTGATAGGTTTTTAGTTCAACCAGAGCTTCCAAAATTAGCTATCGATAGTGATGAGGTCTTTTTAAAAGATTTTGAGAGCTTTAAAGCAAATTTTGAAGTGCTAGATTCATATATTCAGCTTGAGCAGATGGTTATCTGTATAAATGCAAGTGATAATGTAAAAGCGATAGAGTTTTTAAGAGATGAGCTAGACTACGATATATTAACAGAGCTTAGTGCAGTTGATTGGTTAGCTAGTAAAAATAAACTTGAAGTTTTTTATCAAATGTTATCGCTTGATAAGAGAAAAAGAATCAGAATTAAGTGTTTTTTAGATAAGGGTGAGAAGCTACATACAGTTGAGAATCTTTTCAAAAGTGCAAACTTTGCTGAGAGAGAGATGTATGATATGTTTGGTATCTTTATCGAAGGGCACTCATTTCTAAGAAGAGTTATCATGCCTGAGGATTGGGTTGGTCATCCACTTCTTAAGACTTATCCACTAGAGGGTGATGAGGCAGCATCTTGGTATGAAGTTGACAAAATCTTTGGAAAAGAGGCTAGAGATATTATAGGACCTGAAAATAGAGATCCTGCTTTAGTTGATAGATATGATACTACTAGATTCTCAAGACTTGGAAAAGAGGTACCTTATGGTGCAGATATTTCTGAGGGTGAGCCAGATACAGATATTCAGTATCAAGAAGATGATGGAGTATTCTTAATTAGAAAAATGAATCCTAAAGATTCTAAAGTTTTAGATGAGAGGAAATAGATATGGCAATACAGCAAAAAAATAGATTAACTCCATTTTATGAAAACTTAGAATTTGATAGAGTTGATAATCACATGATTATTAACTTTGGTCCTCAGCACCCCTCAGCTCATGGTCAGCTTAGGCTAATTTTAGAGTTAGATGGTGAAGAGGTTGTTAAAGCTAATCCAGATATTGGTTATCTTCACAGAGGTATGGAGAAGATGGCTGAGAATATGATTTATAATGAGTTTTTACCAACTACTGATAGAACTGATTATATCGCTGCAAGTTCAAATAACTACGCTTTTGCACTCTCTGTTGAGAAGTTAATTGGGGTTGAGATTCCAAGAAGAGCAAAAATTATTAGAACAATGCTTTTAGAGCTTAATAGAATTATTTCGCATCTTTTCTGGTTAGCAACACATGCTCTTGATGTTGGGGCTATGAGTGTATTTCTCTACTGCTTCCGTGAGAGAGAGTTTGCAATGGATTTGATGGAAGATTACTGTGGAGCAAGACTTACACACTCTAGCATTAGAATCGGTGGAGTTCCATTAGATTTACCAGAGGGTTGGCTTGAATCACTTAAAAAATTCATCGATGAATTTCCAGCAAATATAGCAGATTATGAAGGTCTACTTGATTCTAATAGAATTTGGAAAATGAGACTGGAAGATGTTGGTATTTTAACGCCAGAGATGGCTAGAAGCTGGAGTTGTAGCGGTGTAATGCTAAGAGGTAGTGGAATCCAGTATGACATCAGAAAAGAAGAGCCTTATGAGATGTATGATGAGCTTGATTTTGATATTCCATATACTGATAGATGCGATAGTTATGGTAGATATAAACTCTATATGCAAGAGATGAGAGAATCTGTAAAGATTTTACATCAATTAATTCCTCTACATGGTGAGAGTGAGCCTGAAATTATGGCAAGTAGTGCAGAGTATATATCAGCTCCTAAAGAGCAGTTATTAACTCAAAACTACTCACTAATGCAACACTTTGTTTTAGTAACTCAAGGTATGAAACCACCAGTTGGAGAGGTTTACTCACCTACTGAATCGCCAAAAGGTGAGCTAGGATTTTATATCAACTCAACTGGTGAGCCATATCCTTATAGATTAAAATTTAGAGCACCTAGTTTTTATCATACAGGCTTACTTCAAGATTTATTGCCAGGACACTATTTAGCTGATGTTGTTACAATCATTGGTTCAACTAATATTGTCTTTGGTGAAGTAGATAGATAGGGGGCTTTATGGAAAGATATGATTTAAGACATTTAAAAGATAGTTTCACTGATAAGATGGAAGAGTTAATTGAAAAATCAAACATTGGAGAGGTCTCTATCTTTATGTTTGAGATAGGGGATTTTACTCCTATTCAAAAGAGTTATGATTTAGCAGTGAAATCGGGTTGTGAAGTTTTAAACTCTGTTAAATATAATGAAGTAGATTGGACGCTAGTCGTTAAAAAACAATGATGTATAAAAACGATTTAATAGTTATTTTTGGCTCATTTATATCGATTGAAGCAGAAGAGTTATTAGAGTTAGATTCAAAACTAATTCATATAAACTCTATTGAAGATTATGAAGCGATGCCAAAACTTGATAGTTTTTATAAATTTGAAGTTGGCTCTGAAGAGGGTCTGATTTCAGCTCTTGCAAATGAACTTGTTAAGAGTAATAGAGAGTTTTTTGATGAGCTTGATTTTGGATATATCTTAGCTGAATCTAGCATTTCCGAAGAGGAGATTGAAGAGATAGCTAAAGTTATCCAAGAGGCTAACAATCCAGCGATAATATTTTCAGATAATATTTTAAAACATGAAAAATCTCAAAGCTTATCAGCACTTATCGCTCTTTTAAGTAGAGATACAGATTTAGAGATATTTATCGATTCAGAAAACACAACAGAGTTTTTTGAGCTTGATGGAAATCAAAAGATAGTATCTAGTAAGTTTGATTTAGAAGAGGTTGATGAGATTGATGAGTTTAACGGAGTAGTTATCTATAACTACAAAGATAAAAAGAGTTTAGATTTAGTTGGCTCTAAGCAGTTTAGCCAAATTGCTAAATTAAGCGATAACGATAAAGTTTCTATAACTGTAGATGGTTCTAAAGTGGATAGAGTTTTTAAATTAGATGAGAATCTAAAAGGAACAATTGCTCTAAATTCCGATTTTGACCTCAAAACAGCATATCGTTATCAAAGGGTAAAAATAGATAAAGTGGTAGAAAATGAGTGATATAACTTTACATATTGACGGAAGAGAAGTTAAAGCTAATGCGGGTGAGACTATCTTAAATATTGCAAGAGCAAATGATATATTTGTTCCTGCTATTTGTTATTTAAATGATTGCTCAGCATCATTAGCTTGTAGACTTTGTATCGTAGATATTGATGGTAAACGAGCTTATGGTTGTAACGCTAAAGCTAAAGATGGAATGAATGTTATTGTAAACAGTAAAGAGCTTATCGATGAGAGACGCTCTATTATGGAAGTTTACGATATAAATCACCCTCTTGAGTGTGGTGTTTGTGACCAATCAGGTGAGTGTGAACTTCAAGATTACACTTTAAAAATGGGAGTTGAGAATCAGCACCAAGGAATCAAAGATACGCATAAACCTACTAAAGATTGGGGATTAATTCACTATGACCCATCACTTTGTATCGTTTGTGAGAGATGTGTAACAGTTTGTAAAGATGTAATTGGTGATAAAGCATTAAAAACTGTCAAAAGAGGCGGAGAAGAGATAAATCCTATTTACAAAGAGAAGATGGCAAAAGACCCATATACTGTTTGGAATAAGATGAATAAATTCTTAATCGGATTAGCAAATGGCGATACGCTAGATTGCTCTGATTGTGGAGAGTGTACATCTGCTTGTCCTGTTGGTGCTTTAGTTCCATCTCACTTTCAATATACATCAAATGCTTGGGAGCTTGAAGCGATTCCAGCTACTTGTTCACACTGCTCTATGGGTTGTCAAGTTAAATATGATGTTAAGCATGAATCGATTGAGAATGTAGATAGAAAAATCTATAGAGTCTCAAATGAGTTTCACTATGTATCGCTCTGTGGTGCTGGTAGATTTGGGTTTGATTTTGAAAATAGAGATGTTAAAAAAGATAAAGATGCTTTTGCAAGTGCTATTTCAGCATTTAAAAAAGCTAAAGCTATCAAATTTAACAGCTATATTACAAATGAAGAGGCTCTAATTTTACAAAAACTAAAAGAGAAATATAGATTAAAACTTGTAAATGATGATGCTTATAGATTCAAAGAGTTTTTAGATAGCTACTCAAGTGTATCTGGAAAATCTCTATATAGTGCAAATATCGATGATGTTAAAAATTCAAAATTTATTATTTCACTTGGTTCAATGCTAAAAAGCGATGCACCAGTTATGAAATATGCAATTAATAAATCTTTAACTGTAAACAAGGGTGCTAGTCTCTATTTTAGTCCAATTGGTGATAGCGATATTGACAATCTTGGTAAAAATATGCTTCAAGTAACTCATAAACCGATGCAAGAAGAGCAGATTCTACTACTTCTATTAGACCTATTTGGTAAAGATATGCCACAAGATTTAAGTGATTATGTAAATAGTTTTAAATCTAAAAAGAGCAAAACTGTAACAGAGAATGTTAAAGAGAAAGTTGTAGAGATTGTAAAAGATGAAAATGGTGAAGAGAAAGAGGTTACTAAGATGGTGCCTAAGAAAGTATCTAAAGAGATAGAGATTGATTACAACTCTATTTTAGACTCTCTAGGACTGTCTGATAGCTTTTACGATTCATTAACTAAACTTTTAGCAAAAAAAGATTCATACTCAATTGTAATTGGTGAGGATTGTATCAATAATCCAAATGCTAAAAATATTGCAAAATTAGTTGCTCTATTTGAAAAATATAGTGATTTTAAAGTTGTGATTATTCCATCTAAAACAAATACGCTAGGTGTTAGTATGATTTGTGATTTAGATAAAGAGGCAACTGGATTTACAATCGGATATAACGAAAAAGCTGACTTTACTCTAAGTAGTGATGGAGAGGGTAATTTAGATATACCTTCGCTAAATCAGCAAGAGGGAAGTTTTGTGAGTGTTGATAAGAGATTAGTTCCGACAAATGTAGCTCTTCCTTATTGTGGTTATGTTTTAAATGACATCTCAACAGCTCTTGGACTTTATGAAAAATATACAATCGATTATACAGCTCAATTACCACTGAATAAGGGCTTTAAAGCGATTGAATTTGATGAGTTAACATTTGAGTTTTCAAATGCGAGTGAAGATTTAAGAGGGTATGAGTTAGATACTATTGAGACTACTGGAGTTGATTCATTTGATAAAGCAGATGAGACAAATTTAGATGGCGAAATTATCTATTTAGCAAACCCTATTTCACAATTTAGCTCACTTACTAATAGAGCAAAACTTTTAGAGAGTGAAAATGCACTATTTGCAAGTAGTGGATATTTAGAGGCAAATAATTTAACAGAGAATCAAAGTGTTGAGATAACATCTAAAGATTGCTCTATTAAATTAAAAGTTAAATTAGACAATAGATTAAAAGGCAATATATCTTATGTAGGTGATTTTGATTGTAAAGTAGATTCAAAAGCCCTATTTAATGGTTCAAGATATAGCCAAGTTAACATAAAAAGGGTGTAGCTTATGGAGATGCACTATATAATTGAGACTTTAATTAAAATAGTTGTAGTTTTGACAGTTTTTTCTGCCTTAGCAGGTATTACAACATATTTTGAAAGAAAAGTTTTAGCTTTTATGCAAAGAAGATTAGGACCTATGAATGTTGGTCCTTTTGGGCTTTTACAAGTTGCAGCTGATGGTATTAAACTCTTTACTAAAGAGGATATTGTTCCAGCAAATGCAGTTAAAGGTGTCTTTAGAATAGCACCTGTAATTTCAGCAGCATCAGCGTTTATAGCGATGGCAGCAGTTCCATTTTTTCCAGCATTTGAAGTTTTTGGGTATGAAGTTACTCCAATTGTTTCAGATGTAAATGTTGGTATCTTATATGTTATCGGTGTTATGGGAATCGGAATGTATGGACCACTCTTAGCTGGTCTTGCTTCTGGTAACAAGTGGTCACTCTTAGGTGGTGCTAGAGCTGTTATCCAACTACTTAGTTTTGAAGTTGTAACAGGTCTTTCGATTTTAGCTCCACTTATGATAGTTGGTTCACTATCTCTAATTGATATTAACAACTACCAAGTTGGTGGGTTATCAAACTGGATAGTTTGGATGCAACCAGCTGCTTTTGCTCTATTTGTAGTTGCTGGTTTTGCAGAGACAAATAGAACACCATTTGACCTTCTTGAGCATGAGGCTGAGATTATTTCAGGTTATGCAACAGAGTACTCTGGTATGAGATGGGGACTCTTTTTTATTGGTGAGTATGCAAATATGTTTACTATTGCATTCCTTGCTAGTTTAGTATTTTTAGGCGGGTTTAACGATTTATGGTTTATTCCAGGTGGTATTGCAATTATTTTAAAAGTATTAGTTTTAATCTTCTGCTTTTTATGGGCAAGAGCTGCTTGGCCTCATATTAGACCAGATCAACTAATGTGGCTTTGCTGGAAAGTACTAATGCCAATAGCTATAATTAATATTATAGTTACAGGCGTTGTGATGATGTTTTAAAGGAAAGTAATGGAGCAAAGAAAAGCAACTCAAAACTATAAAAAAATTGAAGTTGAGATTCCATCAGTTAGTGGAATGGATAAATTTAAACAAGTTTTAAAAAGAACATTTAAGGGCGAACTTTTTGTTGGTCTTTGGATTGTTTTTAGAGAGATGATTAAATTCAATATTCATACAACAAAATATCCACTAGAGAAGCTTCCAATCTCTCCAAGATACAGAGCAGTACATAAACTTTTAAGATTAATTGAGAGTGGTAATGAGAGATGTATTGGTTGTGGTCTTTGTGAGAAGATTTGTATAGCTAATTGTATTCGTATGAATACTAGCAAAGATGAAAATTCAAGAAAAATGGTTGCAGAGTACACAATTAATTTTGGTAGATGTATTTTTTGTGGATATTGTGCAGAGGTTTGTCCAGAACTTGCAATTGTTCATGGTGATAGATATGAAAATGTTAGTGAGCAAAGAGCACATTTTGCACTCAAAGATGATATGTTAACACCAATTGATATGTTAAAAGAGCAAAATGAATTTTCAGGTTTTGGTGCAGTTAGCAAAGATGCAGATAAGTTTGTTAAGAAAACTCCTCTTGCGTATTAAATAAAAGGGTCTAAATATGTTTGAAGCGATAGCTTTTTACCTATTTTCAGGTTTAACAATAGCTATGTTTAGCGTTGTTGTTATGAGTAAAAACGCACTCTACTCTATGAGTGCGATGGCTGCGGGTATGATTTTTATCTCTGGCTTTTTCTTTTTACTCGATGCAGAATTTTTAGGTGTTGTGCAAATTATCGTATATACAGGTGCTGTTATGGCTCTATACGCTTTTGCTATGATGTTTATCGATACAACAAGAGATGTAAATGAGAGAGTGGAGAATCCAAGATTCATATTTGCTCTAACAGGAATTATAGCTCTTTTAATTGTCATTATAGTTTCAGCTCCAATTATTGGAGACAATATAGTAGCTGCTCACCCAATGAGTGCAGATATTGCTAACTCAAATGCAATTGGTCTTGTTCTATTTACTAAATATTTAGTTCCTTTTGAAGTTGCTGCTATTATGCTTTTAGTTGCAATGATTGCTGGAATTATCTTAGCTGGTAAAAAGATGGATAGAAGTTTAACTCTAATATCTGATAGAGAACTTGATAAGTTAGATAACAAAGGAGAGGCTAAATGATTACACTCAATCACTATTTAATTTTAGCTTCGATTCTTTTTGTAATCGGATTAATTGGGGTACTTAAGAGAAAAAATCTTTTAATGCTATTTTTTGCAACAGAGATTTTATTAAATGCTGTAAATATCGGTTTTGCAGCTATTTCTAAATTTTATGGTGATTTAACTGGACAGATGTTTGCATTTTTTATAATTGCTGTTGCTGCTAGTGAGGTTGCTGTTGGTCTTGGGCTTTTGATTCTTTGGTATAAGAAAAAAGGTACAATTAATTTAGATTCACTTCAAAGATTGAAAGGCTAAAGATGGAAAAGTTTTTATATATAGCACTTTTTGCTCCTTTAGTTGGCTCACTCTTTGCAGCAATTTTTGGAGCTTCTAAAAAAAATATTATCACAGGTTTGGTTACATCGGCTCTTTTAGGTCTATCTTTTATCAGTTCAGTTATCTTATTAAAATATGTAAGTAACGGAGCAGTTATAGAAGTTCATATGATGGACTGGATTATGGCAGGTGATTTTAATGTCGGTTTTGGCTTTGTAGTTGACCAAGTCTCTGCAATTATGATGATTGTAGTAACTAGTGTTTCAACTATTGTGCATATCTACTCAATTGGATATATGGATCACGATAAAGGGTTTAATAGATACTTCTCTTACCTTTCAGCATTCGTATTTTCAATGATGATTTTAGTTATGAGTGATAACTTCCTTGGTCTATTTATTGGTTGGGAAGGTGTTGGACTCTGCTCTTGGCTCTTAATTGGGTTTTGGTATCACAAACATAGTGCTAGTTGGGCTGCAAACGAAGCTTTTATAATGAACAGAATAGCTGACCTTGGTATGCTTATTGGTATTTTCTTAATCTACTGGAACACTGGTAGTTTAAAGTATAGCGAAGTATTTCCATTAATGGCAGGTTTAGAGCATAGCTTATTAGTAATGATAGGGATTTTCCTATTTATTGGTGCTATGGGTAAATCGGCTCAATTTCCACTTCATACATGGTTAGCCGATGCGATGGAGGGTCCTACACCAGTTTCAGCTCTGATTCACGCTGCTACAATGGTAACAGCAGGGGTTTATCTAGTTATTAGGTCAAATGAGCTTTATGTCTTAATTCCAGAAGTTGGTGCGTTTATCGCAGGACTTGGTGCATTTGTAGCACTATTTGCTGGTACAATGGCACTAGTTAATAATGATTTAAAAAGAATTATTGCCTACTCAACTCTATCACAGTTAGGATATATGTTTGTAGCTGCTGGGCTTGGGGCTTACTGGATTGCACTATTTCACCTAATGACTCACGCATTCTTTAAATCAATGCTATTTTTAGGTGCTGGTAATGTAATGCATGCAATGCACGATGAGTTAAATATCAAAAAAATGGGTGGACTTTTCAAAGTTATGAAATTTACTGCTATTTTAATGATTATCGCTTCAATTGCACTAGCTGGAATCTTCCCATTTGCAGGATTCTTCTCAAAAGATAAGATTTTAGAGGTTGCTTTTGGTGAACACTCATATGTTATCTGGTTTACTCTTTGGGTAACTGCAGGACTTACAGCATTTTATAGTTTTAGATTAATTATGCTTGTATTCTTTGGAAAAGAGAACTATAAAGATTTTGGAATTCACCCACACGAAGCTTATAAATTTGTATTAATTGCTATGACTCCTTTAGCTGTTTTATCAATTTGCGCAGGTTGGTTTAAAACACAATTCTTAGCACTTGTAAAATTTATCCTTCCAGGGTACGAGCTTCATATTGCACATCATATTGAAGTAAATCTAATTATTATCACATCTTTAATCGCTTTAGGTGGAATTTTCTTTGCAATTTTTGCATATAAAAAATCTATCTTTAAAAAGTCACTTGAAGAGACTTTTGTCTATAAATTATTAAAAAATCAATACTATATTCCAAAACTATATGAGATTGTTTTTATAAAACCATATATTGCACTCTCAAAAATAGCATGGAAAGAGCTTGACTTAAAAGTAGTTGACAATACAGTTGATTTAGTAGCAAATACTCTATACTCAACTAGTGAGAAAGCCAAAGCTGTTCAAAGTGGTAATTTATCTAAAATGCTTAGATGGATGGTTATTGGTCTTTTAGTATTTATGTTAATTTCAATCTTTCTTGCTACTCAAGTTAGGTAGGGGAGTTTTTTAATGGATCACTTATTAACGATATTAGTATTTTTTCCAGCTGTTGCTGGGATTCTTGGTTTTTTAGTCTCTAAAAAAGGGATTAAAATTTATGCATTAACTGTTACATTTGTAGAGTTTGTACTATCACTTTGGCTATGGTTAGTTTTTGATGGAACAAACCCAGATATGCAGTTTATGGAAACTATTCCACTTATCTCTAACTTAGGTATTAACTATACAGTGGGTGTAGATGGAATTAGTCTATTTTTAATAGTTTTAGCAACATTTATGACATTTATTGCACTGCTAGGCTTAACTATAACAAAAGATTTAAAAAACTTAGTTATCTCTGTTTTGTTTTTAGAGATGACAATGGTGGGTGTATTTGTTTCACTTGATGCTATTGTTTTTTATATCTTTTGGGAGTTATCTCTTGTTCCAATGCTCTATATTGTTGGGGCTTGGGGTGGTGAGCTTAGAATCTATGCAGCGATTAAGTTTTTCCTATATACATTCACAGGTTCATTAATCATGCTTGTCGGAATGCTCTATATGGCTTACGCTTATCACGATGCCACAGGAATTTGGAGCTTTGCTATTTTAGATTGGCAAAATCTGATTATGCCGTTTGATATTCAAATATGGGCATTTTTAGCATTTTTCTTAGGATTTGCTATTAAAGTCCCTATGTTTCCATTTCATACATGGCTTCCATATGCTCATGGACAAGCACCGACGATTGGTTCGGTAATCCTAGCAGCTGTTTTATTAAAAATGGGTAGTTATGGATTTTTAAGATTTTCACTACCAATGTTTCCAGATGCGAGTGTCTATTTTCTAACACCAATTGCAATTTTATCGATTATTATGATTATATACACTGCAATGATTGCCTTTGCACAAGAGGATATGAAACAAGTTATCGCTTATAGTTCCGTCTCTCATATGGGTGTTATTATGATTGGTACATTTGCTCTAAATGCAGAGGGTATTACAGGGTCAATTTTTTTAATGTTATCTCATGGTATTGTTAGTGGGGCTCTCTTTATGCTTGTTGGGGTGATATATGATAGAACCCATACAAAACTTATGAAAAACTTCGGAGGAATCGCCTCGATTATGCCAAAGTATGCAACAATTTTTGGAATTATGCTAATGGCTTCTGTTGGGCTTCCTTTAACAATTGGATTTGTTGGAGAGTTTTTAAGTTTAGTAGGATTTTACAAAGTATCGCATATCATGACAATTTTAGCTGGAACGGGTATTATCCTAGGAGCTATCTATATGTTAACTCTCTATAAGCGTTCATTTTTTGGTGTTGTTACAAACTCAAAATTAAATGGTTTAAAAGATTTAACAAGACAAGAGTTATCAGCTTTAGTACCACTAGTATTAATCGTTGTCTGGCTTGGTGTCTATCCAAAACCAGTATTAACAACAATTGATTTAAGTGTTCAAAATCTAGTTAGCTTTATGCAATCAAAGGCACAAACACCTGAAGCAAAAGAGCTTTTAGGTGAAATGGAGGCAGAAAAATGATAGAGCCAATCAGTGTTGACTTAGATAGTTTAAACCTATCTACACTCTCACCAATGCTAATTGCAATTGTGGGGGCTTTAGTTATTTTATGTATAGATTTATTTAAAAAGAATCTCTCAAAAACACTCTATATTATTTTAAGTATCCTCTTTATCTTTATTGATTTAGGGGCTGTTTTAGGTTTTGCTGGTGATGAGAGAGGCTTTTTTAATGTAATGTTGGTTGATGGAATATCTGTTCTCTCACAAGCTATTGTATTAGTTGCATCGGCTCTTTTTATTCCGTTGGCACTTACAACAAAAAGATTTCATGAGTTTAGTTATCCTGAGTTTTTCTCACTTTTCCTTTTCATGACAGCAGGGTTTCAATTCATGGTATCAAGTGATAACTTGATTTTAATCTTTGTTGGGCTTGAGACAGCATCACTAGCTCTTTATACTTTAATTGCAATGCACAATAGAGAAAAAGCTATTGAAGCGGCAATTAAATATTTTACTATGGGTGCATTAGCAGCTGGACTTTACACTTTTGGAGCCATGATTCTCTATGCTCTAACAGGTTCGATTGAGCTTGAGCAGATTGCAACAGTTTTAGCTAGTAAAAACTTTGAGCCAATTACATTTGTAACATTAGCTTTTGTTATGCTGTTTGCAGCATTAGCTTTCAAACTATCTATCGTTCCATTTCACACATGGACACCAGATGTTTATGAGGGAAGTAATGCAAACTTAGCTGGATATATGTCAGTTGTTCCAAAGTTAGCAGGTTTTGTTGTTGCTATTAGAATTTTTGGAATGTTTATAGACAATGGAGCAGAGTTTGTTCAAGATATTTTACTTTTAGCTTCAGTTATAACTCTGACAGTGGCTAATATCTCTGCACTTGTTCAAAAAGATGTTAAGAGAATGCTTGCATTTAGTTCAATCAGCCACGCTGGTTTTATTTTAGCAGCTATTTTAGTATCTAGTGAGCAGTCGATTAGCTCTATCTTCTTATATTGGACACTATTTCTATTTACAAATTTAGGTGCATTTACAATGCTTTGGATCTCTACTCCATCTAAGAGTTGTTGGGAGAGTGGTTCACTTGATTATCCATTTGAGAAGTTTTCAGGTTTAATCAAAACTATGCCAATGGCAGCTATTATGATGGCTCTATTCATGCTTAGTTTAGCTGGGTTACCACCATTTTCAATCTTTTGGGGTAAAATGTATTTAATAGGCTCAATTATAAATGAGGGTTATGTTGGACTTGCTATTATTATGGTTTTAAATAGTGCCGTTGCTGGATACTACTATTTAAAATTGATTGTTCACATGTTCTTAAAAGAGCCAAATTTAGAAATAAATGACGACGCTAGTCATATACAACACGCTTCGACTTCTCTAAAAGTTATTATTGGATTTTCAGCAACAATAATAATCTCTTCAATATTCTATGTAAATCCTTTACTAGATATTATCTCAATTTACATAAACTAGTCGAAATCGCTTTACTCAAAATCAGCAATTTTTAATTGCTGATTTTGTACAATCAAGCTATGAGGTACTATACTTTAATATTCATTTTTACAATCAATCTATTTGCTTTAGATATTTTTGTTAATAGCGGTATAGAGAATTTGGAAAAATACTCTATTGTCCATTTAATTGATACGAAAGAGTTCTCTTGCTCATCTAATAAAAACAGATTAGGAGATATAAAAGAGGTAACTTGTTTTTTTGACAAGATGCCAGCAGAGAAAGATTTTTTATCAAGTAAAAGTCAGTTTTTTCAGATTAAAAGGGAGCTTTTTGGAGATAAATTTGTAATTAGAATTATTCCAAATAGTAGAGCAAAACTCTATCAGCACAACTTTGATATGAAAAATGCAACGGAAATATCTAGTAAAATGCAAGAGTTTTCAAAACATTGGTTTGTTGTCGCTTATCAGCAAAACTTACCTTTTATTGCAAAGGATAAATCTAAAGGGGTTAATTTTCCAATAGATATATCTAGTGTTAGAAATCCATATATTGGTGCATTAGATATTGCTAAAAAACCGATATTTTTTAATAAAAATATAGATATTGGTTACTATTTAGAGATTAAAAACTACTATAAAGAAGAGGATTACGAGAGACTTATAGAGAGTGTTGATGAAGCGTTAGCCTTATCTCCTGATACTATGTTTAGAAGTGATTTTCTACTTTATAAAATAAGAGCTTTAGCAGAGCTTCCTGATATGGAAGATGTACTCTTAGATTTAGCTAAATCTTGGGTAAAGGGTTATCCATCAGATGAGGCAGTACCTGAAGTGTTGTTAATGATTGCACAAGCTTATATCGCACTGGGAACTCAATCGGAGGCAAATTACTATTTTGATAGAGTTTTAACTGAACACTCTGAAGATAAATATGCAAAATTAGCAATGATTTATCTAGGTGATGAGAAAGAGAGTGAGGGTGATGATAAGAGTGCAATAAGGCTCTATAAAGAGGCTCTCTACTCTACAAAAGATTTAAAAATAGCATCAATTGCAGCAGCTAGACTTGCTTATAAATATCTGGAAAAGGGTGATAAAGCAAAAGCTCAAGAGTTTTATGAAAAAGTTCTCAAAGCAAACCCAAGATATTTAGTAAAAGATGAGTTTAAAGCCTATACACTAGCTAAAGATTTAGCAGATAAAAAGCTATTCTCTATTGCTAAACAAATTGGTGATATGACAGTTAAAAAAATTGAAGAGAATAAACTGCATGATATTTATGAGTTAGTATTAAGAGATACAGCTTATTGGCACGATATGGATAAAGATGTACAGATAGCTTATGATTTATATCATAGATATTTAAAAGAGTTTCCTTTTGGAGATTTTGTAAATTTTGTAAATATAAGGCTTGATCATCTCTTTTTTGATATGAATGAAGATAATAGAACTAAACTTTTAAATACATATAACGAGCTTATTGGCAAGTATGGTAAGTCTGATGTTGGAGATAAAGCTCTATATGAAAAAACCAAACTTCTTTTAGATATGGAGAATTATCAAGGGGTTTTAGATTTAGAAGATAGAGTTTTAGCATTAGATAAAGATATTGCTCCAGAGGCAAATCAGACAGTACAAAGTGCAGCAATGGCTCTTGCAACTATCAATTTAGATAAGAAAAAGTGTAGACCAGCACTTAAACTTAAAGCTAAATATGATTTAATGTTTTCTGAAAACAAAGATAAAGAGTTAGCTTATTGTGCTTTAAAGACAGCAAACTATAAAGTTGCCATAGAGCTTTCAAAAAAGAATATTAAAACTAAAGATTTAGAGCTTAGGCTTAGTTGGTTAAAACTCTACATGAAAGCTCTTCTTAAAGAGAGAGATTTTTATGGAGTTATCGATTTAAGTAAAGATATTCTATCTTTAGCTGATATTTTAAATGATAAAAAGGCTGAAAAAGTTCTCTATGATGTCTTTTATGCAAATTTAGAGCTTAAGAAAGAAAAAAGTGCCATAGAGGTGGCTGATGATATAGAGAGTAGATTCGTAGATGATTTTGAAAATATAGATATTTATAAAAAGCTTGTAAAAATTGGTAGTAAAAAGAGTGATGATTTTATGGTTTTAAAATATGCTCAAAAAGTTATGAGTTTACAAAATATGTATAAGTCATATATCGAATCACCACAAATAGAGCTTATTTATATGCAATCGTTAATTAATTTAAATAGGTCAAAAGAGGCAATTGATTTTAGCCAAGATATTCCAAATATAGAGAAACTCTCACCAAAGAGTAGAACTAGAATGAACTATCTACTTGGACTTAGTTATCAAAAGTTAGATAATGAAGAACAAGCAAGAGCTAAATTTAATGAATGCTCAAAAACTAAGGAAAATACCTCTTGGAAAAAACTTTGCCAAGATGCTATTAAGTTACTAAATTATTAATACCAAAGTTAACACAATACTAACACTCTTGAAACTCTAATTTTATATGGTTTTTGGAATTTGAATTTTAAACTCACTTCCATTTTCTATATTTTTAACTCTAAGTTCGCCTCTCATTCTCTCTTCGACTATAACTTTTGACATATAAAGCCCTAGTCCACTACTTTGAGATAATTTTTGAGAGTAAAATGGGTCAAAGATTTTATCTATTATCTCTCTATCAATTCCTCCACCATTATCAACTATCTTAATCTCTATCTTTTTATTAGATTCTTTTACACTTATATTTATAGTTGGATTCTTAATCTCTCTTTCTATAAAAATATCTTTTGCATTTGAGAGTATATTTAAAATCACTTGTGAAAATTCACTCTCATATCCATATATTTTAGGATTTATACTCATATCTAAATCGATTTTAATATTATGCTTTTCAGCAAAAAAGTTCATAAGTGAGAGTGCTTTAGATATTGAATCTTTTAAGTAAAACTCTTTAGCTTTGGTTGTTGGAGTATAGAAATTTCTAAAATCACTTACAGTATTTGACATATACTCAATCAAGCTTTGACTCTCTTTTGCAAAATTATCTAAAAACTTTTTATCAGGCACTCCGTTATAATCAAGCTGGACTTCAAGTTCACTAATTTTTGCACCAACTTTTGATAGTGGACTTCTCCATTGATGTTCGATATTACAAAGTGTTTCACCAATAGTTACAAACTTTGATTGGATATTTAAGAGTCTATCTTTTTGACTAACTTCATTAAGTGCTTTGATTCTCTCCTCTTTTAAAATATTTACTCGATAAGCTAAAATGATTGAGAAGAGAATAATTTCTGTCATAGAGCCTATCTGCAGTACATTTGATAAAAAGAAGTTTGTAGGTAGAAGCTTTGAAGTTCCAAGCCCTTGTAAAACTCCAGCAATTAAAAGCACTGACCAAGCACCCAAAAATACTTTTGCTCCTCTTACTTTTTTTACTATAGAAGCGATACCAACTATAAAGACTATAATTCCAACAAAAGAAGTACTTATTGAACGGAGTTTAATCTCTAAGATAGTATCTGTATATAGCAGTATAACTTCAAATAGTGTAATAGCTATATAGATATTTAATATTAAATTTAAAAACTTTAAATTCTTTTTGGTTTCTAATATAACTTTGGTAAAGAAAATTATACTTAATGTAACAGCTATGGCACATAAAAAAACTATATATGAGTAGTTTTGAAAATGAAAAAAGTTATTTATATATCCTGTATAAAAAAGTTGATGAGTAAAAAATGATGCGATATATCCAATATAATATAGATAAACTTTATCTCTTAAGTAGAGATATATAAATAAGTTATATATAAATAAAACACCAGCAATAAGTAGATATCCACCAGTAAAAGCACTATAATTTGAGATAAAATTTAAAATTTCACTCTCACTCTCATAAAACGATGGTACTATGAATTTTGCTGTTTTTGAGGCAACTTTTAAATATACCTCTTTAGAGCTATTTGCTTTTATAGGTATTTTAAATAGTATATGATAAGTCTCTATATCTCTATCTTTTAGTGCTACTTTTGTACCATTTCTGCTCTCTTTTATACTCCCATCAATTTCATACAAATCTACACTATCTAAAAATGGCATATTTACATGAAGAAATTTATCAATATCATAATTATTCCTGTTTTTTAGTGTAAACTTTATCCAAATATTAGATTTTGTCGCACCAAAAGCTAAGCTATCTCTTTTGCTAAACTCTTTTTTTATAATTTCATTTATGCCTAAATTTGATTCTAAATCCTCATAAACTTCATAAGCGTTTAGATTAAATAGTACTATTAGTATTAAAAAAAATACTCTCATATCTCTAACTTATATCCAAAACTCATTTTAGAACTGATAGAATCTTTTCCGAGTTTTGTTTTTAATCTATTAGTTAGAGTTCTAAGTGTAGATTTATTTACCTCTTTATCTCTCCAAATAATCTCTTCAATCTCTTCATACTTTACAAATTCACCTCTATTTTCTAATAGTATTTTCATAAGTTCAGCCTCTTGCACAGTTAGTGTTATCTCTTTATTATTATCTCTTATACTTTCACTTTTACTCTGATAAATTACTCCATTTAAAAGTTTAATATTAAAATTCATATTTTTAATTAAAGTTGAATTTTTTAGAGTTGTTATAAATTTACTGTATGAGAATGGTTTTAATAAGTAATCTTCTAATTTTAACTTTATAGCTTCAATAAGATACTCTTTAGAGTCATAAGCACTCATAATAATTATTTGAGTTTTACTATCACTTTTTCTAATCTCTTTGATAAACTCTATCCCACTCATCTGGGGCATATCAACATCACTTAAAATTATATCAGGTGAGTATTTTTGATAAGCATCAAACCCCTCTAAGCCGTTGGTTGCAATATATACTTTTTTAAACATTACTTTAAGAATTTTTCCTACACTCTCTCTAACTTCTATGCTATCTTCAACAAAAAGAATAGAGAGATTTTTTAGTATCTCTTTTAATATCATCTCAAAAAGCCTTAAAAAAATCACTTTTTTATTTCAATTCTATCATTTTAAGCTTATTCTAACTTTCAACTTATAACTTTGTGATACCTCTTTGATATGATTTATTAAGATAAAAATTATAAAAGGAGGTTGAAGTGAAAAAGTTTTTTGTGTTTATTACTATAATTGCTTATACAATAGTATTAAATGCAACATCAATAGTCGTTACAACTGAAAGTGTATCAGATGGGGATATTGATTTGACAAATAGCTATGATAATTGGGCTATTTTTGGTGCAGATGGCGATGATGATGTTAGTGATGATAATCTTGGTGATAATGTTTTTGAACATAATCTTAACTCATCGACATTTACTCAATTTGAGAGTCTTCCAAGTGGATGTGATATAAATCAAGCTGATATGATGAGTACTACATTTTCATATAGTAATGGTACAAATAACACTTCTGTGAATCAAGAAGATAGTACTCTATATCAACCACTAGGAGGTGGTTTTAATACTACAAGAAATTGTACAACTCTTACAGAGAGTATAACATTAAGTGATAAAACTAAAAGCATAGATATTTTTATACAAAGTTATTATGTAGATTTTGATATCAAGTATTATATAAATAATGTATTAGTTGAAACTAATAGCAGTATGGGTAATGATAGTGATATTAAAAAATTTAAGTTATCACTTTTAACAAACGATGTAACTGATGGTGATGTATTAAAGATAATATTAACAAATTATTCATATCCTATCTCACCTTGGGCTAATGTTTCTATGGTTGCAAGTGGTGAAAGTTTAGAATCTAGCTTTTCACTTAATAGTACAGACATAGATATTACATCAGAAACTCTAGGAAGTGCTTCAGGTGGATATAAAGCAATAGGCTCTACAGATTTTTCAATTTCAGATAATGGAAGTAAATATAGTGTGGGAGGTGATGCTTTTTATTCAGATGCTTTAAACTTATACACATACACTTACACCATAAAGACTTCAGGAGATAGTTTTACTCTAAAAAACTTATATATGAGGCATCTAAATAGTACAGCATATTTGGATTCGATTAGTATCACTCTAAAAGATAGTAGTGGAACTACTCTTTTGACTAAAACTGCAGGGGATGATACTAGTACAAGTACTGGTGCAGATACATCTCAAGATGGAACAGAGAGTTTTAATATATCAACTACACCTCAAGATGTACTTACAGTATCACCACTTAGTGATTTAACTTCACAAAGTGGAGTTTCTCAAATTGAAATAACAATGAAAGATAGTGAACGTAAAGCTGATTATTTTGGATTAAGTTCATTTATAGTTGCAGTTGGACCTGTAGCCCCAACAGCTCCAAGCAATCTTGAAGTAAGTACAACTGGAGCTACAACTATGACTTTAGTATGGGTTGATAATGCAAGTGATGAAACAGGCTATAAAGTTTATAAATCAACAGATAATTCAACTTTTAGTGATACTGGATTAAGTCTTGGTGCAGGAGTTGTAACAGCTGATATTACAGGGTTAAGTGCCGATACAAAGTATTATTTTATAGTTGGGGCATATAATGATGGTGGAGAGGCAAATGTAACTGTTGAAAATAATACAACTTTAGCAACTGCACCAACTCTAGGTGTAAATGATATAAACTCATCTAAAATAGTTTTAAATTGGAATGATACATCAAGTATAGAGAGTGCTTATAATATATATCAATCTACAACTAGTGGAAGTGGATACTCTTTAGTCTCTAGTGAGAGTGCAGGAACAACGACAAAAGATATAACAGGACTTAATGAAAACAGAACTTACTACTTTAAAGTAGCAGTTATAAACGCTGGAGGAGAAAATAACTCAAGTGAAGAGTCAAATAGCACAAATGCAAAACCAACTTTTACTCTCTTTACAGATAAGACTTTAACTGAAGATTTTGGAACAGACACTTCGCTTACAATTACTGATTTAACAGATAGCAACTCACAAGATATAAATTTAAGTGTAGAATCAAATGACACTTCACTACTTAGTTTTACAAAGAGTTGGGGGGATTCAAATTTAACTTTTGCAAATTACAATGGAGAGACTCTAACACTAACTCTAAATTCAGAAGCAAATAAAAGTGGAGTGGTTGAGCTTAATGTGAGTGCTTATGATGGATTTGATTATGTGAGTAATATATTTAATGTAACTATCACAGCAGTAAATGATACACCAATAGTAAATACAAACTCTACTTTAAATGTTAATCAAAGGGCAGGAGCAAAAGTTAGTAGCAGTTACTTAAGTTCAAGTGACCCAGATAATAATACAACAATTTATTATACTTTAGTAACTCCACCAACAAAAGGAAATTTATACTTTGAGAGTAACTCTAGTGTAATTGCTCAAAATGAGAAATTTACTCAAGCTTTAATCAATGCAAATGATATAAATTATACAAATAGTGGAACATTTGGAAGTGATAGCTTTGTATTTAAAGTTAGTGACCAAAGCGAAGCAGTAACAGCTAATACTACATTTCATATCACAATATCAGAAGTTAACCTTCCACCAACATTTGATTTAAATATGAGTGATATAAATATAAGTGAAGATTTTAGTGATTTTAATATATCACTAATCAATATTTTAGACCAAGAGAATGGAGATTTAAATATTACAGTTGAGAGTAACGATACATCAATTATAAATTTTACAAAAAATTGGGCAACAATAGATGTAACTAATTCAAGTTATAGCAGTGATTTAAATCTTACACTCTCAAAAGTAGCAGATAAATATGGAAAAGCAGAATTTAATATAACAGTAGATGATGGAGTAAACAGAGTTATTAAAGATTTTAATATAACAATTTTGCCAGTTGATGATAATCCAGTAATAGAGTCTATTTCAAATATCTCAAAAGATATGAATTTTAGTGAATTTAATGTAAGTCTCTATATTTTAGATGTAGATTTTGGAGATTTAAATTTAAGTATTGATGTAAATGATTCAACCATTATAGATATAAACCAAACATGGTATGATTCGATCAATGAGTATAATTTAACGGCAAGTGAATATAATACTTCGCTACAAATATTAAATATCAAATCAAAACCAAATGTAGATGGGGTTGTAAGGTTTACAGTAACAGTTGAAGACAATCAATCAGGTGCAATCACAAAAAGTTTTGATTTAAATGTAAGTGCATATTCTTTTGTATTAGCTGATTTAAATGAACTCTCTTTAACTTCCCCAACAACAACAGATTTAACTCTAGCAAATAGTGGAACTATAAACTCTAGTTCAATAAGTTGGAGCTCAAGTAATAGTGCAGTTATCTCAAATGCTGGAGTTGTAACAAGAGGAAGTAGTGATATAAGTGTAACTTTAACAGCAAGTGTAACTTTGGCAAATACAACTCTTACAAAAACATTTGATATTACAGTTACAGCAAATCCACAAACAGCCTCAAGTAGTTCAAGTGGTGGAGGTGGTTTTAGTGGAAGTATTAGCGTATCAAATCAACCAAAGTTTAAAATTTCAAATATAATGATTGAAGAATCAAATGGAGATATTTTTACAAATAGTGAAAATATAGGTACTAATATAAAAGCAGATAGTCAAATTGAATTAAGCAATCAAGAGTTAGCTTTAAATATCGCCATAAAAGAGTCAAATAAAAAAATAGGTGAAACAAAGTTAAAAGCTCCATCAAATGCTAAATTGATTATGGATAGTAGTGGTAACTCAATAATAACGACAGATAGTGGAGTAGAGATAGAAGCAAAAAGAGATGGTGGAGTTAAAGTAAATCATAATCAATTTAATATCGATATTAAAGAGTATGGCTCTAGTGTTGAGATTAGTGAAGATAGTAGTATAACTATCACAAAAAATAGTGGAGCTAATATCTCAAAAATTCAAATTAAGCCAACAGGAGAGATAGAAGCAAAGTTAATAAAACCTAGTGGAGTTGAGTATAATTTTGATTTCCCAATTAATTCTAATAACAAAAATATAGTACTTGATAACTCTGCATTAGTTGGAGAGTATAAAGCATTAGATAGGTTTTTTATTGTTAAAGATAATAATTATAAAAGAGCTATACAGTATGGAAATACTTCTGTAGAGATAGTTCCAATTAGCAATAATACAAAATTTGAAGAGAAACTATATTTAGATAAAAACTATAGAGGAATCATATTAAGAGAGGGAGAGGCACAAGTTATAGTTGATTCTAGATCTACAGATATGGAAATTGATAAAGAGTATATAATAATTATAGAAAACGCATCAATTTTAAGTAGTATATATAATAAAACTCAAAACTATCTATATATTTCAAAAGGTTGGTCACTGATAAGTTCTCCAATAAATCGAGAATTAAATATTTCAAAGACTTTTTATAGTAGTGAGTTAAATTATAAATTTAATAATAATAGTTGGATTAAGAATCCACAAAGTCTAAAACCAAATGAGGGAATTTGGATAAAGTATTCTTTTGATTTTAATGTCTATTTTGATGAGTATAATACAACTAAAAGTTATGAATTTAACTCAAGTATTTTAAATAGTGGTTGGAATCTAGCTGGAGTAGGCTCTGATATAGATTTAAGAGAGAGTAGCTTTAAAGTTATTTGGGCTTTTGATAATATAAATAAAAAATGGATTAAAAACCCTAGTATACTTAATAGAGGTTATGGTGCTTGGGTTAAAAAATAATATCAAAGCTAATTAAAATTGATTGATTTCATTTTTTAGGAATGGAGTATGATAAAATAAAGATGAATTGTCTAATCAAGTTAGACAATAACGTGTAAATTCTATGTCATTATCGGGCTTGAGCTGATAATCCATTCTATATTGAACAATGATATACCACCTCATAAATGAGGTGGTTTCTTCCTCCACTAAGTAAGCTTAGTTTGATTAAAAAAACAACTCTCGCAAACCTCTTCTAAAATTACAAAGTAATTTAGGAGAGGACAAGAGAGTTTCTATTGTGGTTTTTCTTGCTCTCTAATATATTTTTTAATAAAATGGTTATTTAGAATAAATCTAGCGTAATGTCTGCTAGTTAATTTAGTTAAGGATTTAATAAAAAATGCAAAAAGTCTTAATTGGAATGAGTGGAGGAATAGACTCAAGCTATTCAGCTATTTTGCTCAAAGAGCAAGGCTATGAAGTGGAGGGAGTCTATTTAACTCTGCATAATAAAAAAAATGAAAATTATCATAGAGAAAATATCGATAGAGGTGAGAGAGTTAGTAAATATTTAGGAATTAAATATCATGTTTTAGATTTAAAAGATGAGTTTGAATCTAGAGTGTATAACCCTTTTATTCAAAGCTATATCAAGGGAGAGACTCCAAATCCTTGTGCTATCTGTAATAGGTTTATAAAATTTGGTGCAATGTTGGATTTTGCAAAACAAAATGGAATTGATAAGTTAGCAACTGGGCATTATGTGAAAACTGATGGAGAGTTTTTATATGAAGCAGTTGATAAGAGCAAAGACCAAACCTATTTTTTATTTAATATAAAAAGCGAGGTTTTACCCCATATACTCTTTCCATTAGCATCATATCTCAAATCTGATGTAAAAAAAGAGGCACTTAATTTTGAAGTGATTAAAGATTTAGCCGAGCAGAAACAAGAGAGTAACGATATCTGTTTTGTAGAGGGAAATTATACCGATATTATAAAAGAGGTAAAAAATCCTAATAGAGATGGCGATGTTATTAAAAATGGTGAAGTTGTAGGAAAGCATAAAGGTTATATGCACTATACAATTGGAAAGCGAAAGGGATTCACTGTAAAGGGAGCACTAGAGCCACACTATGTCACTAAAATCGATGCTGAAAGTAATAAGATAGAGGTTGGCTCAAGAGAGGATTTAAAGACAGATAGAGTTATTGCTAAAGATTTAAATCTCTTTACTAATGAGAAGATTTTTGATGCTGAAGTGAAAGTAAGATACAGAACTACAAAAGTGCCTTGTAGTGTAAAAATAGAGAATAGTATCGCCTATATAGAGCTAAAAGAGAGTGTATATGGAGTTGCAAAAGGTCAAGCAGCAGTGCTTTATCAAGGTGAGAAGCTTTTAGGTGGAGGGTGGATTTGCTAAATGGTTAAGTTTGTATATATAGTTCTATTTTTTGTTTCAAGTTTTTTAGCTTTTTTGATATTTAAAAAATTGAAAAAGAGTAACTTAGAGTTGAGAAAAAAAGTTTTTATATCTCTCATATCTTTCTCTTTGATATATGGCATACTGTTATACTTTATAGATTTTATATTTTATACATGAGTTTTTTAAAATTTGAGATAGAATCTATATAAGAAAGTAACAGCAAGATAGTGTAAAGCTGGATAGATATATAATAGTTAAAAAAGGGTTTTTATGGTTAGAAATATAGTTAAATTTAGTTCAATTGGTTTTTTCTTCACATGTTTTATTTTAATGCTTTTGATAGATAGAGAGGTTTTAACATTTATGGAGAAGACTCCTTCACTTATTCTTTTTGGATTCTCTTTTGTTGTTTTAATAGCCTCTTCTGTCTTTTTAGTTAAAACTTCACAGTTGAGAAAACACTTAGATACATTGAATGAAAATCTAAATCTAAAGGATTAGATTTGTTTACAAAGTTTGAGGATCTTTGGAAAATTGTTGAGCAGTTTAATGTTGATAAAAATGTTCAAAAAGCTATTGTAAATCTCAAAACAGAGGGAAAAAAAATATCTTTAACTGATAAAGATTTAGTGCTTGGAGATGGTGGAGGATTATACTATATCTTAAATGATGGAACTCTCACAAAACAGACACTCTATGTCTCTGATGAAGATATTAATAAATTACAAGTGTTAGAGCCTTTAAACTCTATGGAGCTTCCAAAGTATCATATATATAACTGTGGAGTTGTAAAAGAGTTTAAAACTTCTGGCAAGAAAAAAAATTATAAAATCTCTCTAAGAGATGATGGAACTTTTCACTTTGTTTTAACTGATAATGATGATGTTATAAAAGAGATAAAGAATCAAGAGTTAGAGATTTGTCAAACATGTTTGAGAATCTATAATAAGAATCATCAGACTCACTTTACTAAAAATAAATTTTCTCTAAAAGATTTCTTTTCACACTATAGTACCTGTTTTAATAATCTAAATATCGATAGTTTAGAGTATAGCACTTATTATAAAGAGAGTGATTTAACAAAAGATTGGCATACTCTCTCGCACAAGATGAAAGAGAAAAAAGATTTTAGGTGTCAAAAGTGTAGCTTTAAAGCAAAAAACTCTTATGAGCAGAAGTTTTTACATACTCACCATATTCCATCTTCTAAAACTTATAGTGGTTTTGATAAATTGAAAGTCTTCTGTGTAACTTGTCATGCCCTAGAGCCAGAGCATACAGATATTAAATCAGCACCAATTTTTAAAGAGTTTAAAGAGTATTTAGTTAATAAAAAAGAGGCAGTATGAGATACTTAATATTATCTATTTTTTCTATTTTATTTTTTACAGGTTGTGGAAGTAGTATTATAAATTTAAATACAACTCCTGATGGAGCTAGAGTTTTTATGTTAAAGAGTGGAGAGAGTCTTATAACAGATTCAAAAATTGAATTAAAAGATGAGTTTTTTGAAAAAGAGAAACCTACAACTGTTGATATTGACAAAATTTCTCAAAATATAGGTAGTGATAGGTTAGACTTCTTAAAAGAGGTTGGTAGTTATAGAGATGGTCTTAATTTAGTTGATATTAAAAGATTAGATTCTAAGCTATCGAGTAAAATATTTGATTATAAAGAGGCTTTGAGTAAATCTTTCAAAAAAATTTATAGAGAGGATACAGAGCTATTTTACATAACAAAAATGGGTTATCGCTCAAAATTAATCTCTAAAAAATTTGTAAAGGGTGATAGTGTTGATATAGTTAGTGAACTTGAAAAGCTCAACACATCTATAACTTTTCAATCAGAGCCTAGTGGAGCATTAATATCTCTAAATATAGATGAGACTTTTTTACCAAAGGGTTGGAAGAGAGAGTTTAAAACACCAGCAACTTTTTATGCAACTGGAAGAGAGGCAGATTTTATATCAAAATATTTAGGAGTAGAATCTATCTATTATGAGGGGTATAATGTTATAAATAGGTGGAAAAGTGATATTTTGAAACCTACAAAAAATGAGACTTTAAATATAAAATTAAAACCAATTATTACGACAGTCTCTATTATGAGCAATCCTACTGGGGCTAGTGTAGAGGATATTAGTGAGGCTGGTTTTGGATATTTGGGAGAGACTCCGATTAAGAGAAGCTTTTCTTGGGAAGATATGATGTTTTGGGCTCAAAAGAGAAACTTAATCAAAGATACTTTTGGAAAAGATGGTAGAAAGATTCAAGCGATAGAGCTGAATCTTAGAATCTCAAAATCGGGTTATAAAGACTCATTTATGAGATATTTAAAAATACCTGTTGGAGAGAACAGAAGTTTCAAAAGAGATTTAAAGAAAATATCTTCAAAAATAAACTTTTCATCAGACCCTGAAGCTGTGCATATCTATGTACAAAGAGATGTTTTAGAAGATGTATATAATCAAGCTAATGGAAAACTTGAGAGAAAAAAAGTGCCATACAAAAAACATTTAGGTGCAACACCTTTTACTTATAATATGGACTTTTCAAACCCTTTGAAACATGGAGATGTTTTGATTTTTGAAAAGAGTGGTTATAAGACAGATACTATGCTCTATGCAGAGGGAGAGAGTAGTTATCATCTAGTTCTTGAGCCAAAAGTGATAAAGGCTAGATAGTTATTTTTTATCTAGCTCTGTATGATTTATAAAATGCTCTGCCAAAGAGAGAAAATCCTCTCTAGGGTAAGACCTTCCACCTCTGTGTTTAAAGGCAAGTCGAGGCTCTTCACCTGTTAAAATATGCTCACCCCAGTATAGAAGCGAATAGCTAAATCTGATATAGATATGCTCTTTTATTGGATTTATATAGTTAAAATTTTTATCATTTTTATAAAGCTCTTCAAACTTACTCTCAAGCATCAAACTAAGCTTTTTGTTTCTTACAGCTTGTCTAGGGTAGAAACTATTTATCAATATAAAAAGATTTGCTTTTTTATTTAAATATCTAATACCTTCAAAAGTTCTCTCAATTACATTTGCATTTTTATTTATGCCTAGTGGATTTAGAGTTGTTGGAAGTAGACAGTAATCAAACTTCTCTATTAACTCTTTTGGATTTTTTTGAAGTTCAGGATTGCAATCGCATATAACTATATTTTCACTGTAAGCCTCTTCACTATACTCATCATTTGATAAAACAGTTATATTAGTTCCTGTTTTGCCTCTGATAGGCTCTATATATAGACCATCACCTAGAAGAGTTTTAAGATTTTTTTGAATATCTAAATCAAGTAGAAGTACATCATAGCCCAAAATTGCAAAAGCACCAGCTAAATGAGCGCTAATAGTTGTTTTTCCAACACCACCTTTAGATGTAAATACACCTATATATATCTTTTTAGTAATATCTTTTTGAATCTTAAAGTTTGTTTTGCCAGATTTGTAAAAAATTTTAAGCTCATTATCTATATACTCAAAGAGAATAATATTTTTAATCTCATTACTCTCTAAAAATGTGACAACACTCTTTGAGTAACCACTACTAGAGACAAAACAGCCATTTTTAAACTCTCTTCTATTTTCATCTAAAAAATTTATAAACTTTTTAATATGTCCTGAGTGTACTTTCGCTTTATAGTTTTTAACTTGAAGAGCATACTTTTTTCGATTATATAGAAGTTTTAAATCATACCCTTTTGTATTATTATCAGCCATTGTAACTTTGCAGTTTTTATACTTTTTTTCAAAAATTATTTTTATATGTTTTTCAAAATCGAAAGCATTTTCAAATTTCATATATATCCTTGTGATTTTCAAGCTTGAGGGTAAATTTTAGCATAATTTAAGAAAAACTATATTTACATAAAACTCTTTTTTGTTCTCTTTTGTTATAATTTGGCAAGTAATTGATAAAGGATAATAGCTTTGGTTTTAGCACTTAAATATAGACCGAAAAGATTTGAGGATTTAGTTGGTCAATCACAAGTTACACTTACTCTAAAAGAGGCTCTAAAAAAAGATAGACTCTCTCACGCTTATCTATTTTCAGGTCTTAGAGGTAGTGGTAAAACTTCAATGGCTAGAATCTTCTCTAAAGCTCTTCTTTGTGCAGAGGGACCTACTGCTAATCCTTGTGAAGTTTGTGAAAATTGTAAAATGGCAAATGAGAATCGCCATCCAGATATTATAGAGTTAGATGGAGCTAGTAATAGAAAGATTGATGATGTAAGAGAGCTTATTGAGCATACAAAATACCGTCCATCTACTTCGAAGTTTAAAGTTTTTATTATAGATGAGGTTCATATGCTCACAAAAGAGGCTTTTAATGCCCTTTTAAAGACTCTTGAAGAGCCTCCAGATTTTATAAAATTTATTTTAGCTACAACTGACCCACTAAAACTTCCCGCTACAATTTTAAGTAGAACTCAAAATTTTAAATTTACTAAAGTCTCAAAAGTAGATGTGATGAATCACTTAATTAATATTTTAAATAGAGAAAATGTTGATTACGATAAAGATGCTATAGAGATAATAGCTAGAAGTGGAAGTGGCTCACTTAGAGATACTCTAACACTGCTTGACCAAGCGATAGTCTACTCTAAAGATGCCTTAAATGTAGAGACTGTTACAAATATGTTAGGTTTAGTTGATCCTAAATTTATAGAAGCTATCTTAAAAGATATAGAAAATAGAGACTATAAGAGAATCAAAGAGAGAATTAGAGAGCTTGAAAACTTTGAGGCAGAGATGGTTATAGATGAGCTTATTATCTATCTAAAAGAGGAGACGCTAAAAGATGATTTATATTTTAAAACGATTCTTTTAGATAGATTTTTTAAAATTCTCTCCGATGCAAAAGTGCTTTTAGCGATGAATGCTGATAGCTCTTTTGTATTAACTCTTACATTTTTCAAAATGATAGAGGCTTATAAAGTTAAAGATATAGATAACTTAATTGAAGAGCTTGAGAAGAGTATGCAGTTAAAAGGTAGAGTTGCTAAACCAAAACCTAAAAGTTTGAGTGAGCCAAAAATAGAGATAGAGAATAAGAGTCAAAGTCAAAACAGCACTTTTGATAATTTAAAACTTAAAATAAGAGAGTATGATTCTAAACTTGGAGAGTGTTTTGAGCAAAATATAGAGTTTATCTCATTTGAGGGAAATATTTTAACTTGGAAAAGCAAGGCAGAGGGAGATTGTAAAAATATTTTAAAAAATAGTTACTCAACAATTTCTCATTTAGTAAAAGAGCTTTTTGGAATAGATACTAAAATAAAACTTCCATATAAAAAAGAGGAGTTAAAAAAAGAGAAGCCTCAAAAAGAGCCTCCACTTGATCAATCTTTTGAGAGAGAGAAACCTCTTGAGCAGACTCCGCCAGAGGGTAGCTGTATCGCTAAGAGTTTAGATATTAATACAGCTGGAGAGCAGGAGAATATTTTAGATACCGATTTTGTACAAAAGGCAAAAGAGCTTTTTAAAGTCAGAGCTATAAAGATAAAATCTAAAGTTTAAAGCTAAAGGTTGAGCCTTTGGTTATTTCACTTGTAATATCTAGTTTTGTATTGTGAAGTTTTAAAATATATTTAACAATATTTAAACCAAGTCCTAAAGAGTTATTCCATATGTTTTTATCAACTCTATAAAACTTTTTAGTAACCTCTTCAATATCTTCAATATCTATACCGATTCCACTATCTATTACTCGAATTTCATCTTTTGCTATCTCTACTTTTACATCATCTTCAGAGTATTTTAGAGCATTTTCTATTAAATTTATTAAAACAAGTTCGATTAAAGTTTTATCAGCTTCGATTCTTTTATTATTTTCTGTTCTATCAACTATCTCTAAAAGAATCTCTCTATCGTTATATTTATCTTTGAGCATTGATATTATCGATAGAGATAACTCCTCTATATCAAAAGAGGTAAGTTTTAGTTTAAAGTCACCATTTTCAAGCTTTATGGCCATATTAACTCTATCGATAATTGAACCAATTCTATGAGCATTTAAGCTAATTTTATCTAAAAACTTATCTCTAATTTTTGGATTTATATCTCTATCATTTACAAGTGTTTCGCAATAGCCTAAAATTACAGCTAAAGGATTTTTAAACTCATGTGAAATTGCTGAAATTATCTCTCTATTTTGTTTATCTCGAATTATCAGTTTTTTTGTAAATTTCTTTTTCTGTTTCTCTCGTTTTTCCAGTTTTTTAGAGAGTTTTTTTAAATTTTTTAAGATAAAATCAAACTCTTCAGTAAATGAATCTGACATATCAGGTGTAAAGTTTTTATTATTTATATGCTCTAAAAAGTCTTTGATTCTATTTATGTCATATTTTATATTTTTTTGAATCATATATGTAATAATAAGTGCTATAAAAATCGATAGCGTAAAAATTAGAGTAACTTTTATCCAGAGTTTATAAAAATTTTCCATGATGCTTTTTGTATCAACTGCCAATCTAATATATAGAGGCTCTTTTTCGGTTAATACTCTTTTAGCCACATATAGATAATTTTTTTTAGTCGATTCTGAAAACCTTAAAGATACACCATAATCTTTAGAGTCTGCTTCGATTATCTCTTTTCTATCTAAATGATTCTCCATATCTTTGGCTTTTAAGTCACTATCGGCTACAACATTACCATTTTTATCTATAATTGTGATTCTATTGTGAAAAGAGATTCGTTTTAATATAAAGCTTTTTTCATAAAAACTATTTGCAAATTTTTCAAAATCATCTATATGCTCTAACTCTATCTCAACAATATTTAGAGTATTTTTTAGATGATTCTCAAACTGCTTAAGTTCAGCCTCTTTTAGAGTAAAGTAGCTAACTAAACCAGATGTTAGAAGTGTTGCAATAAAGATAAGAAGAAAATTTATGAAAAAGAGTTGATGAAGTTTTAGCAAAGAGTATATCCTGTGCCTCGAACTGATTTTATATAATTTTTATCTTTTGCTCCATCTATTTTATCTTTTAATCTCTTTATCGCCACATTTACAGTCTTATCTTGACAAGAGCTATCATTGTGCCAAACATGCTCAAGCAGATAATCTCTACTTAAGACAACATTTTTATTTTTCATAAGCTCAAGTAGTAAATCAAATTCAAGTTTTGTAAGTTCGATTATCTCGATTCCCACAGTTACTTGTCTACTTTTAATATCAACAATAATATCTCTATATTGAATCTTCTCATTATCTAAACCTTTTGTTCTCTTAAGTACAGCTTTTAGTCTAAACATTAACTCTTTCATGTTAAAAGGTTTTGTAATGTAATCATCTGCCCCTTTTGAGAAACCATCTAATATATCATCTTCGGCATCTTTAGCACTTAAAAAGATAACAGGAGTTTGAAATCCCTTTTTTCTTAAAGAGATTACAAACTCACTACCTTCAACTCCTGGTAGATTTCTATCAACGATTAAAAGGTCAACATCTTCTTCTTGAAGTAGCCTCTCTACATTTTTAGTTGATAAAAATCCAACTGTATCAAAGCCATCTTTTTGAATATTATACTCAAGAAGCTCTAGTAAATCCTCTTCATCTTCAATAATTGCGATTAATGCATTCATTTTTTCTCCTAGAAACTCTCTATTTTTCCACCTTTTTTAGCGTAATAGATTAATTTTGCAATATTTACAGAGTGATCAGCTGCGCGTTCTAGTTTTCTAACTGTTACTAAAATATTTACATACTCCTCTAGGTGACTATCAGAGTTATTAATAAGCACATCTTTCTCTATTAGTGAGAGTAAATCATCAGTTTTAGACTCTTCTATCATAACTTTTCTATATAAATCTTCAAACTCTTCATCTTGTGATTCAATACTAGAGATTGCATACTCAAGTGAGTTGATAGTTGCAATATGAAGCTGTTCTATATAATCTTTTATATATTTAAATTCAAAGTTTGTATGCTCTAAATTGATTCTCATATGTTTAGAGTATTTAACAGCAGCAGAAGCTATTCTAATAAGCTCATTTGTGATTTTTAGTGTTGCAACTAAGCTTCTAAGTTCACTCGCTTCTGGTTCAAACAGTGCTAACACTTTTACCACTTCATTATCTATTCTATTAGCTTCCTCAGGAATACCTTTTAATTGCTCTTTTATATTAGCTAAAGATGAAGCATCTCCAGCTTGAAAAAACTCTAAAGCACTTTTGTGAGTAGACATAATAGTTTTAGCGATAGAAGATAAATCTTTTGTTATATGTTTTACTTTCTCTTGATGTTCTGGCAACATGATTATTCCTCTTTTCAGTAATTTTTAGTTATTCTAAATTACATTAATAACATATTAGTTACTTGGAAGGCTATTTATCTTAAAATCAAATATATTGTAATATAATTGTAATTATATTATATACAAACAAAGGATTTTTATGGAAAAAACCATAGAGAAGATAGACCAGAAGGCGTTGAAACATTCACGGCATGATTTTTTTAGACTTGGGGTTTCTATTTTATTTATGTTAATTATCCTTTTGTACACTTTTTTACAAAATGGTGGGATTCCTGATGTAACATTTTTAGCAATCGCTAGTGTTGTGGGTGCTTATATGGCTATGAATATAGGTGCAAATGATGTGGCTAATAATGTAGGTCCTGCTGTTGGTTCAAAAGCTCTAACTCTAACAGGGGCTATTGTAATAGCTGTAATTTTTGAAGCTAGTGGAGCTTTAATCGCTGGTGGAGATGTTGTCTCAACTATTAAAAAGGGAATTATCGACCCAAATATGTTTGAAAACTCAAAAGTGTTTATTTGGGCGATGTTAGCAGCACTCTTTGGTGGAGCGATATGGCTTAATTTAGCAACTATTATGAGTGCACCAGTCTCTACCACTCACTCAATTGTCGGTGGAGTAATGGGAGCTGGAATCGCTAGTTCTGGTTTTGATATTGTAAATTGGTCAAAAATGGGAACAATCGCTTCAAGTTGGGTAATATCTCCTGTACTTGGTGGTTTAGTTGCGGCTCTTTTCCTATATATTATTAAAAGAACAGTTTTTCATAAAGAGGATATGGTTGAATCAGCTAAAAAGGTTTTACCTATATTAATATCTGTTATGGTTTTTGCTTTTGCAACCTATTTATCTATCAAAGGAATCAAAAAAATTGTTAAAATTGATTTTATGATGGCTCTTTTTATCGGTTTTGCAATGGCAGGTTCTACCTATTTAATTATAAAACCTATGATTATAAGAGCTGCAGATAAGATAAAAAATACAAGAGAGGGGATTAATTCACTCTTTACAATACCTTTAATATTTGCAGCGGCACTTCTTAGTTTTGCTCATGGTGCAAATGATGTTGCAAACGCAATTGGACCCTTGGCTGCGATAAATGATGCTATAACTTCTGGTGAAATTACACAAAAAGCTCAAATTCCACTTTGGGTTATGATGGTTGGTGCAATCGGGATTGGTGTCGGACTTGCTATGTATGGACCAAAACTGATAAAAACAGTTGGAAGTGAGATAACAGAGCTTGACCAAGCCAGAGCATGGTCAATTGCCATTGCTTCAGCTATTGTTGTAATTATCGCCTCTTGGCTTGGACTTCCTGTTAGTTCAACTCATATTGCTATTGGTGGTATTTTTGGAGTTGGCTTTTTGAGAATCTATGTAGATACTAAATATGGTACTCATATGGATAACTTGATAAAAATTAGGGTTTCTAAAATAGAGAAAAATATCACTGATTTAGAGTGTAAATTGGGTAATTGTAATGATGATGATGAGAAAGCTTCTATATATAGAGAATTAGAGGATAAAAAAGAGGAGATTATTAAGAGTAAGGCGGGAATAATCAACTTTAGTAAGCAAGAGAAAAAAGATTTAAAAAAGATGAAAAAAGAGAAATATGTAAAAAAAGAGATGCTTATCAAGATAATAACAGCTTGGCTTGTGACTGTTCCAGCTTCAGCACTTCTATCAGCTATCTTATTTTTTACTATCAAAGGAATCATGGTATAAACCCTCTTCTCTCCTTTTATACCTTATGTTATTTATAGAAAATTTCAATATTATTACAAAAAATCTGCATTTTTATTTTTAGCTAAATTTAATTTTTGTTATTTTAAATTACATTAAAGAGTAGTTAATCCAATTATGTGTAATTAAATTGTTACTAGATAAATATAAAATCTCGTAATTTCATTACACAACTTAAGGAGATTACTTCATGCTTTTAAGAAAAACTATAACTTCTTTGGCAATTGGTGCTTTAGCTGTTACTCAAGCTGCTGCTGTTGAAAAATTAAATGGTGCTGGAGCATCTTTCCCTGCTACTGTATATTATGATTGGGCATATACTTATCAAAAAGATACAAAAACTCAAATCAATTATCAATCGATTGGTTCAGGTGGTGGTATTAAACAAATTAGAGCTAGAACAGTTGATTTTGGTGCTAGTGATAAACCACTTAAACCTAAAAAACTTCAAAAATATGGTCTTTACCAATTTCCAGCTGTAATTGGTTCTATCGTTTTAGCTTATAATTTAGATGGTATAAAAGATGGTGAGCTTAAATTATCAAATGATAATGTTGCTGATATTTTCTTAGGAAAAATCAAAAAATGGAATGATGAGAGAATCAAAGCAAATAACCCTAGTGTTAAACTTCCAGATTCAAAAATTAATTTAATTAGAAGAAGTGATGGTAGTGGTACTACTTTTAATTTTACTTACTACTTAAGTCAAACTAGTGATTTATGGAAGAGTGAAGTAGGTCACGGTAAGAGTGTTGACTGGCCTGTTGGAACAGGTGCTAAAGGGAATGAGGGTGTTACAAATAACTTAAAAATTACTCCAAATTCACTTGGATATATTGAGTACTCATATAAGCAAAAACAAGGTTTAAAAGCTGCTACTCTTCAGAGTGCTAGTGGTAAATGGGTAGAGGCTACGGTTGCTAACTTCAAAGCTGCTGCTGCTTATGCTAAATGGAAGCCTCAAGATGGTTTTTATGAGCTTTTAACTCTTCAACCAGGTGATACTAGTTACCCAATCGTTGCTGCAACATTTATCTTAATTCCAGATGATAAAAGCAAAGTTGAAATTGCAAAAAAAGTTACTAAATTTTATGACCATGCATTTAACACTGGTGATAAAAGAGCAATTGAACTTGGATATATCCCTTTACCAGAAGAGACAAAAAATATGATTAGAAAATATTGGTCAGATAATGGAATTGCACCAAAAAAATAAGCTTTGAGGGCTAAATAGATGATTAAAAATAACTTTGGAGATTTTCTCTTTGAAAACCTAACAAGAGCATTAGCATTTTTAGTGCTCTTTCTTCTGGTTGCAATATTTTTTGTACTGTTTGATAATGCAAAACCAGCAATCGATGCTTACGGATTTGATTTTATAACTGAATCTAAATGGGCTCCAAATAGGGAGATTTTTGGTGGTTGGCCAGCGATTTATGGAACACTTGCATCAACCACAATTGCCATGCTTATAGCAACGCCACTAGCTCTTGGAATTGCAATATTTTTAACAGAGATTGCACCAGCTAAACTAAAGACTCCAGTTGGAACTAGTATTGAGCTTTTAGCTGCTGTTCCATCTATTATTTATGGTATGTGGGGGCTGTTTTACTTTGCTCCAATTATTAGAGATGTATTTGGTGGTCAAGGTATTGGTATTTTAACAGCTGGGTTTATTCTAGCTATTATGATTTTGCCATTTATCTCAGCAATTAGTCGTGATTCTATGAATACAACACCTGATATTTTAAAAGAGTCAGCTTACGCACTTGGAGCGACAAAGTGGGATGTAATTAAAGATGTAATTATTCCTTACTCTAAAGCTGGTGTTTTAGGCTCAATTATTTTAGCACTTGGTAGAGCATTAGGTGAGACTATGGCTGTTACTTTTGTAATTGGAAACTCTCATAAAGTTTCAGGCTCGATTTTAGAAGCAGCGACATCAATCCCTGCGACACTTGCAAATGAGTTTAATGAAGCTGATACAGAGCTTTACTATTCAAGTCTGTTCTATTTAGCACTGGTTCTATTTATAATCAGTTTCTCGGTTATTGCATTTGCTAAATTTTACTTACTAAGAAAAGTAAAAAGGAATAAACAATGACAAAAAATGCAGCAAAAGATAAAAGAATTATTATAAATAAAATAATTCTTTCTCTCTCTACTATATCAGCTATGATAGGAATCTTTTTTCTATTTTGGATTCTATTTTCACTTATGATTAATGGTATTAGTGGACTTGAACTTAAAATTTTTACAAATGATGGTGCTCCTCCTGGTTTTCCTGAGGGTGGTTTAAGACATGCTATTGTGGGGCAACTTATTTTAACATTTGGTGCTACTATTGTGGGTGTTCCAATTGGTATTTTAGCTGGAACATATTTAAGTGAGTTTGGAGCAAACTCTAAAGTAGCTCATTTTATTAGAGATATTTCAGATGTTATGATTTCAGCTCCATCTGTTGTTATTGGTACATTTGTATATGCAATTTATGTTTCTCATACTGGAAACTTTAGTGGAACAGCTGGAATTATTGCTCTTGGAATCATGATGCTTCCAATTGTTATTAGAACAACTGATGATATGTTAGGTTTAGTGCCACAGAGCTTAAGAGAAGCAGCAGCTGCACTAGGTGCTCCTAAGTGGAAAGTAGTTTTACAAGTTGTTTATAGAGGTGCTAAGGTTGGTATTTTAACTGGTGTTTTACTATCAATTTCAAGAGTTGCAGGTGAAGCAGCACCACTTCTGTTTACATCGCTTAATAATAACTTTTTCACGACAAATTTAAGTGAACCTATGCCTTCACTTACAGTTACGATGTTTAATTACGCTACAAGTCCATATGAAGATTGGCAAAAACTAGGGTGGGCAGCGGCATTTTTACTTGCTATGTTTGTTTTAAGTCTGAATATCTTAGGCAGAATTATCATTAGAAAAAAAGGGAATAAGTAGATGAGTGAGTTAATCAAAGAGATAGAAGTTAAAAATTTTAGTTTCTATTATGCTGGAAAAGATGATCCAAATTTAATTGATATAGATATGCCAATTTACAAAAATAAAGTTACAGCTCTAATTGGACCATCTGGTTGTGGAAAAACAACACTTTTAAGAAGTTTTAATAGAATTCATGATTTATATCCTGGTAATAGATATACAGGTGATTTACTATTTGAGGGTAGAAATACAATTACAAAAGGTGAGGATTTAATTACACTTAGAACTAAAATAGGTATGATTTTTCAAAAACCTACACCTTTTCCAATGAGTATTTTTGAAAATGTAGCTTATGGTTTGAGGCTTCAAGGAATCAATAACAAAACTGAATTGATGGGTAGAGTTGAAAAAGCTCTAAAAGATGCAGCTCTCTGGGGTGAAGTTAGTGATAGATTAAACGATGATGGCTCTTCTCTCTCTGGTGGTCAGCAACAAAGACTATGTATTGCAAGAGCTATTGCTGTTGAGCCTGAAGTTTTACTATTTGATGAGCCAACAAGTGCATTAGACCCTATCTCTACTCAAGCAATTGAAAAACTTGTAATTGAGCTTAAAGAGAGAGTTACTATTATTATAGTAACGCATAATATGCAACAAGCAGCGAGAGTAAGTGATTACACAGCATTTATGTATCTTGGAAAATTGATTGAGTTTGGAAAAACAGAAGATATTTTTGTAAATCCAAAAGAGAAATTAACAGAAGAGTATATTACTGGAAAATTTGGGTAAAAATTATATTTATCCTTTTTTTTCACTCTCTCCTTAAACTCCTAAAATCTAATTAATAAAATAGAAACACTTTAAAAATCGATATATTTTTTTATAAATTGATACTCAAACTATTTATATTAAATCAACAATTTACAATTAAAAAGATAGAATCCTCTCTTTAAAATATTTCGTAAGGAATAAGATATATGCCACTTAAAAATTTACAAGTTATAAAAAGAAACGGTAGAATCGAAAAGTTAGATATTACAAAAATACATAAATATACATCAACTGCGACAGAGGGTGTAACTGGAGTATCTCAAAGCGAACTTGAGGTTGATGCTAGAATTCAATTTAGAGATAATATAACAACATCTGAGATACAGCAGACTTTAATTCAAACAGCAGTTAGTAAAATAGATATTGATAAGCCAAACTGGACATTTGTTGCAGCTAGGCTATTTTTATACGATTTGTATCATAGAGTGAATCACTATACAGGTTATTTTCATATAAAAGATTATTTTGAAAAGGCTGAAAAAAACCATAGAGTTGTAAAAGGTTTAAAAGATAAATATGACTTAGAGGATTTAAATAGTTATATAGATTCAAAAAGAGATTTACAATTTACATATTTAGGAATTAAAACTCTCTATGATAGATATTTGATAAAAGATAGAAAAGGAAACCCTATCGAGCTTCCTCAGCATATGTTTATGGCTATTGCTATGTTTTTGGCACAAAATGAAGAGAATCCTCAATATTGGGCTAAAAAGTTTTATGATTTAATCTCTAAGTTTGAAGTGATGGTTGCAACTCCAACGCTTAGTAATGCTAGAACCCCGAGACACCAGCTTAGTTCGTGTTATGTTGGGACGACTCCTGATAATATAGAAGGAATTTTTGACAGTTTTAAAGAGATGGCACTACTTTCAAAATATGGTGGAGGAATCGGTTGGGATTGGTCAAGAGTTAGAGGTCTTGGAAGCTTTATCGATGGACATAAAAATGCAGCTGGTGGAGTTATTCCTTGGCTTAGAATCACAAATGATATTGCGATAGCAGTTGACCAATTAGGAACTAGAAAAGGGGCTATTGCTGTCTATTTAGAGCCTTGGCATAGTGATATTAGTGAGTTTTTAGATTTAAAGAAAAACTCTGGAGAAGAGAGACGAAGAACTCACGACCTGTTTCCAGCTCTTTGGATTCCAGATCTGTTTATGAAAAGAGTAGAGGCTGATGGTTTTTGGACTCTTTTTGACCCTTTTGAGACTCAAGATTTAACAGATTGTTTTGGTGAAGAGTTTGAGCGAAAATATGAAGCTTACGAAAAAGATGAGACTCTAGCTAAAGAGGTTATAAAAGCCAAAGATTTATGGAGAAAAATTTTAGTTAGCTATTTTGAAACTGGTAATCCATTTTTATGCTTTAAAGATAATGCAAATAGAGCAAATCCAAATGGACACGATGGAATTATTAGAAGCTCTAACTTATGTGTTAGTGGAGATACTCGGATTGCAACATCATTAGGTCTTGTTAGAGCAGATGAGCTTGAGAAGATGAATAGAAAAATTATCACTTCATACGATTATAGAACAAATGGAGATTATAAAAAGTTTGGTGTTGGAGTAGCTCCATCTTTGAAAATGTTTAAGACAAAAGAGAATGCAGAAATTTATGAAGTAGTAACAAAAGATGGTTACTCTATAAAATCTACTCTTTGGCATGAGTATTATGTTGTAGATGGTAAAAATAGAGTTATTAAAAAATCTTTAAAAAATATTAAAAAAGATGAAAAACTCTTGATTCAGTCATCTATTGGGCAGTTTGGATTAGAGGGAGATTTTGATTTAGGTTTTATTATTGGATTAATTACAGGTGATGGAACTTTTTCTCAAAAAGAAAATGGCTACTCAACAGCTTATATAGATTTATACAATAGTGATATTAAGTTATCTAAATTAGTACATAGTCAGATAGAAAATATTATAAATAATTACTATGCTATGTTGCCAAAAGCTTATAAAAAAGAGTTTAAAAATAAATTTCCAAAAGAGATAAAACATACTAAAAATAGTAAAAAAGTTAGATTTACAAATCTTAGATTAGGTAGAGTTTTAGATGAGCAATTTAATTTCAATAAAGATACAAAATATAGAGTTCCTGAAATAGTATTTAAAGGAACTAAAGAGTGTGTAGTTGGATATTTAAAAGCTCTATTTATTGCTGATGGAACAGTTAATATTATTAAAAATAACAAAGTTCCAACATTTGCAATTCAATTAGCCTCTAAAGAGAAAAATTTATTAAAAGATGTTCAACTTCTACTATCAAATTTTGGAATTAGAAGTAAAATCTCTAAAATGAGAGATAAGGGAAATAAGCACTTTCAATATATAACAAAAGATGGTGAGAAAAAAGAGTATATATCAAGTAATCTGTTTAGATTAAATATTAATGGTGAAAATGCAATTAATTTTATAAACTCTATTGGATTTTTTGGTGATAAACAAGTTAAAGCTTTAAATGTTTTTAAAAGAAGAGAAGAGTTAGGTTATAGTGCAAAAAGTAGAAAAAAAGAGTATTTTTTATCAGATATAGAATCGATTAAGTTTGTAGGAGTTGAAGATGTTTATGATACAACACAACTCTATAATAACTCTTTGATTTTTAATGGGATTGTAACTGGAAATTGTACCGAAATCTATCAAAATACACACTCAAATCGATATTTAATGAAAATAGAGTTTAGTGATGGAGAGGTTAAAACATATGAAGAGAGTGATATTGTTAAAACTGACCAAGGAGTTGAGAAAGAGGCGAAAAAGATAACAGCTCTGGATTTTATAGATGGAAAGCAGGTCTATTTTGTAGAAAAAACCAATATAGATGGACAGACAGCTGTTTGTAATTTAGCTAGTATAAATTTAAGTAAAATAAACAAAAAAGAGGATTTTGAGAGAGTTGTACCGATAGCTGTTAGAATGCTTGATAATGTAATTGATTTAAATTTCTATCCAGTTAAAAAGACAAAAGAAACAAACCTAAAAACAAGAGCAATTGGTCTTGGTGTAATGGGTGAGGCTCAATTTTTGGCAGAGAATAGAATCAAGTGGGGAAGTGATGAGCATTTAAAAAAAGTTGATGAGATGATGGAGGCTGTTAGTTTTAATGCAATTAAAGCCTCTTGTAATTTAGCAAAAGAGAAAGGTAAATATGGGCTTTTTGAAAACTCAAATTGGAGTAAAGGAATCTTTCCAATAGATGTTGCTAAAGAGCAATCTAAAGAGCTTTTAGATAGAGATTATGTTTACGACTGGGATTCATTAAGAGAAGATGTTAAAACAAGTGGTGTTAGAAATGGTTATATGATGGCAATTGCACCAACTAGTTCTATCTCTATTTTAGCTGGTACTACACAGACTATTGAGCCTGTATATAAGAGAAAATGGTATGAAGAGAATCTAAGTGGACTTATTCCTGTAATTGTTCCAAATCTCTCACCTGAAACTTGGGAGTATTATTCGCCATCGTATGAGTTAAATCAGATTGATTTAGTAAGGGCTTGTGCAATTAGGCAAAAATGGATTGACCAAGGGCAGAGTCTGAATATTTTTATCTCACTTGATAAAGCGAGTGCTAAATATTTAAATGATATTTATATGAATGCTTGGAAATTAGGTCTTAAAGGGACATACTACTTAAGAAGCCAGTCTCCAGAGGCTAGTGGCGATGTTATGAGTCGTGATATTGAGTGTGATAGTTGTCAGTAGATTAATCCTCTACTGCCCACATCCAAAAAGGAATTGCCTCTACTTTTAAACCTCTATACTCTAATTTAAATTCAAAATTTACCGTAATAAATTTAATATTTTTTATATCAAATTTTAGAGCCTCTTCATCTATTGAGTTTAGTTTTGTTTTTAAACTCTCTTCTAATATAAATGGTGTACTTAATATTGCTAATTTTTCTTTTGGAAGAATAAACTCTATCTTATCACTATAAAATGGCTCTTTTAATCTTTTAATCAATTTTAAAAATATCATATTTTCAAACTCTTTTGGAAACTCTTTAGAGAAAGATATGGCACTTCTCATTTTAAAATCTACTAAATAGAGTTTTTTATTTATATTTTTGGCTCTATGTTTTTCCATAAAATAGAGTATTTTATTATCTATAAATCTTTTTGTCACTTCATAAAATTTATCTTTTGAAATTTTTATCTCTTTTTTAGTGTTATTAAAAATTTGAAATATTGATATAGGATAGCCTTGATAGAGCAGGTAATTTTTTAAAATAGAGAGTTCACTCTCACTTTTTGTTAGAGATTTTATAATATTTTGTAGCTTTAGAGTCTTATCATATCTATTAGCAAAAAATATCTCTGGAAAAGTTCCATCTTTTAAATAGTTATTAAAACTTATAATTGTATCTTGATGTCTAATATCAAATGATAGATACTCTTCAAAATCTAAGGGAAATAGCTCTTTAAACTCAAAATTATCTAATCTTTTATAAATTGAGCTTGTAACTATTAAATTATCAAACTCTGGTAGCTTAAAATCAAACTCAAAATTATCTAAAACTATCAACTTAATAGCTCTATTTTTTTCGGTAAAAAGCTCTATATTACTCTTTAGATTCTCTTTTTTTATTCTAAAATCACCTAAATTAATATATAAAAACTCACTCTTTTTAAACTCATTTAAATAGTTTCTAACTAGATAAGTCTTTCCAGAACCCTTAATACCAAAGATTAAAACCTTTTTAGAATCAAAGAAGAGTTTTCTATTAAAAATAGTTATTTTTTTAAAATTAACAGGGTATAAATTATCTAAATCCATTAGTTTCCTTTTTATAAGGAATAAAATTTTATAGATTTTACCCAAAAAGAGTTAATATATATTGACTATGGCGTGAGATTTCAATAGAATTACAACTCAAAAATATAGTCAAAAACTTTTAATATATTTAGATATAGCAAATTTTTTGATGAGTTCTTTGTAAGGTTAAATATGGAAAAAATTAGATTAAAATTAAAAGCATATGATCATAGAGTACTTGATAAAAGTATTACTTCAATCATTGAAGCGGTGAAAAGAACAGGCGCTGAAATAAGAGGTCCTATTCCAATTCCTACAAAAATTAAGAGATATACAGTCTTAAAATCTCCACATGTAAACAAAGATTCAAGAGAACAGTTTGAAATTAGAATTCATACAAGAGTAATCGATATTGTATCAGCAACTCCTGATACTGTAGATTCACTTATGAAACTTGACCTAGCTCCAGAGGTAGATGTGGAAGTTAGATCAATGGGTAATAAGTAAAGGGAAATTAAATGGAATTTGTAGTAGAAAAAATAGGAATGAGCAGAACTATTAGTGTTCCATCTACACCAGTTACACTTTTAAAAGTAAAAGATTTAAAAGTTTGTGAATTAAAAGCAGATGGAAAAGCAATTGTCGCTTATTCAAGTGGTAAAAAATTTAACAAAGCTATTGAAGGGCAACAGAAAAAGTATAACCTTTCTAAAGAGTTTAACAGATTCTTATCTTTAAAAGTAGCAAACGCAGAAGCTGGTGATATTGATTTATCTCCTGTTGAGAGTGCTAAAGAGATTAAAGTATCTTTTGATTCAAAAGGTAAAGGTTTTCAAGGTGTTGTTAAGAGATATAATTTTGCTGGTGGACCAAAAACACATGGTTCTAGATTTCACAGAAGAGTTGGTTCAATTGGTATGTGTGAATGGCCAGGTAGAGTTATGAAGGGTCAAAAAATGCCAGGACAATATGGAAATGTAAAAGTTACTGTATCTAATGAAATCGTATCTTTTGATAAAGAGAGTATGGTTTTAGCAGTAAAAGGTTCAGTTCCAGGAAGTAATGGTTCACTTGGAAGAATAAAGGTTGTAAAATGAGTAAAGTAATTGTTTTAAATGAAAATTTAGAAAAATCAAGTGAGTTAGCACTTCCATCAGATTTTGATGAAATAAACTCTCACAATCTTTATCTTTATAATAAATCTTACCTAGCATCACTTAGAGCAAACACAGCTATTTCAAAAACTAGAAGTGATGTTAAAGGTGGTGGTAGAAAGCCATGGGCACAAAAAGGTAGAGGTGGAGCTAGAGCTGGTTCTATAGCGAGTCCTATCTTTGTTGGCGGTGGTGTAGCACATGGTAGTACTTTTAGAAACTATACTCAAAAAGTTAATATTAAACAGAAGAGATTAGCTCTAAATTTTGCATTAAATGCACACGCTAAGAATGAGAGTCTATTTGTTACTGATAAAATTGAAATTTCATCTGGAAAAACAAAAGATGCAGTTAAATTTTTGGCAAAAATTGATAAAAGAGATACTTTAATCGTTGTTGATGATTTTGACGATAAAACATATTTAGCTTTTAGAAATTTAAAAAAGGCATATGTAATTAATAAAAAAGAACTTAATGCTTATTTAGTTTCTATTTACCACTCAGTAGTGATTGAAAAAGCTGTGTTTGAAAATATAGTTAAAGAGGGCTAATTATGGCAGCAGATATTACAGGCATAAAATCTATTATTTATACTGAAAAAAGCTTAGGATTACAAGAAAGTGGAGTTATCGTTGTACAGACAGCTCCTCAAATTACTAAAAATGTATTAAAAGAGATTTTCAAAGAGTACTTTGGTGTAACTCCTTTAAAAGTTAACTCTTTAAGAGTAAATGGAAAAGTGAAAAAATTCAAAGGTATTGAGGGTAAAAGACCTGATTACAAGAAGTTTTATGTACAGTTACCAGAAGATGCAAAAATAGAGAGCTTATCAGTTTAAGGATATAAAAATGGCAATTAAAACGTACAAACCTTATACTCCGTCTAGAAGATTTATGACATCTCTTGATAGTTCAGATATTACATCGAAGCCAACTGTTAAGAAATTACTTGTAAAACTTCAGGCTAGTGCAGGTAGAAATAATAACGGAAGAATAACTAGCAGACATAAAGAAGCTGGTGTTAAAAAACTTTACAGAATTATCGATTTTAAAAGAAATAAATTTGGTATTTCTGGTGTTGTATCAACTATTGAGTATGATCCATATAGAAACTGCAGAATCTGTTTAGTTACTTATGCTGACGGTGATAAAAGATATATTCTTCAACCATCTGGTTTAAGTGTTGGTGATAAGATTCAAGCAGATGAAGCTGGTTTAGATATTAAACCTGGTAATGCAATGAAGCTTAAATCAATCCCTGTTGGTACAATTATTCACAATATTGAGATGCACCCAGGTCACGGTGGTCAGTTAGCTAGAAGTGCTGGAAGCTATGCTCAATTAATGGGTAGAGAAGGTAAATATATTATCTTAAGATTACCAAGTGGTGAGATGAGAAAAATCTTAGGCGAGTGCATGGCTACTGTTGGTAGTGTTGGTAACGAAGATTTCTCAAACATGGTAATTGGTAAAGCTGGTAGAAATAGACACAGAGGAATTAGACCTCAAACTAGAGGTTCTGCAATGAATCCAGTTGATCATCCACATGGTGGTGGTGAAGGTAAAAAGAACTCTGGTAGACATCCAGTTACACCTTGGGGTATGCCAACAAAAGGTTATAAAACTAGAAAGAAAAAATCTAGTGATAAGCTTATAATTTCAAGAAGAAAATAAGAGGTAGAAAATGGCAAGAAGTGTTAAAAAAGGACCTTTTGTAGACGAGCATGTAATGAAGAAAGCTCTAAAAGCGAAAGAGAGTGGTGATAAAAAACCTATAAAAACTTGGTCAAGAAGAAGTACAGTTCTACCTGATATGATTGGATTGACTTTTAATGTTCACAATGGTAGAGATTTTGTTCCTGTATATGTAACTGAAAATCACATTGGATATAAATTAGGCGAGTTTGCTCCTACTAGAACTTTCAAAGGACACAAAGGTAGTGTTCAAAAGAAAATAGGTAAATAGGGAATATTATGGCAAAAGCAGTACTTAAATATATAAGGCTTTCACCAACGAAAGCTAGATTATTAGCAAGAGAAGTTCAAGGTATGAATGCAGAACTTGCAATTGCTAGTTTAGATTTCATGCCAAATAAAGCAGCGAAAATTATTTCAAAAGTTATTACATCGGCTGTTGCAAATTCTGGAATTGAGGCTGATGAAGCAGTTGTTACTTCTTGTAGAATAGACAAAGGTCCAGCTTTAAAGAGATTTATTCCAAGAGCAAGAGGAAGAGCAACTCCAATTAGAAAACCAACTTCACACATCATTGTAGAAGTAAAACAAAGCAAGGATAGTTAAATATGGGTCAAAAAGTAAATCCTATAGGACTTAGACTTGGAATCAATAGAAACTGGGACTCAAGATGGTTTCCAAATAAAGAGAGCCTCGCAGTAAATGTTGGTGAAGATTACAAAATTAGAAAGTTTTTAAAAAAAGAGCTTTACTATGCAGGTGTTAACAATATCATCATCGAGAGAACTGCTAAGAAATTAAGAGTTACAATTGTTTCTGCAAGACCAGGTGTTATTATTGGTAAAAAAGGTGCTGATATTGAAAAGCTTAAAACTAAGCTAAATACTTTAATTGGTAAAGATGTTGTTGTAAACATCAAAGAAGAGAAAAAACCTCAATTAGCTGCTCAATTAGTAGCAGAGAATGTTGCACTTCAGATAGAGAGAAGAGTTGCATTTAGAAGAGCTATGAAAAAAGTTATTCAATCTGCTCAAAAATCAGGAGCTAAAGGTATCAAAGTAGCAGTTTCTGGTAGACTTGGCGGTGCTGAGATGGCTAGAACTGAATGGTACTTAGAAGGTAGAGTTCCTCTTCATACACTAAGAGCTAAAATCGATTACGGTTTTGCAGAAGCACATACAACTTATGGAATTATTGGTGTAAAAGTTTGGATCTTTAAAGGCGAAGTTCTATCTAAAGGTGCTTATACTCAAAATGACACTGCTTCTAATAAAAAACCTCAAAGAAATAGAAGAAAAGGTAAGTAACTATGTTAATGCCAAAGAAGACTAAATATAGAAAGCAGATGAAAGGTAGAAATAGAGGTAAAGCTTACAGAGGCAATTATATTGCTTTTGGTGATATCGCTATTAAAGCAATTGAGCACGGAAGAATCGATTCAAGACAGATTGAAGCAGCTAGAATTGCTATGACTAGACATACAAAAAGAATGGCTAAAACTTGGATTAGAGTATTCCCAGATAAACCTTTAACAGCTAAACCTCTTGAGACTAGAATGGGTAAAGGTAAGGGTGCAGTTGAGAAGTGGGTTATGAATATTAAACCTGGTAGAATAATTTACGAAATGGCTGGTGTTCCAGATGATATAGCTAGAGGGGCATTTAAACTTGCACAGAGTAAATTACCTTTTAAGACAAAAATTGTAACTAGAGAGAGTGAAAATGAAATCTACTAAAGAGTTCTTAGCAGATATTAGAGAAAAGAGTGTAGAAGAGCTTCAAACTCTATTAAAAGAGAAAAGACTTGAGCAGTTTACATTAAAAATTAAATTAAAAACTCAGCAACTAACTAATCCAAATGAGATTAGTAATACAAAAAAAGAGATTGCAAGAATTTTAACTATTATCAAAGAAAAGGAAATCGAAAATGCCTAAGAGATTAATTCAAGGCACAGTAGTTAAAAAAGCTGGTGATAAGACAGCTACTGTATTAGTTGAAAGAAAAGTTTTGCATCCAAGATATCATAAAATTGTTAAAAGATTTAAAAAATATTTAGTGCATGATGAGACAAATCAAATTGAAGTTGGAAATTTTATCTCTGCAATTGAGTGTAGACCAATTTCAAAAACAAAATCTTTTAGGTTAAAAGAGATACTCTCTACAGGAGTTCAGTAATGATTCAAAGTTTTACAAGATTAAATGTTGCTGATAATAGTGGTGCTAAAGAAGTAATGTGTATTAAAGTTCTTGGCGGAAGTAAAAGAAGATATGCTTCTGTTGGGGATGTAATTGTAGCATCTGTTAAAAAAGCACTTCCAAACGGAAAAGTAAAAAAAGGTCAAGTTGTAAAAGCTGTTATTGTTAGAACTAGAAAAGAACTTCAAAGAGAAAATGGTTCTTTAATTAGATTTGATGATAATGCTGCTGTTATTTTAGATGCTAAAAAAGAGCCAATTGGAACAAGAATTTTTGGTCCAGTTAGTAGAGAAGTTAGATATGCTAACTTTATGAAAATTGTTTCTTTAGCACCGGAGGTTTTATAATGACTAAATTTAAAGTTAAAAAAGGCGATTTAGTACAGATTATAGCTGGTGATGATAAAGGTAAACAAGGGGAAATCTTAAAAGTACTTCCTAAGAAAGCACAAGTAATTGTAAAAGACTGCAAAGTTGTAAAAAAAGCTGTTAAACCATCTGAGAAGAATCCAGAAGGTGGCTTTGTAAACAAAGAAGTACCTATGCATATTTCAAATGTTCGCAAAGTAGAAGGTGAAGCATAATGGAATTTAGAGTAAAAACAAAATATGATGAGTTAAAATCTGGCTTACAGCAAGAGCTTGGTTTATCAAACCCTATGTTAACTCCTAAGTTTGAAAAAGTAGTTATTAGTGTAGGTACAGGTTCTGGTGCTAGAGATAATAAAATTATTCAAAATATAGCTGATACTATTAGTTTAATCGCTGGTCAAAAAGCGATGATTACTACTGCTAAGAAGAGTGAAGCTGGATTTAAACTAAGAGCTGCTATGCCTGTTGGAGTAAAAGTTACTCTAAGAGGAAAGAATATGTATAACTTTTTAGATAAACTAATCTCTGTTGCACTTCCTAGAGTGAAAGACTTTAGAGGTCTTCCTAGAAATGGATTTGATGGTAGAGGAAGTTATAGCTTTGGTCTAACTGAGCAATTAATGTTCCCTGAAGTTAAGTATGATGATATTTTAACTACTCATGGTATGAATATTAATGTTGTTACAACAAGCAGTGATGACAAAGGTGCTTTATTGTTATTAGAAAAAATTGGATTCCCATTTGCAAAAGGACGCCAAAATGGCTAAAAAATCAATGATAGCAAAGGCTGCTAAGAAGTCAAAGTTTAAAGTAAGAGAATATACTAGATGTCAGATTTGTGGAAGACCGCACTCAGTTTATCAAGATTTTGGTATTTGTAGAGTATGTCTTAGAAAGATGGCTAACGAAGGCCTACTTCCAGGCGTAAAAAAAGCAAGTTGGTAAGGAGCTAAGGTGGTAAATGATATAATTTCTGATAGCTTAACTAGAATAAGAAATGCTATGATGAGAAGACAAGATGTTACAAAATTGTTATTCTCAAAAAGTGTTGAGGGAGTTTTAAAAAACTTTCAAGACAAAGATTACATTGAAAATTACAAAGTTATCGAAGATGGTTCTAAAAAATTTATTAATGTAGTTTTAAAGTATAATGAAGATGGTACTCCTGCTATTAACGAAATCAAGAGAGTTTCTAAACCTGGAAGAAGAGTTTATAAGGGTTATGCAGAACTTAAAAGATTTAAAAATGGCTATGGTACAATGGTAATTAGCACATCAGCTGGTATTATAAGTAATGAAGAGGCTTATGGTAAAAAAGTTGGTGGCGAAGTTCTTTGTAGTATATGGTAAGGATTGTATAGATGTCAAGAGTAGGTAAACAACCAGTTACGATTCCAAATGGTATCGAAGTTAAAGTAGATGGTTCAAAAATTGTTGCTAAAAAAGGTAACAAAACTAGCGAATTAAATACTTTTGGAAATGTAGAAGTGAAAATTGAAGACAACAAAATCGTTTTCATACCAAACGGAGATGATAAACAATCTAGAGCTTATTGGGGTACTTATAGAGCATTAGCTAGCAATGTTATTTTAGGTTTAGAAAAAGGTTTTGAAAAGAAACTTGAAATAAATGGTGTTGGTTATAGAGCTGCTGTAAAAGGCAAAGTACTTGAGCTTCAACTTGGGTTTTCTCATCCAATTAACTACAAAATTCCAGAAGGAATTGAAATAGCTGTTGATAAAAATCTTATTTCTGTGAAAGGTGCCAATAAACAATTAGTTGGACAAGTATCTGCTGAAATTAGAGATTTTAGACCACCAGAGCCTTACAAAGGTAAAGGTGTTAAGTATTCTGATGAGACAATTATCAGAAAAGCTGGTAAAACTGCTAAGAAGTAAGGGATAATTAAATGAGAACTAGTGTTTTAAAGCATAAAAACAGACTAAGAGCTAAAAGAAAATTAAGAGTTAGAGGTAAAATTTCTGGCTGCGAGAGCAAGCCTAGAGTTACAATTTTTAAATCAAATAAATATTTCTATGCTCAAGCTATTGACGATACTAAAGGTTTTACTCTTGCTTATTCTGACGGTAAAAAACTTGGACTTAAAAATAATAAAGAAGATGTAAAGCAGATAGCAAAAGATTTAGCAGGTAAATTGCAAAATGAAAACATCGAATCAATCGTATTTGATAAAAATGGTTACTTATACCATGGCGTTGTAGAATCTTTTGCAGATAGCCTAAGAGAAAATGGAATTAAGTTTTAAGGGCAACTGATGCAAGATATTAAAAGAGAAGAATTTGAAGAAGTTATCGTAAACATTGGTAGAGTTACTAAAGTTGTAAAAGGTGGTAGAAGATTTAGATTTACTGCTTTAGTAGTTGTTGGTAACAAACAAGGTGTTGTAGGATTTGGATTTGGTAAAGCTAAAGAGGTACCTGATGCAATTAAAAAAGCTATTGATGATGCATTTAAAGGCTTAGTAAAAGTTAATATTAAAGGCTCAACAATTGCTCATGATATTGAATATAAATTCAATTCAAGTAAAATATTATTAAAACCAGCTAGTGAGGGTACAGGTGTTATTGCAGGTGGTGCAACAAGACCAGTGTTAGAGCTTGCAGGAATTAAAGATATTTTAACTAAATCTTTAGGTTCAAATAATCCTTCAAATGTTGTAAGAGCTACAATTAATGCTCTACAAAAGATTAAGGGATAAAAATTGATTACTTCTAATTTAAAACCAGCTTGTGGTAGTACTAGAAATGCTAAAAGAAAAGGTAGAGGACAAGGATCTGGCAACGGTAAAACTGCTGGAAAAGGTCACAAAGGACAAAAAGCAAGATCAGGTTATAATGAGAAAAGAGGATTTGAAGGTGGACAACAGCCACTTCAAAGAAGATTACCAAAAATAGGATTTACTTCAAGAAGAGTTAAGCCATATACAATTAATGTTGGTAAGGTAAACTTAACAGAACTTGATGAAATTACTTTTGAATCAATTAAGTCAATTCATAAAATTTCTAAAAAAGTAGAAAAAATAAAATTAATTGGCAAGGAAGCTAAAGAGTTAGCATCAAAAATTAAAGATGAAAACATAACTTATAGCGGATTAGAGTAATGAACAAAGCCCTTGTTAATAAAATTTTTATAACACTGGGGTTTTTACTAGCATATAGGATGCTTGCCTATGTGCCAGTACCAGGTGTTAATATTGATGTAGTAAAAGAATTTTTTGATACAAACTCAAATAATGCACTAGGGCTTTTTAACATGTTCAGCGGTAATGCTGTTGAGAGACTTAGTATCATATCTTTAGGTATTATGCCTTATATTACTGCCTCTATTATTATGGAACTTCTAGCTGCAACATTCCCTAACTTAGCACAGATGAAAAAAGAACGAGATGGTATGACTAAATATATGCAAATCATTAGATATGCAACAGTTGCTATTACTCTAGTTCAAGCTATCGGGGTATCTGTAGGGTTACAATCTCTAACAGGTAGAAGTGGCGAGAGTGCTATTATGATAGATACTACACTATTTATTGCTATATCAGCTTTTTCAATGTTAACTGGAACTATGCTTTTAATGTGGATTGGTGAGCAAATTACACAGCGTGGTATTGGAAATGGTATTAGTTTAATTATTTTTGCAGGTATTGTATCATCTATTCCAAGTGCAATTGGTGGAACAGTAAATTTAGTAAATACTGGTGAGCTTAACTTTTTAGTTCTACTTGCTATTGTTGCTATTATGCTTTTAACTGTTGGTTTTATTATATATGTTGAACTTGGAGAGAGAAGAGTTCCTATCTCATATTCGAGAAAAACTCTTATGCAAAATCAGAATAAAAGAGTTATGAACTATATTCCAATTAAAGTTAATTTAAGTGGAGTTATACCACCTATTTTTGCGTCAGCAATACTTATGTTTCCATCAACTATATTACAAGCTAGTGATAATCCTATACTGCAAAGTATTAGCGATTTTCTAAATCCAAATGGATACTTCTTTAATATATTAACATTTGTATTAGTAATATTTTTTAGTTACTTTTACGCATCTATTGTATTTAGTGCAAAAGATATATCGGATAATTTAAAAAGACAAGGCGGATTTATTCCAGGAGTAAGACCTGGTAACTCTACGGCTGAATTTTTAAATGAAGTTGCAAGTAGATTGACATTCTCTGGAGCAATTTATTTGGCACTTATATCGACTCTTCCTTGGGTTTTAGTAAAATCTATGGGAGTACCATTTTATTTTGGTGGAACAGCTGTTTTAATTGTTGTTCAAGTTGCATTAGATACTATGAGAAAAATAGAAGCTCAAATGTATATGGATAAATATCAAACACTTAGTGCGGTGGGTCTATAATGGCCATCGCTCTAAGAAGTAGTAAAGATATTCAAAAATTAAGAGAATCAAATAGAATTGTTGCCCAAACTCTAAACTATTTAAAAGAGAATGTAAGCTCTGGAATGACTCTAAGTGAAATAAATACTCTTGGAGAGGAGTTTATATACTCAAAAAATGCTAGACCCGCCTTTAAAGGTCTTTATAATTTTCCAGCTGGTGTCTGTACTTCATTAAATCAAGTTATAATTCATGGTATTCCAAATGATACAGTTGTCAAAGATGGAGATATTTTAGGGCTTGATATTGGTGTAGAGCTTGATGGTTGGTTTGGAGATAGTGCTATTACTCTACCGATAGGTAATATATCACAAAATGATAAAGATTTGATTGCATGTGCAAAAGATACACTTTATTATGCAATAGATATAATACAAGTTGGAATGAGATTCAAAGAGCTTAGTTTCAAAATTGAAAAATATATTAATGATAGAGGATATTATCCGCTAATTGGCTATTGTGGACATGGTATCGGTAAAAAACCGCATGAAGAGCCAGAAATTCCAAACTATTTAGAGCATGGTTCGCCAAACTCTGGACCTAAAATTAAAAATGGAATGGTTTTTTGTTTAGAACCTATGATTTGTCAAAAAAGTGGTATTCCAAAACTCTTATCTGATAAGTGGTCAGTAGTTAGTGAAGATGGATTAAATGGTAGTCACTATGAGCATACAGTTGCTATAGTAAAGAATAAAGTAGAAATTTTATCACAGGAGTAATATAATAAAATGGCTAAAGATGATGTAATCGAAATTGATGGTAAAGTTGTAGAAGCTCTTCCAAATGCAATGTTTAGAGTAGAGTTAGATAATGGGCATACTATTTTATGTCACATATCTGGTAAAATGAGAATGCACTATATTAAGATTTTACTTGGCGATAGAGTAAAAGTTGAGCTAACACCTTATAGTTTAGATAAAGGTAGAATTACTTTAAGATATAAATAAGAAAGTATTTTAAACTCTATTTTCTTATTTATATTTATTGGTATATAGCATATATACCTTCAAATATTACAGCTTCTTCATTATCTGAGTATAATTTAGAAGTTAGTTGAATTTTTGATTTACTTTTTGATTTAAAAGTTTGAATAAAATCTTCAAACTTTACATTCTCTACAGAGCATTTAGCTTCCAAATTACTTTTAATAGCTTTTTTATACTTTATTTCGCTTTTGTATATTACGATTTCAGCTTTTATACCTAACTCTTTTAACTTTAAATATATTAAACCCCAGCCACTTAGAACTGCAATAGAGTATATGCTTCCACCAAAAGCAGTCTTTTTATCATTTATATTTAACTCCAACGGAGCTTGTAAGGAGAGAGTATTATCTCTAAAACTCTCTATTTTTAACCCCATTTTATTTGCTAAAACAATCTCTTTATCAAAAATATTTTCTAAATCTTGTAGTGCTTTAGAATCTAACATTTAGTTTTTTTTCATAGATAAATAGCTATTTAATGCACCTATATAGGCTCTAGCACTAGCTAACATTGTATCGATATTTAATCCATGTCCTATAAAAACTTTACCTTTTTCAAACTCTACTTTTACAGTTACTTTAGCTAAAGCATCAGTTCCCTCCGTTACTGAATCAACTTTATAGCCTCTTAAACTTCCTCTATAACCACTGATTCTATCAATCACTTTAAATATAGCATCGATTGTTCCATCACCAATAGCAGCATCAGTTATCTCTTTATCTTCAAACTTAATACTAGCTGACGCTGTTGCCATTCCATCTTTACAGTTTGATAATTGTAAATTGATTAACTCATATATCGCTTTTACATTTGTAGCTTCATCAGTGATAATCATTCTAATATCTTCATCACTAATATCTCTTTTTCTATCAGCTAACTTTTTAAATCTATCAAATGCTTTTTGTAACTCATCTTTATCTAAATCAAAACCTAACTCTTGAGCTTTATTTAAAAATGCACTTCTACCTGATAATTTTCCAAGTACAATTGAGTTTTTATCTAATCCAATATCCTCAGCTCTCATAATTTCATAAGTCTCTTGATGTTTTAATACACCATCTTGATGGATTCCACTCTCATGAGCAAAGGCATTTCTACCAACAACTGCTTTATTTGGTTGAGGCTCAATCCCTGTAACAGTAGCTATTAATCTACTAGCTCTATATATCTCTTTTGTATTTATATTAGTATCTAAATCTGTAAAAATATCGCCTCTTGTCTTTATTGCCATTACAATCTCTTCCAATGCAGCATTTCCAGCTCTCTCACCTAATCCATTTATTGTACACTCAATCTGTCTTGCACCATTTAAAACACTATATAAAGAGTTTGCTGTTGCTAAACCTAAATCATTATGACAGTGAACAGAAATTATTGCACCTTTTTGCTCTGCATAAGAGCTTAACTCTTGTATAATAGCTCCCATCTCCATTGGTAATCTATACCCCACAGTATCAGGGATATTTATTGTTTTTGCACCAACAGCTGTAACAGCATCGATTATCTCTTTCATAAATGAAATTTCACTTCTTCCAGCATCTTCACAACTAAACTCTACATCATCTACAAAAGTTTTAGCGTAAGTTACTGCATCTGTTGCTCTTTTTAAAACCTCTTCAGGTGTCATCTTTAATTTATATTTCATATGAATAGGACTTGTTGCAATAAAAGTGTGAATTCTATTTAATTTAGCTCCCTCTATAGCTTCACCAGCTTTTTTAATATCTCTCTCAACAGCTCTTGATAATGAGCAGACAGTACTATTTGTAACTATTTGAGCTATTTGTGAAACAGCATCAAAATCACCATCACTTGATGCTGCAAAACCTGCTTCAATAATATCTACACCTAATTTCTCTAATTGCTTTGCAATTTGAATCTTCTCTTTAGTATTCATAGATGCACCAGGGCTCTGTTCTCCATCTCTTAATGTTGTATCAAATATTTTGATAGTTTTTGTTGACATAATAAAATCCTTTTAAGGTAAAAATAATAGATAAATATATTAAATTAATATTTTTGTAAAATTATACAGATAATTGACAAAAAAACTAATAATTATAAAAAATAAAAAAGTTTGTGTAAAAATATATTAGAAGTTACAGAAGTTTGAGCAGGAGCGATTTTTCAACTATGTTGTGATTTATATGAATAATTTTATTTGAATCCATTTTTTGCTCCTTTTTGTTAAATGTTTAGCAAATGATAAATAAAGTTAGCTTAAAAAATAGTTAATTTAACTATTTTAATCTTTAAAAGTATAAAAAATATTACTATTAGTGGTTTTTATTTTACAGAAGTTATTAAAAGTATATAAGTTTTTACTCCTATATACTTTTAATCTTTTTTTTGAAAATTAAGTTATAAAAGGCTCTGACAATTCCAAAAGATATATATATTGTTACAATAATTAAGAATCCCTCTATCGGAAAGACATATATTAAAGCTAGAGTTGATATTATAATTACAAACATTTTTAATATATTTGCTCTACTAAAATCCATCTTTTTAAAGCTAGGGTATCTAATATTACTAACCATTAACACTGCTAAAATAAGAGCTATAATTAGTAAAAAAGTAGCATACTCTTTTAGTTGGTAATCATTAAAAAACATAATCCAAATAACCAACGATATTGCGGCTGTTGGAATTGGAAGACCTATAAAAACATTTGGTTCATTATCACTTGTTGTAATATTAAATCTAGCTAAACGAATAGCACCTAATATTACAAACATAGCTGATGTCATCGCTCCAAATTTTCCATAATCAGCTCCAGCATAAAAAAATAGCATCATAGCTGGTGCTACTCCAAAGGATACAATATCAGCTAGAGAATCAAACTCTACTCCAAATTTGCTTGTAGAGTTTGTAAGTCTTGCTACTCTTCCATCTAAACCATCTAGTAAAAGTGCAATAAAAAGTAAAATAGCTGCTTTTTCAAAGTCACCTTTGCTTGATGCTATCATACTTAAAACACCAGCAAAAATACTAGATGCTGTTAATAGATTTGGTAGAAGATATATAGTTTTCATTACTCTTTAGAATCTTCATCTATAAGTTTAGATTTTTTACCATTTTCCTCTTCAAAAGCTTTGATAAGATCAACAACACATTTACCCTCTATTGTCTCTTTATCAAATAACTCTTTTACTATAGTCTCTATTGCTCCAGAGTACTCTTTTAAAAGATTTAAGACATGTTTATATCTCTCTTCAAGTAGAGATTTTACAAATCTATCAACATCTTCGCTTAGTTTATCGCTATAGTCTCTACTATTTGAGAATCCATTTCCTAAAAAGCTATTGTTTTTCTTCTCTAGTACCATCAAACCAGCAACATCACTCATTCCATAGAGGCTTACCATAGATTTGATAATATCCGTAGCTCTCTCTAAGTCATTACTTGCACCAGTTGAGATTTCATTTATAAAGACCTCTTCCGCAGCTCTACCACCTAGAAGTACATCAACTTCAGCAATCAACTCATGTTTTTGCATTAAATATTTATTCTCTTCAGGTGTGTTTAGAGTGTATCCTAGTGCTGCCAAACCTCTAGGAATGATAGATACTTTAGATACTCTTTTAGCACCTTTTGTAATTTCTGCTATTAAAGCGTGACCACTCTCATGATATGCTACTATCTTTTTCTCTTTAGGTGAGATTCTTCTACTCTTTTTTTCAAGTCCAGCAATCTGTCTCTCAACAGCTTCTCTAAAATCCTCTGCTGTAACCTCTTTTCTTGATTTTCTACCAGCTAGAAGAGCTGCTTCGTTTACGATATTTGCTAAGTCAGCACCAGCAAGTCCAGCAGTTAATCTTGCTACATCTTCAATATCTACATCTTTAGCCTGTTTGATAGCTTTTACATGAACATTTAGAATTTCTATTCTACCTTTAAAATCAGGCTTATCAACTAAAACTTGTCTATCAAATCTACCTGGTCTAAGAAGAGCTGAATCAAGCACTTCAGGTCTGTTAGTAGCTGCTAAAATAATAACAGGAGCTTGGTCTGAGCTAAATCCGTCCATCTCTGCTAAAAGCTGATTTAGAGTCTGCTCTCTCTCATCGTTTCCACTCATCATACCAGCTGCACCTCTGCTTTTACCGATAGCATCAATCTCATCGATAAAGATAATAGATGGAGCCTCTTTTTTTGCATTTTCAAATAGGTCTCTTACACGACTTGCACCAACTCCAACAAACATCTCAATAAAGCTAGAGCCACTAACAGAGAAAAATGGAACACTAGCCTCACCTGCAACAGCTTTAGCTAAGAGAGTTTTACCTGTTCCAGGAGGTCCTACTAAAAGTACACCTTTTGGAATCTTAGCTCCAAGACTAATATATTTATCAGGATATTTTAAAAACTCTATTATCTCTTTGACTTCCTCTTTAGCTTCATCATTTCCAGCTACATCGTCAAATTTTATTTTTGGTTTTTCTGAATTAACAAATTTTTTGCTACTTCCCATACTAAGGATTCCACCACCGATATTTTTTTGCATTTTTGATGCTAAAAACATCCAGATAGCAAAAAATATAAAGATAGGTAGTACCCAGCCAAATAGAATATCACTTAACCAATTGTTTTCACTATATCCACCATATGGAATATTGTGTTTATCTAAAAGAGGAATCAGCGTATTATCAGGATTAACTCTCTTTACAATATAGGCAACTCTTATACCATTTCTATCAGACATAGCTTTGATGACACTTTGTCCAATTGCTACATAAGATATTTGATTACTTTGGATTAATTTTTTTAGTTCATAATAGTTGATATTTTTTGAAGAACTTGCACTAGTTGCTTGGTTTTGACCAAATTCGCTAGGCTCTATCAAACTTTTAAATAAAACGATAATAACAACAGAAAAAATCACAAATACTAAAAGTGGATTTTGATTAAAAAAACCTCCACCATTGTTTTTATTATTTTTGTTATTTCTATTTTGGTGCTTATTTTGCATCAACTTCCTTTATTTTTTTTAAACATAAACTACACCACTCACCATCTTGTATAGTCTCGATGATTTGAAAATCTTTAAATCTATTTAATACCTTATCTTTGTAAATATCTAAAATACCAGATAGGATTAATAATCCGTTCTCTTTTGTTCTATTTTTTAAATCTTTTGAGATAAAGACTAAAACATCGGCTACAATATTTGCTAAAACAATATCATACTGTTTATCAATATTTGAAGCACTTCCAACAAAAGCTAAATTTATATTAGAGTTATTTGTTTTAAAATTGTTTTTGCTACTACTAATTGCTAACTCATCAGTGTCACAAATATCAACGGTAGCACCTTTTTTATTACATGCTATTGATAAAATTCCACTTCCACAGCCAACATCTAAAACTAAGTTATCTCTATCTATATATTTTGAAATTAATTTTAAGCAAGAGCTAGTTGTCTCATGGTGTCCAGAGCCAAAAGCTAACGAAGGATCAATTACAATATCTATTAAATTGTCTTTTTTTTCATGCCAAGAAGGACGAATATAGAACTCACCCACGGCTGTAGGTGAGATAGATTCTTGATAGGATTTAATCCAATCTATATTTTTGCATTTTTTTGTGTTGATATCAGTCTCGAAATCCCCTAAAGCCTCTCTCAAGCCTTTAGCAAACTCTTCAATTCCCCATTTTATCTCGTCAAATTTACTCTCACTTCGCAGTATTAGTAAATTTTCTCTCTCCTCAATTGCATCACCATAAATCTCGTTTATAAAGTCTAAAAACAGCTCTTTATGATTTGATGTTTTTAATGAAAGCTCATAGTAAAACTCTTGCATTATCCCTCATTAGTTCCAAGTACAGCCTCTAATTTGTCTTTTAGAACTTGAGGAGTAAATGGTTTTACAATATAGTTATTAACACCAGCTCTTAGTGCAGTAATAACTTCAGCTTTTCCACCCTCTGTAGTTACCATAATGATAGGAATGTCTTCAAATCTACTATCAGCTCTAACTTTTTGAACAAGCTCAAGCCCATTCATCTCAGGCATATTCCAATCTGTTACTAGAATTTTAATAGCCTCACCTTGAGCATCAAGAGTTTCCCAAGCTTCTGCACCATGCTCAGCTTCTAAGATATCTTTATAGCCAAGTCTTGCAAGTGTATTTTTTATAATTCTTCTCATTGTTGAACTATCATCAACCACAAGTAGCTTCAACTTATCTCCTTTTTCTAATGATTCTATTATTACATCTAACTTAAGATTTTATCTAAAGTTAGTTTTGAGTAACTTTAAATGCTTCTTTTAAATCTAAAGTACCTTCATAATAAGCTTTACCAACTATTACACCATCTATATCTTCATCTTTTAACCTGTGAATATCATCTATATCTTTGACGCCTCCACTGGCAATAGTGAAAACATTTGAAGCAACTTTTATACCTTTTACAAAATCTACATTTACACCAGAGAGCATACCATCTCTATCTATATCTGTACAGATAATACCGTTTATATCGATTTCTCCAAATTTTTTAGCTAAATCAGTTGCCTTAATCTCACTCACATCTGCCCAACCCTCAGCTGCTACAAATCCATTTTTTGCATCTATTCCTACAACAATAGGGTATTTCTCAGCCATCTCTTTTACAAATTCAGGATCTTTTAGTGCGATTGAGCCTAATATAATTCGACTAACACCTACACTTAGATAGCTCTGAATTGTCTTCTCATCTCTAATTCCACCTCCAACTTGAAGATTCAAACCAGTTGATTGTCTTATTTCTATTATTTTATCAAAGTTTTGAGGCTCTCCGGCAAAAGCTCCATCTAAATCTACAATATGAAGCCATCTAGCACCTAAATCTTCAAAAGCTCTAGCTTGTTCCCAAGGTGAGTCAGAGTAGATTTTTGCACTATCCATCTCTCCTTTTGAGAGTCTAACAGCTTTTCCACCTTTTAAGTCGATTGCTGGAATAATTTGCATCTTTATCCTTTATAAATTATTAAAGTTATTAAGTATCTCAAGTCCAATATTATGTGATTTTTCAGGATGAGGTTGAATTCCATAAATATTATCTTTATTTACAGCACTTACAAATTCATATCCATAAAAAGTTCTACCTATTATATTTTTTTCATCAGTATTACAATGTAAAGAGTGTACAAAATATAAGTAAAATTCATCATTTAAATTTTCAAAAATTTTACTATTTTTTTTAAAAATTTTGTTCCAACCCATGTGTGGAATTTTTAATTTTGATTGAAACTCTGTTTTATCAAAGTATTTTACCTCACCATCTATTAAAGATAAACCATCTTTTTTGCCAAACTCTTCACTACTTTCAAAAAGTAACTGCATTCCAAGACATACGCCAAATATAAATTTGCCACTTTTAGCAAACTCTTTTATAGCTTCATCTAAATTATTCTCTTTTAAATGCTCCATAGCATCAGCAAAAGCACCGACACCAGGGAGTATTAATTTGTCATAGTTTTTTAAGTTTTCAGCTTTTGTCTCTATTTTTGCATCAATTTTCAATTTATCACAAGCATTTAAAACACTTGCTAAATTTCCCATATTGTAATCGATAATTCCAATCAATTTCTATCCTTTATTTCATTTGTAAACTTTAGATAAAACGATAGAGCAAATAGAAGCATTGTAACACCACCAATTAAATAGACTGCATAGATAATCTTCTCAGGCCCAGTTATTGCAAATTTGAAAACTAGCATTAAAGCCTCTATCGCTAGAGCTATAATAATAGAGCCTAAAAACTTAGTCATAGTTTTATGAATCTCAAAACTCTCACCTTTGGGTGATTTCTCTAAGACTTCCTCTTCAAAAATAGCTTTGACTAAATCAAAAATTGCCAAGGAGAGTGTTAGCAAAATGGTCGATTCAAACATCTCTTTTATATCGACTAGATGAATATCTCCAGAGTGTAGATTTATACTAGTAATTCCCACATAAAAGAGCAAACAGGCAACAGCAAAGAGTGCAATTGTAAAAATTGTATAGACTATTTTGCTAAAGTTTTTAAAAATTACACTTACTGTTGTTGGTTGAACAATTTTTATCAATTTACTAAGAGAAATATCGATACATACTACATATTTTAAATTATTCTTATCATCATATATCGGATATGATGCCGTGACAGTTAAGCCACTTACAAAAAGACAAGGGTAAGGGTCAGTTAAAATACACTTTTTCTCTTTTACCGCCCTATAATAGTAAGCTCTATTTGAGCGATTTTCATCTTTTCCTATCTGTTGCTCTTTTTTATCTGAGATACTATCAATTATCTGCTTTCCCTTTGCATCTAAAATATATAAAAGTTCAATTGAGCTTAACTGTTTTGATATTTTAGTTAAAGCATACTCAATATGCTCTAAATTTGGGTTTGGCATTTTATTTGGAATATTTCTTGTAAACAGATAACACATATAGGCTCTAGCGTGTGTTCTAAGGCTAGAGAACTCTTTTATCTCTTTAGCTATCATTTAGTTTTCCTAACTCTCTTTTTATAAAATTTAAAAATACTTCGCTGTAACTTCTGTTTTGTGGAAGTTTATCAAAAAAATTTTCCAAAATTTTAACATAACTTTTTCTATTTAGGCTACCTTTTAAAATCTCATACTTCAACATTAGCCAATAAGTGTTTAATACATCACTCTCACAATACTCTTTTATTTTATTATGCTCATTTTCAAAATAGAGTCTAACTACCTCATCACCATGTACATCAAATTTACCAGGGATTCCTACCATTTTAGAGATAGTATCGAGTTTTAATCCTCTAACAGCTCCAAAGTTGGCGATAGAATCTAGTAAATCTAAATTTGCTTTTTCAGAGTATCTACTTTTGTAGCCCTCCCATTTATCACTATTAAAATAGGCTTTACATGAGATATTATATTTCATTGCTCTAACAAAAAGCATCGGTATATCAAATCCATTTCCATTAAAACTAACCAGTTTGGGTTTTTGTTTGTCAATAAAATCTAAAAATTCTCTAATTAGATTCTCCTCATCACAGACAAGAGAGTCTTTTTGAAATGTTCCAACTTTTATAAATTCAAAATTATCATCGCAAATTACGGCAGAGATTGCTACTACTTTATGAAACGGAATAGGTAAAAAAGTTGAGCCAGATTTCTCTTTTTGAAGCTCAAATGCTCTATTACATATATCCATAGGAGAATCTAACTCTATCTCAAACTCACTTTTAGCTAGTTCTACATCAGGAATCGTCTCGCAATCAAATATACAAATCAATATATTTTCCTTTAAATTTTACAAATAAGTGAAGAATCAACTAATAATTTAGCAACTTCATCTTTATCATATACAATCTCTACTCCATCTAAATCTTCAAGTAGTTTTTTATCATCAAATGATGCAACCCTTGCTATTAGTTTTACATCTTTTGTCAACTCCAGCACACCCTCACAAACCATTCTAAGAGCCTCTTGATTATTGATAGCAACAATTACAGAGACGGCTCTCTCTAAGTGACACTTTTTTAAAAGCACTTTTTTAGAAGCATCTCCAAAAATTATATTATCACCATAGTTTCTACCACCTTCGACCTCTTTTAAATCTTTTTCGATAATAATATACTCAGCCCCAATTGCTTTAAATTGTGATGCAACTCTCTTTCCGACAGAGCCATAACCACAAATAATTACATGATTGTTAAGCTCATCTGTATTTATAAGGCTAGATTCTAGTATCTTGTTTTTAAAGAATTTCTCTGCAATTTTATCTATATTTTTTAGAATAAATGGCGTTACAATCATAGAGAAAACTACAACTAATACAAGTAATTGATGTAAGCTAGGGTCGATTAAGGAGTTTGCTTTTGAGAGTTCAAATACAGCAAAAGAGAACTCTCCAACTTGACAAAGAGCTAAAGCAGTCTTAAATGCAGTCTGATTATTTGAGAAGTATTTAATTGTAAAAAATATAATTAATGCTTTTACTATTAAAATACCACCTAAAATTGATAAGATAATATGAATATTAGAGATAGCAAAACTTACATCTATCTGCATACCGACAGATACAAAAAATACACCTAGTAAAATATCTCTAAAGTGTTCAAGGTCTGCTTGAGTTTGATGTCGATATTTTGTCTCTGAGATTACCATTCCAGCTAAAAATGCCCCTAGAGAGTAGCTAAAGCCAAAATAGTGAGCCAGAGCTGCACTACCAATTACGATAAACAGAATCGCCCCGACAAAAATCTCATCAAGTTTTGTCTCTGCAGCAAATTTTAAAAAGTATGAAATAGCATGTTTTCCAATTAAAAATATAATTACAAAAACAATTACAGCACTAATAACAGTCTCTATTAAAAGCTCAGATAGTGAACTATCACTATTTGATAAAAGCGTAACCATTAATAGGATTGGAACAACAGCCATATCTTGAAAAATTAAAACACCAAGAGAGTTGATTCCATATGGTTTTTGAATATCTTTTGTATCATTTAATACTTTTAAAACAATAGCAGTTGAACTCATAGCTAGAGCAAAACCGATTACAATTGCCTTTTTTATCTCTATATCAAAAATAAAGTATGTAATTGCAAAAAATAGAAATCCAGTTGCGATTACTTGAACACCTCCAAAAACTAAAACCTCTCTTTTCATAGAACGCATCTTATCAATAGATAATTCAAGTCCTATTGTAAACATTAAAAATACAATTCCAAACTCTGCTATATGGTTTAGTGTATGCCAATCTGTCTCATTTCTTAATCCAAATAGATAGACAATAACAGTTCCTGTTAAAATATAACCTATCACTTGTGGGATATTGAATTTTTTAAAGATTATGTTGAACAGAAGAGAAAATCCAATAGCTGAAACGATAATAGTCAATAGATCCATTTTTTCCTCTTTTTTAATAAAATTATAACAACTTTCTTCTTTTTAAAAGTTTTTATCTTAAAATATCATTAACTGAAACTTGAAAACTAGGAATTTTTATGAATTTTAGCAATTTTTTTAATAGTTGGCTCTATTTAGAAGATGGATATTATACCAATTATAAAGCTATCGGGAAAGAGGGTGATTTTTACACAGCTGTTAGTACCTCTAAATTTTTTGGAGGCTCTATCGCTAAAAGATTAATAGAGAGTATAAAAGAGGGGTTTTTAGATGAGAACACTACAGTTTTAGAAATTGGTGCTCATAGAGGTTATCTACTAGCTGATATTATAGAGTTTATATATACTATTGAGCCTATGCTCTTAAATACTTTAACTTTTGCTATTTTAGAACCATTTGAGAATCTGCAAAAGATTCAAAAAGAGTATTTTGATGAATCTTTTGGAGGAAATATAAGTTTTAAACACTATAGTAATTTTGATGAGTTAGATAAAGAGTATTTTATTGTGGCAAATGAGATTTTAGACGCATTTCCGTGTGAGCTTGTTTTAGATAATAAAAAAGCAACAGTTAATAAAAAGTTTGAATTAGAGTTTAATGAGCCTTTAGATGATAAATTAAAAGCTCTATCACAAAAATATAATATTTTCTCAGGTGAAATAGCTGTAGGGTATGATGATTTTGCTAAATCACTATCTAATATTAAAAAGTTTGAGTTTGTAACATTTGATTACGGAGCATTAAATCATAGAGGAGATTTCTCTATTAGAGTCTATAAAAATCATGAGACATTCTCTATTTTTGATACAGATTTTGATTTTAAAGATTTTTATAAAATATCAGATATTACTTATGATGTAGTGTTTCAGCACTTTATTGATGAGTGTGAAGCTAAAAATATAAAAACGGTTGAGTTTAAGACTCAAATGAGTGCTTTGATAAATTTTGGTCTGCTAGAGCTTTTAGAGATTTTAAAGGCAAAAACTAACGAAGCCATCTATTTAAAAGAGTTAAATCGTGTTAAAAACTTGATAGAACCTAGTTTGATGGGTGAGAGATTTAAAATGTTGAGGCTCCGTAAAAGCTAGTAAATATGGGGGGTTTGAAAAAAATAAAAAATTTTTACAAAAAAATTTGTAAAAACTCTTGACAAAAAAAGAAAAATCTCTTATAATTCCACTCCACAAAGCAAATGTCGAAAGTTTAAAAGTTCGGGGTGTAGCGCAGTCTGGTTAGCGCACTTGGTTTGGGACCAAGGGGTCGGAGGTTCGAGTCCTCTCACCCCGACCATTAAATTTTAATATTTAATTTGTTTTATGGTGGGTGTAGCTCAGTTGGTTAGAGCATCAGGTTGTGGTTCTGAGGGCCGGGGGTTCGAATCCCCTCATTCACCCCATTAAGCTGATACTCTAGTTAACTCTGTTTGAGCATCTGTAGCTCAACTGGATAGAGCGACGGACTTCGGATCCGTAGGTTGTAGGTTCAAATCCTATCAGGTGTACCAACAACTTAGCTAAAAATTTTATTACTTGTGCGTCCTTAGCTCAGCTGGATAGAGCAACGCCCTTCTAAGGCGTAGGCCAAAGGTTCGAATCCTTTAGGGCGTACCACTTCGCGGAAATGGTGAAATTGGTATACACGCCAGACTTAGGATCTGGTGCCGCAAGGCGTGGAGGTTCAAGTCCTCTTTTCCGCACCACTAAATTCAACTTCATTTTAAAAAATCAAAATTTTTATAAAAAAATTGTTTTTGTATTATATTTAAGATAAAATAAATTTTAGTAATTTGTATCAAAATTAGATGGAAAATATTAAGGATTTAATATATTAGATTTATTAAACGAAAAACCAGAGGATTGGTTTACGAATTTAGTTTCATTACTTAGTATATGTGGCTTTATTTTAAATTTATATATTTTGTATCAAATAAAAGAAATTAAAAAATCATTTGTAAAAAAAATAAGATTTCCTGAGTTAGAAAATGATTTAAAAGACAAAACAAGAAAATTAGCAGAGATTATACATAATTGGAATTCTAATAAACAAGAAGTTTTAAAAATATTGAGTCAAATTAAAGCAATTTTAAAAAATATTAAATATAAATATAAAGACAAAGAGTTACAAAAGTCTATTTCAATAATTTTAGAAAAGCTAAAAGGCAAAAAAAATTTTAAAAAACTAGATTTTACTAAAATGACTTCTAATTTAAATGAAGAAGAAATATGGGATATTTATAACGATATAGTTGAGATTGAAGGTATTATGGAACAATCAATTAAAGATATTAAGTGGGAAAATAATGACTAAAGAAAAAAAATTAATTAAATTTATTACTGAATTGATTAAAGCTACAAAAAATAGTGAAATAAAATGGAAAGAGGTTGATTCTCCTAATGCTTTGATAAAAGGAACAAGTAATATTGTTCCTATTTGTTTTGAAACAAAATTTAAAGAAAAGAATTTTATTCTTTATGAACAAAGATTTAAACATTTTTTTGATGAAGAATTTTTTGAATGGGGAAGAGAAATTAAAATAGCGTGTACAACATATGAAAGTAAAGTTATTTGGGAAAATAATGAAGCAATTCCTAATCTATATGATTTATTTTTAATTGTACAAGAAAAAGTTTCAGGAATAGATGATTTTTTAGATACTTTTCTTTAATAAATAAGTTTTTATAATTAAAAAAGGACTTAAAATGTCAGAACTAATTACATTTGATTATCAAGCTAAAACATCAAACTATATTGGTAAATTAAACTCTAATTGCTTGAGTATTGAAAATAGTTATAGTGATAAAAATATAATTGATAGATTGATTCTATTAGATGGGGCATATAGTTTTTTTAATGATTTATATAAATATTTTCCTAGAATGGAGTTAAGTGATAGTGAAATTGAAAATATAGTTTTAGATTTAGATGATTTAATAGATGAATTTGAAGAGTTTAAAAATAAAAAAAGCGATAAATCACTTTTAAATGATTATTACAAAAAATGCGATAAGTTCTATTCATTACTTATTAATCTTCAATATGAGATGAGTGGTTTTTTAAGTGATAAAAAATATGCAAATAGTCTATGAAAAAAGTTTTATAAAACAAAAAGATAAACTATTAAAAAAGAATATCTTAACAGAAAAACAGATAAATCAAACAATTGATACTTTTAAAGAGAATGAATATAATTCAAATCTCTATAATCATAAAATAAACTGTAAATATAATAAAAATAGAAGAAGTTTAGCGGTACTTGGGAGTAATCAAGAGTATAAAATACTCTTTAGTGACTATGGAGATTTAAAAGCATTTGAACATGTTATGCACCATAAAAAGTACGATAGAGTTAATAAAGATTGTTAAAAAATCTCCTCTCTATCGATATAATAATATAGTAAACTTTTAAACTGTTCTATATTTTTAAAATACTTTAGTGAATTAGATAGTGTAGTTTTATTATTATCTATTTCTATATTTTCCTCTTTTAAAAAATCATTTAAATTTATCTCTTTAGATTCTATATTTAAGCTATTTAGCTGTATAGGCAGTTTTGAGTTAGAAAAAGAGTTATTTGATTCTATATTTAAAAATATAACTTCTCTATTTTTTAGATTATTTAACTCTATTTGATTAAACTCTAAATAGTCAAAGTTTGGAATCGATATAAAATTTAAATTTAATAAAATAGCTGTTAGTTGATTTTGATAACCTTGTAGAATAAATATAGGTTCTATCTCATCTACGATTCTAATATAGCATTGAGTTTTAGGCTCTGTTCGACTAGCAATTACCCACTTTTCATTTTTGAAACTCTCTCTTACATATGAGATAATCTCATTTTGATAGTTAAATATTTTTAAAACTAAGCTTTGGTTTTTAAAATCTAAACAAGTTAATCTTTTAAACTCATCGATTGAATCTTTTGATGTCTCTTTATAGGTAGATAGAGGGGCTATTTTTAGAGCTTCTCTTTTAAATAGAGTATTTCTAAAAGTAAAATAGTTCTCTTTTTGATTCTCTAAAAAGTTGATATAGCTTTGAATCTGTTCTGTTGTTTTTAGTTTTATAGGTTTTTTCATGATTATTTTGCACTGTTTTTTGCTTGATTATAGTTTGATTTTACTTGTATAGTTGTAAAAATCTCCTTTTTTGAATTGTTTTATCAACTTGTTTTCTGTCATCTCTATGATATAGTTTTATTTTCAATTAAATTTAGTTATTATTCTGTTAATTTTTTCTATTTAAAGGTGCTTTATGCTGGGTAAATTTGTCTCGAGTGTTCTGCAGAGCAAAGAGAGAATCCTAACGGGTCTTTTTTTAATTTTTTGTATAGGTTTGCTTGTTAGTTTTCATAATCTATATTTGATTTGGACATTTTTAGGAGCTATCTATTTAGTTTCTTTAAATGAGACTATTAAATTGTTGAATTTAGAGAATCGATTAATAACAATAGTTTTAGGTGTTACGATATGGTCATCGGCTCTTGTGATTGAGAGTGTATTTGATTTACTTGTTTTTATATCTATCTTTTTAGCTTCTATTTTAGCTTATAATCAAAAGATAAAATATATAAATTTTTTGCCTCTGCTCTATCCTAGTGTACCATTTTTATATCTATTTTGGTTATATAACTCTTTTGGAATACAGCCGATTATCTGGCTTGTAGTGGTAGTTGCTTTTTGTGATACAGGGGCATATTTTGTAGGAAAAAGTATAGGAAAAACTAAATTCTCTAGCACTAGCCCAAATAAGACGCTAGAGGGTGTTATTGGTGGTCTTATAATAGGTACTCTATTTGGAAGCATCTACGCAATTGGATTTTTAGAGCTTAATATTTTTATTGCTATTTTTATCTCTTTAATTACTGCAAAATTCTCTATTTTTGGAGATTTGTTTGAGAGTTATTTAAAACGAAAAGCTGATATTAAAGATTCTGGCTCACTTCTACCTGGGCATGGAGGAGTTTTAGATAGAGTTGATAGTTATCTATTTGCAGGAGTTATTATGTATATATTTCTAAAGGCTTCTCTATGATTGTTTTAGGCTCAACTGGCTCCATTGGAGTAAATACTCTAAATATAGCAAGAGAGTTTAATTTAGAGGTTGAGACGCTAGTTGCTGGTAGAAACTACCAGCTTCTACAAGAGCAAATTAATGAGTTTAGACCTAAATATGTAGTTGTTGCAGATAAAGAAGTAGCTACAAAAGTAGAGCATGATAATATTCTCTTTGGTGAGGAGAGTATTTTAGAAGTTATCACTAAATCAAGTAGTGATTTAGTTGTAAATGCTTTAGTTGGATTTTTGGGTTTAAAGCCTACAATTGTATCGATAAAACTTGGAAAGAGAGTTGCGTTAGCAAATAAAGAATCGTTAGTTGTTGCTGGAAAATTTATAGATATTTCAAAAATAGATGCAATTGATAGTGAGCATTTTGGACTTTGGTATTTGATGCAAAATCGCCCTATCAATAAATTGGTAATAACAGCTAGTGGAGGCTCATTTAGAGATATTCCATTAGAATCTCTAAAGAGTGTAAATGTAAAAGATGCTCTAAATCACCCAAATTGGAAAATGGGAAATAAAATCACAATTGATAGTGCAACAATGGTAAATAAAGTTTTTGAAGCGATAGAGGCTAAATGGCTCTTTGGAATCGATAAAATAGATGCTGTGATTGAGAAAAGCTCTATTGTTCACTCATTAGTTGAGTTTAAAGATGGCTCAACAACAGCCCATTTATCAAATGCTGATATGCGATTGCCGATTGCATTTGCGATTTTAAAAAAGTTTGATAAGCAGATTCTAAAACCTTTAGAGCTGACAAAACTCAGAGATATTGTATTTCACGATATAGATATAGATAGATACAGAGTTTGGAGTTTAAAAGATGAACTTATTAAAAATCCAGATTTAGGAGTTTTGATAAATGCTTCAAATGAAGTTGGAGTTGAAGCTTTTCTAAATGAAAAGATAGGCTTTTTAGATATTTCAAAAATTATATTTAAAACTGTTAATAAATTTTCTAATATTAGAGTTAGTGGTTTAGATGATATTTTTGAGATAGATAGAGAGGTGAGAAGATTTTGTCAATTAGATATGATTAAAAATTAGGCAATAAGTTACTGTAAGTAGAATCTTTTCTGTTATTATAGTTGGTGAAACTAAATAGAAAGGAGATTTTATGATAAAGTTATTAGAAGATAGAGTTGTTTTAAAAGAGATAAAGATAAAACCTAGAGATTAAGGATTGATTTGTTTATTTGTGCTGGAGATATAGAAGAGTTTGACTTTGCAAAAAGTGTCGGTATCGGAATGGTTGATGTTGCTATTAATTTAACTAGAATTTGTCTATTTGATAAGCCTGATTTTATAGCTTTTGTTGGAAGTGCTGGAAGTTATGGTAAAAATCATAATATTTTTGACATTGTAGAATCAAGAGCTAGTGCAAATGTTGAACTCTCATTTTTAGAAAATAACTCATACACCCCAATTGATAATGTCTTAGCTTTGGATAACTCCCCAATAGTAAACTCAAGTAATTATATTACAAAAAACCCTAATTTAGCTCAGAAGTTTTTAAAACATAAAATAGAGCTTGAAAATATGGAGTTTTTCTCTGTGATGAGAGTTGCTAAAGAGTTTGAATTACCTGTAATTGGTGTTTTTGTAGTGACAAATTACTGTAACGAATCTGCTCATAGTGATTTTTTGAAAAATCATGAAGAGGCAAAAAAGAGAGTTAGAGAGTATGTTCTACACAAGTATCAAAAACCCTCTTAACCCTGCCTTTAAAAAATAGTTTTTTATCTATTAAAGAGATTGTCAACTCTTCATTGCTTTTAGGGTAGACTTTAGATTCACTACCTAATAGATTTTTTTGATTTGCAAATAGAAAACAGGCACTCATGCCAGTTCCACAAGCTAGAGTCTCATCTTCAACACCTCGCTCATAAGTTCTAACTCTTAAAAATTCATTTTCAACTTTTGCAAAATTGACATTAGCATTATACTTATATCTCATTTTAGCACTTATCTCTTTGTTATAACTCTCTAAATCATCAACTAAAGTTACTAAGTGAGGCACTCCAGTATCGATTAAAATCCAGTTAAAGCCCTCTTCGCTAAACTCATCTTTTAAAATTTTAGGGCTTGTTAATTCACTCTCAACAATATCTCCATCAACTTTTGCAGTTATGATTCCAGCTTTTGTTAAAAATTTCATCTCAGATTCTGCTAAGCCATTTGTGAGTGCATAGTGTGCAACTGCTCTTGAGCCATTTCCACACATCTCTGCTTCGCTTCCATCACTATTATAAAATTGCCACTTAAAATCTGCCTCATTTGAGGGTAGAAGTGTAATCAATCCATCTGCACCGATTCCATTGAATCTATGGCAGAGTTTTTTTGCTAAAGCACTTCTATCTATCTCTTTAAAGGTATGAAATATTACAAAATCATTTCCACTTGCACTATATTTTGATATAAACATTATCTGCCCTTTAACATATTTACAAACTTTTCGCACTCATTTTGTAAATGTTTTAAATCTTTTGAGTTATCAATTAAGTAAGTAGCTTTAGCCTTTTTATCCTCTATATCGATTTGAGAATTTAATCTACTTTTTGCATCTTCTTGAGTGAAACCCTCTCGCTCAATCAATCTCTTTAATTGTGTATATTTTGGAGTATATACTACTAAAGAGTTCTCTATTTCGTAATTTCCTGTCTCAAAAAATAGAGGAATCTCAATAAAATAGGGACAGTTAAATTTCTCTATTTTTTGGGCTTGTATCTCTATCTCATCTTTTATCTTTGGGTGCATAAAAGATTCTAATTTTGCCTTAGCATCTTTATCAGAGAAGATAAGAGAGCCTAACTTGCTTCTGTTAACTTTAGAATCAAGAATATACTCTCTTCCAAAAATATCGGCAATAGAGTTTGCCTCTTTTGCCAATATTTCATGAGTTATCTTATCAGCACTTATTATGCTATAACCATACATCTTTAAAAAGGCTCCAACAGTGCTTTTGCCTGTTGCAATTGAGCCTGTTAGAACTATCGCATTTTTTAACATAAGTTATCTTTTTGTAATATCTTTAAGCTCTTCATATACACACTTTGGTAAATCAAACACAGCTAAGTGTAGATTGTAGTTGTAATATGTCTGATTCTCAATAAGCTCTGCTCTTTGCAGTATAATATCAGCACTAGGGTGGTATAGCTTACTAGCTACTACAAAGTAGCACATAGGCACAAAGCTATCAACTCTATAAGGCATTACAATTTTAAAAGTGCTACTTAGAAGCTCTAATTTAGATTTAAAGTTTTTTAAATCACTTAAGTAGTCAAATTTTGCAACATTTAAAAGCCCATCAGCTTTTAAAGATTTATCTATATTTTCAATATCCTCTTTTGTAAAGTTTGAACTATTTAATAAAACCACATCGTAAAAATCCTCTTTTAGTTCGATTTTATTTGTAACAGTTAAATTAATTCCAATATATCTCTCTACTTCATCTTCAATATTTAGTGAATCATCACTAATTAATAGAATCTCTTTTGGTTTTTTATGAGAGTTAACCGCAATATGAGTTAACATCTCTGCATAGATTCTTTTAAAATCCATAAAAATCCCCTCTTCTTTTATTTTTGGCTTATTTTAGCATAGAGTTTGAAAAAAAAGTTTAATTCAAAAGATATTAGATTAATTAATATACTTTCTTTCTATGGGCTATGCGAATGATTGTTATTAAAAGAAAATTTCCCTCTTTTAAATAAATTACCCTATACTCTCCAGCTCTTTTTCTAAATTTACCTTTATGTTTACCTTTTAATGCTTTATCATTTGAAAAGTTTCCATTTCGTAAATCTAAAATTTTTGTTGCTACTAAATTTTGAGCCTTTTTCTCTAATTTTAAAAACTCTTTTTCAGCCTCTTCCTCAAAAGCGACTTTAAACATCAATATTTGCTTTTTTAAAAAGACTCTCAAGTGATACAATTTTGCTTTTATTACTCTTTATATTGTCAATTCTCTTATCAGCGACCATCTCATCTAATTTATCAAAATAGGCATCAATAGCTCTCTCTATTAAGTTTGTTCTTGTTTTATCAAGCTCTTTTGCATACTCATCTAAATTTTTTAATATATCTTTCTCTAATCTAATATTAACAGCTTGTTTCATCTTAAAACCTCTCTTTATGTATATACAATTGTATTACAAAATAGAGAGGTTTGTCAATTTTAATAAGTTAGATTAAAAAATATGTTGCTCCTCTTCTACTTCTCTAAATTTATCAATTGAAAAGAGAGCATTTAGTGTATTTCTATTTGAGCTATTTTTATAAGTTTTAGTAATCTCTTTTAGAATCTCAAACTCTCTCTCATCAAAAGCTTCACTATCAAACTTTTCAATAGCTTGAAACTTTATATCTATATGATTCTCTTTTTTATCAATATCTATCTCAATAAACTCTAAAAACTCTTTTATTAAAAACTCAAGCTCATCACCTTCAATATCTTTCTCTAACTTAATAGTTTCAAAAATCTCTGAAAGTAGAGCCGATTTTACATATCTCTTCTCTTTTATATAATCATCAATAAAGACAAATTTTCCATTTTTTTCAAAATAGTTAAAATCTATCAAAAATAGCATTGCTAAAACTTTTCTCTCACTTAACTGTTTTACATCATTTTCTAAAAAATATAGAATTGCCATGGCAATTTTTGTAATATCAAAATTCATTAAATTATCCTCTCTCCATCGATATAGTTCTGTGTTACCTCTTTTGTATGTAAAATAATATTCAGAGGTAGAGACTCTATATCTGTCTTATCTGGAAGTGATATTGCTATAAAATCACTCGACTTATTCTCTTTTATCTCTCCATTGTTAAAACCAAGTGATTTGGCTGGATTTTTTGTACTTTGTAGCAACAACTCTTTAGCAAAACTATTAAGTTCTCTTGTTGGATACGAAAATAGAGAGGCTTTAAGCTCATCAAACATATTTAAGCTACTATTTGAGCTTAACCCATCTGTTGCAATTGATAGATTAAAATCTTTTACTTTGTCTAAATCTAAAACTCTATTATTTAAAAATCTATTTGACCTAGGGCAAGTTATTAAATCTATATCAAAATTTTTCATCTCATTAAATATAGCTTCATCTGCCTCTAAATTGTGAACAAATAGAGTTTTTACATCTCTGAATTGGTTGATAAACTCAATTGGTGTTATTAATGATTTACTTTGATTTAAAAAATTTTTAAAAAAATCTACAAAATCACCTTTTGATTTTGTTAACCAATCAATCTCTGCTTTGCTCTCTAAAAAGTGGCTAGAGACTAAAATATTTTCATCTTTTGCAATTTGTAGTATCTTTTTTGTTAGGATTGGGTGAATTGAGTATGGAGAGTGAATTGCAATAGATGCTCTAAATCTATCACTATTGTGTTTTTGTGATTCGCCTAATCTACTTAAAAAATCGCCATAGAGAGCATCAACCATGTCTGGCTTAGAGCCTATCGCTTCATTGAAAAAAACAGTTTTTAATTTTGAGTTAGTAACTGCCTCTAAATCAAACCCATAACTACTAACAGCTCCAATTGTACCGATACCGCTTTTTAACATCTCATCTATTGCAGTCTCAATTGTGTTACTACACTTCTCAATTAAATCTTCTCTATGCTCTATTACAGAGTTTAACCAATCTATAAATTTTGAATATTTTAGTGTTGTTTTGTTTCCTGAAAACTCTAAATGCACATGGGGATTTGAAAAACTAGGCATTATAACAGAGTTTTTCTCTAACTCTATTAACTCTGCTTCTGGATATTCTTTTAATAACTCTTCTTTTGTTGCTACTTTTTTAATATTTTTATCAAATAAAATAGCCCCATTTTCTATTATATTAAAATTATCGTCGCAAGTTATGATAAAATCACTGCAAATTAATTTCAATTTCAAAATCCTTTTTCATAATTTATAAAATTAAATTATGCTAAAAGTTGTTAGAATAAATCTTTAAAAAATATATATACAAGGGATAAATTTATGAAAATAGTTGTAATTCAAGGACCAAATCTAAATATGTTGGGTTTAAGAGAGCAAAATATCTACGGTCCTATGAAGTTAGAGCAGATTCACCAAAATATGGAAAAGTTTGCAAAAGATAATAATTTTGATATAGAGTTTTTTCAAAGTAACCTAGAAGGTGAGATAGTAGATAAGATTCAAGAGTGTTTAGGTGATGCTAATGGAATCATTATAAATCCAGCAGCTTATACTCATACATCAATTGCAATTAGAGATGCAATTAGTGCAGTAGCTATTCCAACTGTTGAGGTTCATATTAGTAATATTGCAAGAAGAGAAGAGTTTAGACAAAAATCTCTTGTAAGTAGTGTTTGTGCAGGAACTATCACAGGTTTTGGACCATTTAGTTACCATTTAGGGCTAGTATCTCTAACACAGATTTTAAATGAGCTTGATATGATGAAAAAACAGCAAGAAGCACAACAAGCACAAGCACAACCTCAAGGCTAATTTTTTGAATTATATTTTAAAGAGTGAGAGTAGCCTCTATTACGAGTGTGGGTATAGCTCTGATAATGCTCTTTTACTAAAATTATCAAATGATAACTACTTTATAACAGATGGTAGATATACTATTGAAGCTAAAAGTATTATAAAAAATGCAAAAGTGATTGAGAGTAGCAATATCTATCAAGAGGCTAGAGAGTTGATAAAGAGGTCAAAAGTTAAAAAGATAACTTTTGATCCAAAAGAGTTTACAAAATTTGAATTTGATTTTTTATCACTAGATTTAAAAGTTAATTTTAAACCAGAAGCAGAGTTTCATAGAATTAAAAGAGCTATAAAATCTGAAAAAGAGATAAAACTTTTGAGAAAAGCTGTAAATATTGGTAAAGAGGCTTTTGATGAGTTTAAAGTTCAGTTTTTAGATAATAGAGATAAAAAGATAGAACTTAGTGAAAAAAATCTACTGTTTTGGTTGAAATCTACTCTTAGTAATTATGGTAAGTATGATTTGAGTTTTGAACCTATTGTTGCATTTAATGAAAATTCAGCTAAACCTCACGCTATCGCTACTAAAAAAACTCTAAAAAAAGGCGATTTAATTTTAATTGATGCTGGAGTTAAATATAAGAGATACTGCTCTGATAGGACTAGAACTTTTATGTTTGGAAGTGAATCTAAATTAAAGTTAAAGCAAAAATTTAAGAGTAGAGAGATGCAAAAAATATATGATTGTGTTTTAAAGTCACACGATAGAGCTATATCAAAAGCAAAAGTTGGTGTAAAAGCTAGTTATATTGATAAAGTAGCAAGAGAAGTCATTGATAAGGCAGGTTTTGCTAAATATTTTGTACACTCAACAGGTCATGGAGTAGGGTTAGATATTCATGAGTATCCTTTTATATCAAGTAAAAGTGATATGATTATTGAAGAGAATATGGTTTTTACAATCGAGCCAGGGATATATATTCCTAATAAGTTTGGTGTTAGAATCGAAGATATGGTTGTTATGAAAAATGGAATAGCTGAGGTTTTATGAAAAAAGTTTTGAACAAAGATTTAACTCTCTTTTTTGAAAAGTTTTACCCTTGTAAGAGGATAAAATTAGGTAAAAGGCATAAAGTTTTAGTCTCTATTGGTGGAAATGTTGGAGATGTTAAATTTAGGTTTAAAAAATTATTTAATAAAATGCAAAAAGACAAAAGAGTTAATATTGTTAAAACTTCGCCTATTTTAAAAAACCCTCCTTTTGGTTTCAAAGAGCAAAATTATTTTTATAATGCTGTCATACTTTTAGAGACTGATATGTATATAAAAGAGTTTTTTAAGTATATTATGTATTTAGAAAACTTTTTTAAAAGAGAGCGTTTATTTAAAAATGCACCAAGAACTTTGGACATAGATATTATTTTCTTTGATAAAATTACATATAATAAAAATAATTTACAAATACCACACGCAATGTGGCAAAGCAGAGAGAGCGTTTTAATTCCACTTATCTTTTTAAAGGATTAGAGTATGAAGATAAAGACTGTTACCTTTGAAGTAGACACACCAGCACAACTCTTGAAAAAAATAGAGAGTGAGTTTGGTGGAGATGCAATGGTTATTGATACTAAAGAGCTTAGAAAAAAATCTTTAACAGAACCAGCTCTTTATGAAGTGACAATTGCTATAAAAGATGAAGCCTCAAATCAAGAGAATCCAGCTCCAGTAGAGAGAGTTGAAGTTGATGATTCTCCAAAGAGAGCCCAGCCTAGTATTCCTGAAGATAGCGATGATGTACTTTTAAATCTATCAAAAGCTGTTAGGCAGATAAAACAGATATCAGAGATTGCTGATAAATCACCAACAATATCAAGACAAGATGTACATAATCAAAATGTTGTAAAAAAAGAGATCTCTAAAGCACAACAGTCAAATAAAGTAGTAAAACAGAAAAAAGAGGATTTTGAAGAGTTAAAACTAATTAATAATCAAATTGGTAAATTGACAGATAAAATATCTATTTTGCAAAATATGGTTTGGGACGGTACAGAGTTTCAACGCTCTGGTTTAGTGATTCCAAATGAGTTTGCAGAGATTTATAGAATCGCAAAACAATCTGGTATGGCTGGAGAGCATTTAGACGAGATTATGAAATTAACTCTAGAGCATATGCCTCTTAAGATGCGAGAGAGTAGCGAAACTATTAAGAGATATTTTCAAGTACTTCTTCGTAAAATGATTCCAACTAGAATGGAGACAAACTTAAACCATAATACTAAAAAGATTATGATGTTAGTAGGTCCAACTGGTGTAGGAAAAACAACAACTTTAGCAAAACTTGCAGCTAGATACTCATATATGCTTGATAAAAAGTATAAAGTGGGAATTGTAACACTTGATACTTATAGAATTGCAGCTGTTGAGCAACTTATGCAATATGCTAAAATGATGAGATTAGGAATCGAAGCTGTTGTTGATCCACCAGAGTTTGTAAGTGCTATAAATTCGCTTAGACACTGTGATTATATCTTGATTGATACTGTTGGAAGTAGTCAGCATGATAAAGATAAAATTGATAAGTTGAGGCAGTTTATATCTCAAGATTTACATACATCTGTAGATGTAAATTTAGTAATTTCAGCTAATACTAAGTTTGAAGATTTAAGAGAAATTTATGAAAGCTTCTCTATTTTAAATATAGATACATTTATTATTACAAAATTAGATGAAACTAAAGGATTTGGTAACATCTTTAGTATATTATATGATACTAAAAAACCAATTAATTACTTCTCTATTGGACAAGAGGTACCAGATGATTTAATGCTAGCTAGTAGTGAATATTTAGTAGATTGTTTATTAGGTGGTTTTAAAAAGGTTAAAAAATGATAAATCAAAATCATCAAGCTAGAAGATTAGAGCAAATTGCCAAACAAAATCAAGTCAAGAAAAAAAGCACTACAAAATTTATTGCCGTTACAAGTGGAAAAGGTGGAGTTGGAAAGAGTACGATTAGTGCCAATTTAGCTTATATATTATCACAGAAATTTGGTTTTAAAGTTGGTTTGTTTGATGCTGATATAGGCTTAGCCAATTTAGATGTAATGTTTAATGTCAAAACTGATAAAAATATATTACATGTTTTAAAAAGAGAGGCTAAACTTAGTGAAATTGCTGTAAGAATTGAAGATAATCTACTTTTAATACCAGGTGAAAATGGTGAGGAGATTATAAAATATAAAAAAGATTTTATATATCAAGATTTTATTGAAGAGGTATCAGAGCTTGATAATTTAGATTTTATGATTATCGATACGGGTGCTGGAATTAGTGAGCAAGTGCAGATGTTTTTAAATGCTGCTGATGAGATTATTGTTGTAACTGTACCCGATCCATCATCAATTACTGATGCTTATGCTACAATAAAGGTATCAAGTAAAGAGAAAAAAGATAAATTAGAGACAAATGAAGATGGTGAGATTGAGCATCACGAGAGTGAGACAAAGAGAAATAGAATTTTTATGATAATAAATCAGGTCTCAAGTGACAAAGAGGCAAGTAATATATTTACAAAAATTGCTGATGTTGCTAAGAAAAATATTGGGGAACATTTAGAGCTTATTTACTTAGGAAAGCTTTTAAAAGATAACGATATTAGTAAAAGTACAAAAAAGAGAAAACTCTACACAAAAGAGTTGCCAAATGCTAAGTCAACAATGGATTTAGAAGATATTGCAAAAGAGTTATCTAAAAAAGTGGAACGGAAAATGCTTATAGATGAGAACCAAGGGGGTTTTGGAAGGTTTTTTAGAAAAATACTTGGCAAATTTTAAACTTCTCCTTTCTTAAACCTCTAAAAAAAATGCTAAAAGAAAGGCATCACTATGAGGTTAGAAAATTTTATAAACTTCTTTATTGTAAACGGGTTTTTTATAGGTTTGGTTTTTTCGATTGTAAAGATTGACTCTCCTGAAGAAATCGTTGTTTACACTATTATTGTAACGCTTAGTTTTTATATTATTGCTCTTTTTAGTTCATCATTTTTCTTAAAATTCTTTAGCTCAAAAGATAATACTCTCTATAAAGAGACTTATGATGAGATTTTAGATTATTATGTAAATGAACTTGACAAGAGAGAAAAAGTAGCTGATAACATTTTTGAATTCTTAGATGAGTTTCAAAAAGAGGAAGATGCACTAAAAGATAAAGAGCATAATACTATCTTGGATCAAGTAAAAAGTATAAAGTAATATGATGAATAATGTACATAAAATAAAAAACTACAATGATAATGTTAAACATACTCAAGATGAGTTAGCAGTTGCTTATCTACCAGCTGTAAAAGCTATGGCTTATAGATTAAAAGAGAGGCTACCATCTTTTATTGATACACTAGATTTAGTATCTATTGGTGTTGAAGAACTTGTTAAATTAGCTAGAAGATATGATAAAAATCTAAACGATTCTTTTTGGGGTTACTCTAAAAAGAGGGTTTATGGTTCTATGCTTGATTATTTAAGAAGTTTAGATATTGTAAGTAGAAGCAACAGAAAGCTTATAAAATCTATTAATGAAGAGATTCAAAAATGTTTAAATAATGATGAAGAAGAGCCAAGTGATGAAGATTTAGCTAAAAGATTAGATGCGAGTGTAGATAAGGTAAAAGAGGCAAGACTAGCCGTTAATATCTATGCTCTAATGCCCCTAAATGAACAACTTACTATGTTTGAAGAAGAGCAGACACTAGAGAAAGTTGAAAAAGATGAGTTGATTGACCAGATAAAGGAGACTCTCTCAGAGCTATCGCAAAGAGAGCAGTTAGTAATACAGCTTTATTATTTTGAAGAGCTAAATCTCAAAGAGATAAGTGAGATATTAGAGATTACTCAAAGTAGAATCTCTCAAATTCACAAAGCTGTAATCAAAAAAATAAAAGAGAGGATGAAAACAGATGGCTGATATTCTAAGTCAAGAAGAGATTGATGCTCTTTTAGAGGTAGTTGAAGATGAAGGTGGTGATTCACCAGAATCGATAGAGAAAGAGGATATTGGCGTTCAAAAACATATTACTATCTATGACTTCAAGAGACCAAATAGAGTCTCAAAAGAGCAACTTAGAAGTTTTAGAGGTATTCATGATAAGTTAGCTAGAAATTTATCCTCTCAAATCAGCTCTATTATGAGAAGTATTGTTGAGATTCAACTTCACTCAGTTGACCAGATGACTTATGGAGAGTTTTTAATGTCGCTTCCATCTCCTACAAGTTTTAATGTCTTTTCAATTAAGCCACTTGATGGAAATGGAGTACTTGAGATTAATCCATCAATCGCTTTTCCTATGATTGATAGACTCTTAGGTGGAAAGGGTGAGCCTTATGAATCAACTAGAGAGTTTACAGATATTGAACTAAATCTATTTGATTTAATACTTCGTGTAATTATGAAAAATTTAAAAGAGTCATGGGCTCCTATTACTGAGCTTCACCCAATGATTGATGCTAAAGAGTCAAGTCCAAATGTTATTCAGATTGTTGCTCAAAATGAGATTGTTATTATGGTTGTTATGGAGATTATTATTGGTCATAGCTCTGGTATGATGAATATCTGTTATCCAGCAATTTTCTTAGAATCGATTCTACCAAAACTTGTAAATAGAGACTTAATGTTAACAGAGACTAGTTATAAAAAGAGTAGAAATCAAGAACTTAAAGCTCTACTTGGTGGTGCTAGTGTAAATGTTGAAGCGATTCTTGGGCAGACAAATGTTACAATGCAAGAGTTTTTAGACCTTGAAGAGGGTAATATTTTAAGATTCGATAGAGCAGCAGATGACACAGCTGTTTTAGTTGTAGATGGAAAAGATAAATTTATAGGTCGAGTGGGACTTCAGAGGTTTAGAAAAACTATTCATGTAAGTGAAGTTCTATTTACCGAAAAAGATGAAGTTAAAGATATTTTAGAGAAATTAGAAGATAAAAGACACACTAGAATTGTAACAGTAAAAGGTAGTGAAGGAGAGGGTAATGGATAATTTTATAAAACTGATGGAAAATGAGACCATTAGTACTATTGAGGGGTTAACTGGAACTGCCCCGAATTTAACTCTAAAAGATGAAGAGGATCCTTCGGTATCTAGCCATATAGCACCCCCAATTGCAATAGTATCTGTTGGTGTTGAGGGTGATTTTAGTGGCTCTATGGCAGTAGCTATAACAGCACATTTAGCGACAGCACTTGCAGACTTGATGTTAGCTGGTGAGGGTGAAGCTAAAGATGACATGAGTGAAGATGATTTAGATGCTACAAAAGAGATAGTTTCTAATATTTTTGGAGCAATTGCTAGTTCACTTCCAGCTCAACAAGAGATGCCAAATCTAAGTTTTACGATTGAAGATATTGAGTTTCATAAAGATGATGGCGATATAAATTTAAGCTCTTACGCTAAAGTCTATACTTACGAGGTTTCGCTTGGTAGTGTGGATAGTTACTTAATGTTTGTATTTGATCCAGATGTTTTAAACCAACTCAATGCATCAAATGCTCAAGATAGCTCAGGTGGTGGCTCGGGTGGTTCAGCTCCAAGTGCAGGTGGTTCAGCTCCAGCTAATGTTGATTTAGATGAAGATGAGATAAAAAATATTGGTCTTATTTTAGATGTTAAATTGACAGTTAGAGTTAGAATAGGCTCTAAAAGAATGCTCTTAAAAGATGTAATAAATATGGATATAGGTTCAGTTGTAGAGCTTAATAGATTAGCAAATGATCCATTAGATATTTTAGTTGATGATAAAATTATTGGTAAGGGTGAAGTTGTTATTGTAGATGGTAACTTTGGTATTCAAATAACTGAAATTGGAAGTAAAAAAGAGAGACTAGAGAAATTAAAAGGTTAATTTCTTAAGTCTTAAATTGATTTAACTCTACATTTAAACTCTCTGTAATAGACAAAAGTTCTTTTGATAAATCTGTAATCTGAGCAACTTTATCCCCATTTTTAATAGATAAATTATTAATATCTGATATTTCATGAATAATATCTTCAATGCTATGTGAAATATGTTCAAAATCTTTAACCGATTGTAGTGTTATATCTCTAGTTTTTATCATAATTGAATCAGTTTGAACAATTTTTTCATTTACTTTCTCTGATACAGTTACAATATTATTTACAGAAGCTAAATTTTTATTCATATCAGAGTTTATATCATTAATTCCTTGAACTACCAAGTTGATAGTTGAATCTATATCTGATAGTGATTTTTGTGTTTTTTCAGCTAATGCTCTAACCTCCTCTGCAACAACGGCAAAGCCTCGTCCATGCTCACCTGCTCTAGCTGCTTCAATAGCTGCATTTAAACTAAGTAGATTTGTCTGGTCAGCAATATCACTAATTATTGTTAAGACACTCTTTATCTGGCTTGTATCTTGGCTAAGTTGATTTAGTCGATTTGTAAGCTCTTGTTCCACTTCACTATTTTTCTTTATCTCTTCAGTTAAATAGCCCACATCTTTTTTAGATTCATTTAAATTATCATTTGCCTCTTCTATGTAATCTTTAGCCTTTTCGTGACTAATTAGATTCTCTTTTAGAGTAACTGACATCTCTTTATTACTATTTGATATATCTGTTATTTTCTCATTTCTATCTTGAGAAGCTTTTCGAATATCAAGCGAAAATTCATATAGCTGTTTAGCTGATGTTGAGTTGCTAGTTGCTGTGTTTTTAGCATCTGCGACAGTATTGTGAATCTTATCTATAAACATATCTATATATTTTCCAACAGAGCCTATCTCATTTTTTGAAGTAATATTTAGTTTTTTAGTTAAATCTCCATCACCAACAGATAGATTTTTTGCTCTATTTTTAATAATTGAAATCTCATTGACAGTTATTCTATAAATTCTAAATAGAGTTAAAATTACAGCTATTGTTATAATTACAATTGAAATTATTATTATATTTAAAATCTCATTTTGAGTAGTTTGTACCTTATTCATAAAACCATCAGCTTTATCAAAAGCATATTTTGTCATATCCTCCATACTAGAGTTTATCTTTTTGACATAATTTGCACCTTTTTGTTTTGTGATAAGTGCTGCTTCTTCTTTTTTTCCAGCTTTTGCTAGAGTTATTACTTCATCTCTTATAACTCTCCAGCCAGTGAAAATCTCTCTAGCTCTAATTTCAAGATTTTTACCCTCTACCCCAAGGATTCTCTCTTTAATTAAATCTAAATCTTTAAATACTTCTCTCTCTGCCAAATCAACTTTAGCCACTGCTGTCTCTATTTGAGAGCTATTTTTTGCTAGTGCAACATCTTTCATATCTCTATGAATCTTTACAACACCCATATTGGCTCTAATTGAAGCTGTAGTTACAGCTAATGGGTGTTTGTATAATTTATGTGTAAATGTACCAATTTGCTCTGTTTTTAAGATAGAAAATAGACCAAATAGTATAAATAGTAAAACTAAAAATATCGAAAAGAGTATCATCTCTCTTTTAATATTCAAATTGAACATCTGCTTTCCCCTCCCTTTATTATTACGAATCTATATCATTATTATAATGTAATATACCGTTTTTAGTTAGAATAATTTTGAAAATGTAGATTAAATTTTTTTATAGTTTTACTTTAGAGTTATTTCAATGAAATTAAGAAACTTTTTACATAGTTTTTGATAGAATCACGCCTCTTTAAATGTGTAAAAGCTGAATGAAGAATTTTTGAAAAAGTTTGGGAGCTTCTTCAAGAGTTGGTTTAATTCAGTTTCAATTAAACCTAACACAATTAGTCCCAACCACTTAGGAGAAATTTTATGAAAGTTAGACCATCGGTTAAAAAGATGTGTGATGACTGCAAAGTTATCAAAAGAAAAGGTGTTGTAAGAATTATCTGCAAAAACCCTAAGCATAAGCAAAGACAAGGATAATAAATGGCAAGAATTGCTGGTGTTGATTTACCTAAGAAAAAAAGAGTTGAATACGGTATTACTTATATTTACGGTATAGGCTTAACAACTGCTAGAAAAATTTTAGATGCAGTATCTATTAGTTATGATAAAAGAGTTTATGAATTAAGTGAAGCAGAAGTTGCTACTATTAGAAATTATATTCAAGAGAATATTCTTGTTGAGGGTGACCTTAGAAGAAAAGTTGCAATGGATATTAAATCTCTAATGGAGATTGGTAGTTACAGAGGCTTAAGACATAGAAGAAGTTTACCAGTTAGAGGGCAAAAGAGTAAAACTAATGCTAGAACTAGAAAAGGTAAAAAGAAAACTGTTGGTAGTGCAAGTTAAAAGGAATTAGCAAATGGCAAAAAGAAAAGTAGTAAGAAAGAAAAAAGTTGCTAAAAAAAATATAGCTCAAGGTGTAGTTCATATTTCGGCAACTTTTAATAATACATTAGTTACAGTTACAGATAATATGGGTAATGGTATTGCTTGGAGTTCAGCTGGAAGCCTTGGATTTAAAGGTAGCAAAAAGTCAACTCCTTTTGCAGCTCAACAAGCTGTTGAAGATGCACTAACAAAAGCAAAAGATCATGGCATTAAAGAAGTTGGTATTAAAGTTCAAGGACCAGGTTCTGGTAGAGACACTGCTGTTAAAAGTATTGGTGCTATGGAAGGTATTAGAGTTATATGGTTTAAAGATGTTACACCACTTCCACACAATGGCTGTAGAGCACCTAAAAGAAGAAGAGTATAGGGAGAGATTATGGCTAGATATAGAGGACCAGTAGAAAAATTAGAAAGAAGATTAGGTGTTAGTCTTGAGCTTAAAGGCGAGAGAAGACTAGCTGGAAAATCTGCTCTTGATAAGAGACCATATCCTCCAGGACAACATGGGCAAAGAAGAACTAAAGTAAGTGAATACGGACTTCAGTTAAGAGAAAAGCAGAAAGCTAAATTTATGTATGGTATTGCTGAGAAGCAATTTAGATCGCTTTTTAAACAAGCAAATAATATCAATGGAAATACTGGAGAAAATCTAGTATCACTTCTTGAGAGAAGATTAGATAATGTTGTTTATAGAATGGGATTTGCTTCAACTAGATCATTTGCAAGACAATTTGTAACTCATGGTCATATTTTAGTAGATGGTAAGAAAGTTACTATTCCATCTTTTAGAGTAAAAGCTGGTCAAAAAATTGAAATTAAAGAAGCTAGTAAAAATAATGTTCAGATTCAAAGAGCATTAGAGCTAACAGCTCAAACTGGTATCGCTCCTTGGGTAGATATAGATAAAGATAAAGTATTTGGAATTTTTACAAGAATCCCTGAGAGAAGTGAAGTTTCAATTCCTATTGAAGAGAGATTAATAGTTGAGCTATACTCTAAGTAATAAATAAATAGGTGAGACAATATGAATAGCATAAAAATATCACCATATAAGCCAACAAATGTCGATATTGAAAATATAAGTGATAATAGAGCTAAAATTATCGCTTATCCATTTGAAAGTGGTTATGGTATCACATTAGCACACCCGATTAGAAGACTACTTTTAAGCTCTTCAGTTGGCTTTGCTCCTATCGCTGTAAATATCGAAGGTGCAAGTCACGAGTTTGATAGTGTTAGAGGAATGAGCGAAGATGTTGCAATTTTCATTATTAACTTAAAGAATATTAGATTTAAGTTAAAAGATGGATTAGACAAAGCAGTAATAAATTACTCTTTTAAAGGACCAAAAGAGATTAAAGGTAGTGATTTAGAGACTGACGAAGTTGAAATTGTAACTCAAGATTTATACCTAGCTACAATTAACGAAGATGCAACTTTAAACTTCTCTTTAGTTATTGAAAAAGGAATTGGTTATGTTCCTAGTGAGATTACAAGAGATATTTTAAATGAAGATGGATATATTCCACTTGATGCATTTTTCACACCTGTTAAAAATGTAGTATATGATATAGAAAATATTTTAATTGAAGATAATCCAAATTATGAAAAAGTAATTTTTACAATTACAACTGATGGTCAAATTGATCCAGTTGGTGCTTTTAAAAATGCACTCTCTGTTATGTATGATCAAATGGATATTTTCAAAAAAGAGCTAGATATTACATCAATTAGTGTATCTGAGCCTGTAAATGATATGCCAGAGCTTAAAGTTTTAACTCAAAAAGTTGAAGACTTAACGCTAAGTGCTAGAAGTTTTAACTGTCTTGATAGAGGCGGTATAAAATATGTGGGTGAACTTGCTTTAATGAGTGAAAATGAACTCAAAGAGATTAAAAACTTAGGTAAAAAATCTCTTGATGAAATAAAATCTAAATTAGAAGAGATTGGTTTTCCAGTTGAAAATAATTTAGAAGAAGAGTTAATTATTGCACTTAAAAAGAAGCTAGAGAAGTTAAAATCGATTTAGTAGAGGAACAAATAAATGAGACATAGACACGGATATAGAAAATTAAATAGAGATTCTTCACACAGAAAAGCTATGCTTAAAAATCTAGCTATCTCTTTAATCGAAAGTGGTAAAATTGAGACTACTTTAGCTAGAGCAAAAGAGCTTAGAAGTGTTGTAGAGAAACTAATTACTAGAGCAAAAGACGCTGATTTAAATACACATAGATTTGTATTTAGTAAACTTGCAAACAAAGAGGCAACTAAAAAATTAATCGAAGAAGTAGCACCAAACTATACAGAGAGAAATGGTGGTTACACAAGAATTATCAAAACTAGACAAAGAAGAGGCGATGCTTCTCATATGGCTTTTATAGAATTAGTATAAAAGCTTTCCCTTTTTTATTCTCTTTTATTTTCTTTATTTTTTAAATACCTTCAAAATTTAACTTCAAATTAAGACAAATTAATGTTTAATAATTTTACAAGTTTACGATATATTATATAGGATAAGTTATGATTCCATTTAGTGATGAAGATTTAAAACCAGCCGTAGAGAGTATTTTAGATACTAAAGTTAAACCAGCATTAGCATTAGATGGTGGTGGTATTAAGTTAATTGATGTAAAAGATGCAGTTGTCTATGTAGAGCTTCAAGGAGCCTGTGTAGGATGTCCATCTAGTGCAACAACACTTAAAAATACTGTTGAGAAATCTCTAAGAAGCTACATTCACCCAGAGCTTAAGGTAGTTTCGAAACAAAGGTGATTAAAATGCAAAAGTTATTAAAAATAAAATCAAAAGCTGAAGATTCTTTTTTACAAAAAAATTATAGAGAATCTATGTCGAAATATAGTAATATTTTAGTAGATTATCCAGATGATAAAGATGCTCAAATAGGTGTCATTTTAAGTGATATGGCAATAGAAAAAGAGGAAGAAGCACAAGCTCTTTTTGATTATTATTTGATTTTGAAGAAAAAAACACCAACTGATGCAGCTGATATTTTAAAAGGTGTTATAGAATCTTTTGATAGTAATACAAACGAAATTACAAAAACACTTGAGAAGAGTTTTGAGACTAAAGCTTTAGAGACAAATGGTATTTTATACTCTGACTTTAAAGATTTAGTTAATAAGCAAGATTTCGAAACTGTTTTTAAAAGAGTTATGTTTAGTACAAAAATAATTATTTTAAATAAAAATGAATTTATACAATTTTTATATCAATTGATTGAACATGATTTTGATTCAATGGCTCTTAACTATATTGAGAGTGCTATTGAGATATTTATGTATGATCCAGATATTCAAAAGTTATGTAGTAAACTAAGAAAGAAAAATATTGAAAATTAAAGTAAATGCTGATGAGTTTAAGTTTATAAGTGATAATTCAAAAGAGTGTGATGATAATACAGCTTTTTTGATTACAAAACCTTCGGAAAAATATATTGAAGATGCTAAATTACATGGTTGTGAAATTTCAGTTTATCCAGAAGATTTAAAAGATTTTTTAAATACAGATATAAAAATAGTAGGAATTACAGGAACAAATGGTAAGACTACTACTTCAGCTATAATCTACTCTCTACTTTTAGATTTAGGTTATAGTGTCGCAATGATAGGAACTAGAGGCTTTTTTATAGATGATGAGCTGATAAAGAAAAAAGATATAGGAATGACAACCCCAGATTTGCTTGAGCTATATACTCATATAGATTTAGCATCTAATAGAGGTTGTGATTTTCTTATATTAGAAGTTACTTCACACGCTATTATTCAAGATAGAGTTGAAGGGCTTGACTTTACACTTAAAATACATACAAATATTACACAAGACCATTTAGACTATCACAAAACTATACAAAACTATATTGATGTAAAAAATAGTTTTTTTGATGATGATACATTGAAATTAATTAATAAAGATGATAAAAAAGTTAAATTTAATATCAATAATGCTTATAGTTACTCTATCGATTCAAACTCTAGTTTTGGAGTAGAGGCTTACTCTTTATCTAATAGAGTTAGTGCAATTGTCAATTTTATAGAGGAAAAGGGTGAGTTTCACTCAGAGTTATATGGGCTTTTTAACCTCTATAATCTCTTAGCAGCAATCTCTAGTGTAAAACTTTTAACTAAAAAACCATTAAGTGATATTTGTGAACAGGTTGAAAATTTTGCAGGAGTTTCTGGAAGAATGGAAGTTGTAAATAGTAAACCTTTAGTTATAGTCGATTTTGCCCATACACCAGATGGACTTACAAAAGTATTAGAGGAGTTTAAAACAGTTAATGTAACTGCTATCTTTGGTGCTGGTGGTGATAGAGATAGAAGCAAAAGAGCTATTATGGGCAAAATTGTTTCAAGATATGCAAAAAAAACTATAATAAGTAGTGATAATCCAAGAAGTGAAGAGCCTCAAAAAATTATAGATGATATATTAGAGGGAGTTGAGAATAGAGATAATATTTTCACTTTTGTAGATAGAAAAGATGCAATAGAGTTTGCTCTTGAGAATCAAACAGAGGAAGAGATTATTATTATCTTTGGAAAAGGTGATGAGACTTACCAAATATTTAAAAATGAGACAATCCACTTTGATGATAGAGAGGTTGTAAGAGAGTTTTTTGAAGTGTAGAATCTGTTATAGATTCTCATTTCTGCACATCTGTAAAAAGTGTCAAAAACTCTTTTTAAAACCAACTCTTTTAGAGACAAATGCTTTAGATTTAAAAATTTTCTCTCTATATCAATACTCCGATATAGAGGATTTAATCAAAAGTAAATACCACATTTACGGCTCATATATCTTCAAAATATTAGCTAAAAACTCAATTGCTCCATTTTTTAAAAAACTCAATTTTGATAAAAAAATCTATGCAATCGCTATTGATGATAATCCTAAAAACTACTACTCTCACAGTGCTATTTTATTAAATCAGATAAAAAACAGAGGTATAAAACCTCTCTATGGAGTCTTAAGAGCTAAAAATGATATTCAATATGCTGGAAAATCTAAAGATTTTAGATTGAAAAATCCTAGAAATTTTATCTATAGTGGTAAAAGTGATATAGAGGTAGTTTTAATAGATGATGTAGTTACTTATGGAATCACTCTTTTAGAGGCAAAGAGAGTATTAGAGAAAAGTGGTGTTAGAGTAAAGTTTGCTCTAACTCTAGCTAAGACGATGGATTGAGTTTTAAATATAGTTATTTGTTTCTTCAATGTGATAAAAAATATGTGAAAAGAAGAAAATATTTTTTATACTTTGTTTATTTATACAAATATTTTGAATCGTATTTAAGTGCATATTTAAGAGTTTAATTAGGTCTACATTAATATATTTTGTTTGTAGAGTTTTATCATAGTTTTTCTTTTGGTCAAAAAAAGATAATATAGATATACTTACTCTAAGTGCCAAAAAATATTTAGCATTTCTTTCCAATAAATTAAAGTTTTTATTTGATGAATTTTTTTTGAATGGTTCTGAATGGATTAAAGAAACTAATATTATAGAAGCTATTTTATGTCTATCTATTAAATCTATTTCACAATCACCTTTTTCTTCAGAAACCATATTTTTCTTTTGCATTTCTTCCTTAACTAGAAATTTTATTTGGTTGTAAAGAAAAAAAGTTCTCTCTATACATTCATTATCAAAGCTAATATTATTTCGATTAGCTTTAGTACTTTCTAGTGCTTTGCCTAAATTTACTATTATTGTTTTTATATGTTCTTCAGTATCTTGTTTCATTGTTATATTTGTTCTTTTCCAAAAAAATTTTCAATATACGAATAGTCATAAAAATAGTTGGGTAGTTTTTCCACTTTTTCTTTTGTTATTACTTTATCTATTCTTTCTTCACTATTAGAAGGTTTCATAATTTCATTATACTCTTTTTCAGAAATATTTTTATTTTCTATTAAGTTTTGATTTATTTCCATTATTACTTTCCATTAAATTTTGTAGTGAAGAATTATAGCTAAATTAAAAGTTAGTATCAATAATCAATGACAAGTATATATTAAATTAAGCAAAATTTAACTAAAAAAGTAGTAGTTAGTTACCTTTTTAGTTTTAGTTTTAGTTTTAGTTTTAGTTTAAAGTTAACAAATATTGTTTCAAATAAGCTCATTTATCATAACAGCTGTCACGGCAAGAGGTGCTATATATCTGATACTAAAGAGCCAGATAGCAAAGATAGTATCGCCCATGTGTCCTTTTAGGTTTGCCTCTAATCTATCTTTAGGGATTATATATCCAATAAATAGAGCAACAATCAAGCCACCAAGTGGAAGCATAATCGAGCTTGAGATGAAATCAAACCAGTCAAATAGATTTTTTGAGCCAACTGTTAAGCTTTGTGAAAAATCTTTTGTATTTGAGAGCAGTGCAAATATACCAATTAGATAAGCAAGAGATGTTGCTACTATAACAGATTTGATTCTTGAGTATTTAAATCTTGAAATCATATATTGAACGACAGGCTCTAATATTGATATAGCTGATGTGAGACTTGCTAGAAGAAGAGCAAAGAAAAATATTAGAGATAAAAAGCTTCCAAGTGAGCCAATCTCATGAAATACTTTAGGTAATATGATAAATACAAGTCCTGCACCTTTGCTAGGCTCTTGACCATACTCAAATAGAAAAGCAAAAATAACTAAACCAGCAATTATTGCGATAAAGGTATCTAAAAATGCGATAGTTAGTGAAGTTTTAAATAGATTTGTATTTTTACCTAGTGATGATGAGTAGGTTAAAATCGTAGCCATACCGATTGAGAGAGTAAAAAATGCGTGACCAACAGCGACAATTATCGATTCTGATTGGAGTTTATCGAAGTTAAAATCAAACATAAAATGAAATGCTTTTGCAAATCCATCTAAACTTAGAGTGTATAGAAACATTCCAATTAAGATAAATAGCAGAAGTGGAATCATATATAGATTCAGTTTCTCAATCCCACTTTTCACACCTCTTGCAATTGTGTAGGCAATCATTAACATTACAATTGTAAAAAAAGAGATTTGTGTGACTATATCATTTTGTAAAAAAACTATAAAATTACTCTCTGATAGTGCCATTGTATCAGGTAGAGAGAAACTTTGAAATATATAGTAAATTATCCAAGCAATAACAATTGGATAGAAAGTTAAAATAAAAAAAGCTGTTAAAAATGAAAACCCCGAATACTTCCAACCCTTTTTATCAGGGGGTGAGAGTTTTTCAAAACTGCTAACAGCATCATTTTGACCAAGATAACCAACCAACATCTCACCTATAAAAATAGTGACACCAATTAGTAAAACTGTGAGAAGATATATAAGTACAAATGCACCACCTCCATGTTCACCCGTGATGTAAGGAAATTTCCAAATATTTCCTAATCCGACAGCACTTCCCGTTGCTGCAAGAATAAACCCAATTCTCGAAAATTTAGCGACTTTCAAAGCGAATCCTTTCTTAACCTTTTTTCTAACTATGATAAAGTTTATCAAAAAAAATCTTTTTATAGTTTAAAAATTAATTTTCATAATATTTTTATACTTATGTTATATTTATGAAACAGAAAAAGGATTTTTTTTAATATGGATACGATTTTATCGATACTCTCAATATATATTTTTATACTTATAGGATTTATTGCAAAAAAGAGATTTAAAGAGCAGATAGATGATAAGACACTTATCTTAATCTCTATCTATATACTACAACCAACTTTAGTTTTTTGGGGTCTTAGTGGAAAAACTCTAGATTCAAACCTACTCTATACTCCACTTATATACTTTTTAATTTTAATTATCGCTATTTTAATATCTGTGGTTCTAAGTAGAGTCTTTTTTAGTGATAGAAAAAACCGAATAGTTTTTACAATTAGCTCACTTATATCAAATACTGGAAATTTAGGAATCCCTTTGGGAATAGTTCTCTTTGGTGAAAAGAGTATTGCCTATACAAGTATTACAAATTTAGCAAATCTGTTTTTTATGTATATCTTTGGAGTCTTTTTCTACTCAAGTGGAAATATGAACTTTGTAGAATCGATAAAGAGTATTTTAAAAATACCAGTTATTTGGTTTGCTATTTTGGCACTACTTTTTAGCTATTTTCAGATAGATTTAGATGATAAAATCGATAAAGCGATAGAGATGGGGGCTTACTCTAGTATTGTTATTCAGCTTTTAATTTTTGGAATCTATCTAGCAAATGTGAAATTAAAAACGATAGATTATAAGTTGATATTTTTATCGCTAAATGTAAAGTTTATTCTTCTACCGATAGTAGCTATGATAACTCTATTTTTTATAGATATTCCAAATTTTGTAAAAGCTATAATATTTTTACAAATAGCCCTACCATTAGCAGTTAATAATGTGAATCTATCAGCTCTTTATGATTGTAAGCCCCAAAGCGTCACAGCACTTGTGCTATTTAGCTCAATTTTGTTTATTGGATTCATATTTGTAGATATTTTTCTATTGAAATTTTTATATTAAAGGTTTGATTTTGAGATATTTTTTGATAGCTTTGATTATAAATTTTAGTTTTGCAATAAATTTTTTAGAGACAACAGAGAAGCTTATCTCTATTGAGCATGAATTGATGAATCTTGATATAAATGAGACAAATGAGAGCGTTTTAACTAATTTGATAACTCAAAAAGATGCTATTTTGAAATCTATTTTATTATCAGATAAATCTAAAACACTAGAAGCTGGTTTTGATATTGCTGATTACTCAGATAGATTGAATCTATTAAAACAGAGAATCAAGATAAATGGAGTTAGAGATAATTTAGTAGCTGTCTATAGAGATGAGTTAGAGGTTAAAAAGATTAGACTCTATGAAGTTATGTATAAGGCACTAAATTATTCTGCTGATGAGCAGAGTGAACTAAGAGGCAAAAAGCAGATTTTAAAATTTTTGGAAAAGATAAAAGCAGATTTTGATATAAAAATATCAATTGAGATAGAGAACCTATACATAAAATATAAAAATATTGAATCTGTATCTGTTGTGAGTGAGTTTAAAAAGAGTTATGAAAATTTTATAGAGACAAAAGTTGCCTATTTAGATATTGTTAACTTTTTTATTAAAAATGTAGATAAGTTAGATAATCAAAATATCATTATTAAAGTTTTGAAAATATCCTATTTGGAAGCAGTTTTAAATAATTTGGAGTATATAAAATCGATAAATCTATATCTAAATCACTACTTTGATATAAAGCTTGGAAAATTGATTGTTGCGATTTTTATATTTTTTATATTTTTAACAGTTAATCTCTACTTTTTATATCTAGTTTTTAAAATTAAGAGAGATAGTCAAATAAATAGATTTATAAAAAGCTCTCTTAAGTTGCCTTTACAACTTTTTATTTTAATTTATGGTTTTGAAATAGCTGTCAAAAATAGTTTTGAATTTAGTGAAGTTTTAGAGAATTTTAACAGCTTCTATATCATTTTACTTATTTTTGCAATTTATAGATTAATTAATAATGCTATTTTATACTTTTCTGAAAATATTCTATTAAACTATCCAAATATTAGACAAGAGCTAATAAATTTTTTAATTGTGATTTTTAAGATATTTCTATTTATTATTTTACTGCTTGTGATATTAAAAGAGTTGGGTTATAACATCACCGCAATAGTTGCCTCTTTGGGAGTTGGTGGGATTGCTATTGCTCTAGCTGCAAAAGATACACTTACAAACTTTTTTGGACTTATAAATATAATATTGGATAACTCATTTTCACAAGGGGATATTATAAAAACTGATAATTTTGAGGGAAGTGTTGTAGAGATAGGGATTCGCTCAACTACAATTAGAACCTTTACAAATGAGCTTGTAACTATTCCAAACTCAAAACTATCAGATGGAATTGTGATAAATATGACAAAGCGAAAAATAGGAAGAAGAATCAAGTTTTATCTAAAAGTGAGCTTTGATTCAGATAGAGAGAGTATAGAGGAGGTTGTCTCTAAAATAGAAAAAATGTTGATAGAGCATAGTGAGATAGCTGATGATTCGATGCAAAATAGTTTAGGCATTGTAAATGGTTCTAAAATTTTAAAACTAGAAGATGCACTAGGAGTTAGAAAGACTCTAGCTGTTTTTGTAGATAATCTCTCACCATATTCGATAGATATTTTAATCTACTGTTATGCAAAGTCGACAGATTGGCTGATTTGGTCAAAAACAAAAGAGGATATAATTTTAAAATCTCTAGATATAGTAAAAGAATCTAACTTAAAACTAGTCTATCCTATTAATGTTACAAAGATAGAGTGCTCTTAGAGAATCTAATCTTTTAACTTTACATAGATATGTACATTACTTGAATCATCATTAAATTTTTGGCTATCAATTTCAATATAATCCAAATCTCTAATTAATTTTCCAAGTTTTTCGTAACCGTAAGTTCTAGGGTCAAAGTTTGGTATATTTCTAGTTATATAGATTCCAATATTTGAGAGTCTTGCCCAGTTATTATCTCTTGATACTGCATTTATTGCTGAAGTGATTATCTTTTTTAACTCCTGTTTTTGTGAAATATTCTCTTTTTTATTCTCGTTTAGTTTTAGATTCTCTATATAGATAAATTGATCACATGCAGAGACAAAAGGTTTTGGAGTTTTCTCCTCACCAAATCCATAGACAGTTAAACCTGATTCTCTAATTCTTGTGGCTAATCTTGTAAAGTCGCTATCAGATGAGACGATACAGAAACCATCTAAATTTCCAGCGTGTAAAATATCCATAGCATCTATAATAAGAGATGAATCTGTTGAGTTTTTTCCAGTTGTGTAGCTAAATTGCTGTATAGGTTGAATCGCATTCTCATTTAATATAGCTTTCCAGTGTTTTAGATTTTCACTCGACCAATCACCATAAGCCCTTTTTATGTTTGCTACGCCAAATTTAGCAATTTCAGCTAATAGTTCTGTCAAAGTTATGTATTGTGTATTGTCTGCATCGATTAAAACAGCTAATTTTATGATTTTTCTCTCTGCCATGTTCTCTCCAATTTAATTTTTTAAAATATATTATCTAAACTTAGGATAATATATAAATAGTTTAAAGTAACTAAATATAAGGCATTTAGATTGATATATATATTAAGTGACAAAATAGTTGATGGAGTTAAAAATTTAAATCTTTTAGAAATTGAGTTTAAAGATGAGGTTATAGATTTAAAAAATTTTGATGCTTTGATTTTTACATCAAGAAATGCAATTAAAGCGATTGATAGATTGGATAAATCTTGGATAGATTTAGAGATTTTCTCTATCGGGGAGGCAACTGCCAATTTTGCTAAATCAAAAGGGGCAAAGAGAGTCTACTTTTCAAAAAAGAGTTATGGTGATGAGTTAGCTTTTGAGATAGAGAAAAATTTAAAAGGTAAAAGAGTTTTATATGTAAGAGGTAGAAAAGTTGCATCTAAACTCTTTGAGATATTGCAAAATAAAAAAATAGATATATCTGAATCGATTCTCTATGAGAGTAGTTGCAAATCCTGTTTTGATTTAAAAAAGCCAGAAAATGATTCGTATATCATTTTTTCATCTCCCTCAACTATAAAATGTTTTTTTAAATGCTTTAGTTGGCATGAGAGTTATAAAGCCCTAATTTTAGGCTCTACAACAGCTAAATTTATGCCTGATAATATAAAATTTAAAATATCGCCTAAACCAAACTTTCAAGAGGCGGTAAAATTTATAATAAGTTTAAGATAATTTTCATATAATATAAATTCCTAAATGGTTCGAGATTTCCTAAAAAAAGTGGGTCCGACACAAAAACATTTAGAGTAGGTCGTAGTATTTTTGGTGTGTCGATATTTTTGTTTGAGCTTTACACAAAGTTAGAATCTATCGCCTAAAGAGAATCTCATCTGCTCGTTCTTGGTCTTTTTAGGGCCAATATTCTAGGTAACGGCCATTTGGGGCTTTAAATCTGCAAAAAGGTAAAATCTAAAATGAATGTATTAATAGTTGGAAGTGGTGCTAGAGAGTACTCTATTGCATTGGCATTAAAAAATGATAATAATGTAGATAAAATATATTTTGCCCCAGGAAATGGAGCAAGTGAAAAAATAGCAATTAATTTAGATATAAAAGATTTCGAAGAACTTGCAAATTTTGCAAAAGATAATAGTATAGATTTGACTATCGTAGGACCAGAAGATCCACTTGTAAATGGGATTGTAGATGTATTTAAAGCAAAGGGATTAAATGTATTTGGCTCAAGCAAACTAGCTTCAAGACTAGAAGGCTCAAAAGCATTTATGAAAAATTTCCTAAGAGATAACAATATTCCAACAGCTAAATATATAGAGACTGATGATTTAGATGAAGCTGTTAAGTTTATTGATACTTTAAGTGAGCCTATTGTTGTAAAAGCTGATGGTTTATGTGCTGGAAAAGGGGTGATTATCGCTAAGAGCAAAGATGAGGCAAAAGCGACTGCTAAATCGATGTTAGCTGGTGAATCATTTGGCGATTCTGGTAGACGAATTATTGTAGAAGAGTTTTTAGATGGTTATGAACTTTCAGTTTTTGCAATTTGTGATGGAGAGAATTATAAACTTCTTCCAGCGGCACAAGACCACAAGAGATTGCTTGATAGTGACGAGGGTCCAAATACTGGTGGTATGGGTGCTTATGCTCCAACACCTCTTATTACTAAAGAGCTTTATGAAAAGATGGAAGAGAGAGTTATAAAACCAACTCTTAAAGGAATGAAAGAGATAGATTCTCCATTTGAGGGTGTTCTGTTTTGTGGATTTATGATTATAAACAATGAACCGATTTTACTTGAGTTCAATGTAAGATTTGGTGATCCTGAGTGTGAAATTTTAATGCCACTTCTAAAAACTCCACTTAGTGAGCTTCTATATAAAGCTTCAACTGGTTCATTAGATGAAGTTAATATTGAAATCTCAAATGAGGTAGCTGTTGGAGTTGTGAAAGCTAGTAAAAATTATCCTTATAAATCAAGCGAACCAGCAGAGATTTTTATTGAAGAGGATAAGATTAAAAATGGTCATATCTCTTTTGCTGGTGTATCTATGATAGATGGAAAACTGTGTGCTAATGGTGGTAGAGTTTTAATCTGTGTAGGTGTTGGTAAAGATGTAAAAGAGGCTAGAGATAGAGCTTATGAAATCGCTAAATATGTAAAATTTGACGGAGAGCAGTATAGAAGTGATATTGCTTATCAAGCACTAAATGGCTAATTTTAATTTAGAAGAGATGATAAATAGAGAGGAGCTAAAACTAGCTACTACTCGCTCAAGAGCATTATCTTATGTTATTGATGATTTAATTATATCTCTGTTTGTGATAGTTATTTTTTACGATACACTATCTAATGTAAGTGACCCAGCAGAAGCGATGGAGATTATAAATAGTGCATTTTTACCTATATTAGCTATTAAAGTTATATATCACACTTTTTTCATTTGGAAATATGGTCAAAGTATTGGAAAAATTGCTACTAAAATTAGAGTTGTTCAGATTGATACACTTGATAATCCTGATATTCTGTTTAGTTTCAATAGAGCTATCTTTAGAGTAATTAGTGAAGTTATTTTCTATTTAGGATTTATTTTAGCTTTTTTTGATAAAAACAGACAGTCTCTACACGATAAAACTTCTCGAACACTGGTAATTGATGCGAATTAGTCTTATTCTCTCTCTTCTCTTCTCATTTGTATCTGCAAATGAGAAATTTCTATTTTTAACAAAATCTTTAGAATCTGAAAATAATTTTGAAAATTTTAGAAGTGATTCAAACTCCACTTTGATAGGAAGTAAATACTATATCTCTTCAGAGGGTGTCTCTTATGACTCTAATAGTAAAAAATTTAATTTCTGCTCAGGCGTAAGTGCTATTCAAAATCAAAATCTCTTTGTACTATCTGATGAGATAAATATAAATGCAACTCAAGATGATGCAAATTTTAGCTCTCTATTTCTATATAATACACTAGATAATCTCTGGTTATCTGTTAAAGATGGAGAGATGAAAAGAGATAAATATACTCTCTCAAATGCGATAACATCTAGTTGTGAAATAGATGATGCAACTTGGTCTATCGGTTTTGAGAAGGGTATTTATAATATTAAAGATAATTGGGTAAGTCTCTATCACCCTAGATTCTATATATATGATGTTCCGATTCTCTATTTTCCATATTTTGCATTCTCTACAAATAAAGAGAGAAGTAGTGGATTTTTAAGACCAGATTTTGGGTTATCTGCTGATGAGGGGTTTTACTATCTTCAACCTCTATTTATCAATTTAGATGAGAGTGCTGATATTGAGCTTAATGGACAGATTAGAACAAGTAGAGGTTCAGGTCTCTATTCAACTCTAAGATTTAAAGATAGTAAAGACTCTTATGGGGCATTATCTGTTGGATATTTTAAAGAGAGAGATAGTTACAAAGATAAATTTAAATTAAAACACGATTCTCACTATGGTGTAGAGGCATTTTATGAAAAAAAGAGTTTTTTAAGTAAATATTTTGATGTAGAAGATGGACTCTATTTAGATTCTATCTGGCTCAATGATATAGATTATCTGAATCTAAAAGAGACTATTAATCATGATGATTCAACAACTAATATCATTACATCAAAACTTAACTATTTTTTGAAAGATGATAGTAATAACTACTACGGACTCTACTCTAAATATTTTATTGATACAGCAAAAAACTCAAATAAGGATACTTTTCAAAATCTACCAACTCTGAATTATCATAAATTTTTTGATTCTTACGATTTGGGTTTTTTAACACTATTTTCATCGATGGATTTCAAAGCTAGGGAGCATTACAGAGAGCATAATGTTACAGCTTCTCAACAAGAGCTTTTGATTCCTCTTAGTATCTATATTTCACTCTTTGATGATTTTGTTACTTTAAAACTATCTGAGAGTATCTATGCAACTAATATTAACTACTCTGATAAACATTTAGATAGTGGACTCTATTTTAATAACTATCATACAATTTCACTTACAAGTGAGCTTTTAAAGCCATACTCAAATTTTCTGCATACAGTTCTTTTAGATACAACTCTAAATATTCCAAGTTATAGAAAACAAGAGAGTGATATATTGGATTTTATTCCAATAAATGAGGAGCAAGAGAAGAGTTTAGTTTTTGAGATGGTTCAGAGTTTTTATAACTTAAATAGAGAACATATATTTACTCATAGATTAAAACAGGGTGTCTATTTTGATGAGCATGATAAGTATGGAAATTTAGAAAATGAGATTCTATACACTATAAATTCTAAATTAAAATTTTATAATGACCTGTTTTATTCGCATGAAGAGAATAAGATAGTAGCTAATACTTTTACAATTGATTATGATGTAGATAGATATGATTTATCATTAAGTCACTTTTTCGAAGATTCGAAAGATAAAAAAAGCTCTTTTTTAATCTTTGATACAAATAAGCAGTTTTCAAAAAACTATTTAAGTTTTGCTAGTTTAAAATATGATTTTGAGGATTCATTTTTAAAGAGTTGGGAAGTTGGTTTGAAAATGAATAAAAAGTGTTGGGATTATAAGATTAGCTACAAAGAGGAGTTAAATCCTATATCTACTGTTGATGGTTCTAGTTCTATAAAAAATAAAATCATCTATTTTCAAATAAATCTAATTCCACTAGGTGGTGTTAGACAAAAGATACAAAGACAAAGTAGAGGATAATGAAAACAGAAGCAAAAGTTGGGATTTTTGTATTTATTGGATTTTTATCGCTTTTTTTAATGTCTACTCAAGTTAGTAAATTTAATGTAATGACAAAAGATGGATATATAATCAAAGCTCTGTTAAACGATGCAACAGGACTGGAAGTAAATTCAAAAGTGAAAGTAAATGGGGTTGAAGTTGGGTATGTTGAGAGTTTTTCACTTGATAGAAATAAAGTTTTAACAAAAATATTTATATATGATGGTATTGAGATACCAGTTGATTCGACAGTTGTACTTACGCAAGATAGTATTTTAGGAAGTAAACAGATAAATATAAAAGCTGGAGATTCTACAGAATCTCTATTAGCTAACAGTATGTTAAGTAGGCAAAAGTCTCTAGCATCATTTGATAAAACAAGTGATAGTATATATGAAGCTGCAAATGAGTTCAAAGATTTTATAGCAGATTTGAGAAGCACTTTAAATGAAGAGGCAAAAGAGAATTTACAAAAGACATTTTCAAATTTTGAGAGATTAAGCTCAAATTTGGATTCTATAATTTTAGAGAATAAAAATAATTTAAATGAGACTATTTTAAATTTAAAAAATATGGGTGAAGAGCTCTCAAACGCTGGGCAAAAATTTGCTCAAATGAGTGATAAGTTTGGAACAAGTGCCGATACACTAAATGAAAAACTACCCTCTATTATGAGTAAAATCGATACAATTTCAACTAACTTAAAATCTGTTAGTCTCTCGCTTGATAAGAAATTACCAAATATTTTAACAAAGTTTGAAAAGTTAGAAAATGATGTAAGCGATATTGTAACTCAAAATAAAAAACCGTTAAATAGTGCAATTAAATCTGCTGGAAATTTCTTTTCAGAGGGTAAAAATGCAATTAAAAAAGTTGATAAATTTTTAGATGGATTCTCTAAAAGTGAAATAGAGATTGCCCTAAGAAGCGAGTATCAATTAAGTGATGAGTTTGCAAAGAGTTATCTATCTCTAAACTATTCACCATCACCTAATAAATACTATCTGATTGATGTTATCTCAACTGATGATTACTCAAGATTAGAGAATAAACAGTTTATTGAGCCTCAAAAGCATGAAAAGGGTGAGACTTATGTATCTGCTCAATTTGGAAAGAGATATAATGACTTTCTACTAAGAGGTGGTTTGATAGAGAGTACAGGTGGACTTGGATTTGACTATTTTGCATTAGATGATAATGCTAGATTATCTTTTGACATATTTGACTTTAGTGCTAAAAATGATGTAAGAGGAGATAATCCTCACGCTAAAGCGATGCTAAGATACACTTTTTTAAAGCATATAGATGCATATCTTGGATATGATAACTTTTTAAACTCTAATGCAGATAACTTTTTTGTAGGTGCTGGAGTTAGATTTATAGATAATGATATAAAGGCTCTTCTTGGAAGCTCTAGTGCATTTTTAAAGTAGCTAGATGGAGAAAATTTTATTTGAAAATAGAGAAGAGGCAATCTATAAATTAATAGATGTTTTACCAATTGTTAGCATGGAAGAGGAGGAGTGGATTGTTATCGCAATCTCATCAGGGGCTGTCTTTTTTGCTGATAGAATTTCAAAAAAATTGGAAAACTCTTCGCTAGATGTACTCTTTACTGAAGCAATATCAGCACCAAATAATAGAGAGTGTATCGTTGCAATGGTAAGTGAGAGTGAAGAGATTGTTACAAATCAGAGTTTAATCGATTCATTTGATATAAATTTAGATTATATTTATGGAGAGGCTAGTCGTAAATATGAAGAGAAGATTCTAAAATATATTTATAAATATAGAAAAGGTGAAGTGATTTTACCACTAGAGGATAAGAATGTAATTTTAGTTGATGAGGGAATTGAGACAGGTCTTACAATGATGACATCTATAAAGACGGCAATTTCTATGAATGCAAAGACAATTTCGATAGTTGCTCCTGTAATTCCGCATAATTTGGTTGATGTTTTTCAAAGTGTTGCTGATGAAGTGTACTTTTTACATAAAATCCCAAATTTTCTATATACGCCTTGCTATTATAGAGATTTACCAGAGCTTTTTTTTGATGATATAAAAAAAATATTAGACAATAATTTAAATTTTAGAAAGGAAATTGATGGACTGCACTGTAAAGTTCGATATAAATAATCTACACGAGAGTTATGAGATAAATAAATTAGCAAAACAGGCAAATGGTTCTGTTGTGCTTAGAGAGAAAAATGCTGTAATTTTAGCAAATGTTGTTTTAGATAATAAAGCAGTAGAGGAGGATTTTTTACCTCTTATTGTTCAATATATTGAGAGAAGCTACTCTGCTGGAAAGATTCCAGGTGGATTTGTTAAAAGAGAGCAAAAACCAGGGGAGTTTGAGACACTGACATCGAGAATTATTGATAGAAGTTTAAGACCACTATTTCCTAAAGGCTTTAAAAATACAACTCAAATTACAGTAATGGTTTTAAGTGTAGATAAAAATGTAGATTTACAAGTATTAGCACTAAATGCAGCAGCAGCAGCACTTTATGTATCGGATATTCCTATTAAAAAGAGTGTTTGTGGTGTTAGAGTTGGAAAAATCGATGATGAACTTGTTATAAACCCATCTTTAAATGAGCTTAGAGACTCTTCGCTTGATATGTTTGTATCGGGAACTAAAGATGAAGTTTTAATGATTGAGATGAAGACAAACGCTACAAAGACTCAAACTCCAGCTATCGCTTCAGCTGATGATATATTAGTTGAACCAGCTGTAAATGAGCTTATCTCTGGTCAAAATATGAATGAGTTAACAGATGAGGATTTAGTAGAGACTTTACAGTTTGCTCAAAGTGCAATTTCAGAAGCGACAAAAGCTTATGAAGAGAACTTTCCAGTACCTGAGCAGTTAGCTGATGTTATTATTGTTGACAAAGATGTAAATAGTGATATTTTTGCATATATTGATGAGCTTAAAAAAGCTGATGTAGAAGATGCTGTTGCTAAGATGGCAAAATCTGAGAGAGCTGTTGAGCTTGAAAATATTGCTAAAGAGGTTTCAACTTCAGAAGTTGCAGAGAAAGAGGGCTGGAGCTATGAAGAGATTTTAAAAGTTGTAGAGAAGTACAAAAGAGGAATCGTAAGAGATTTAATTATCAATAAAAATATTAGAGCTGATGGTAGAGCCTTAAATGAAGTTAGACCTATCGCTATAGAGACAAATATTTTACCAAGTGTTCACGGCTCATGCCTATTTACTAGAGGTCAAACTCAAGTTTTAGCAACAGTTACACTAGGTGGAGACCAAGATGCTCAAATGTATGATTTACTAACAGAGAAGGGTGCTCTTAGTGATAAATTGATGATTCACTATAATTTTCACTCATTTTGTGTTGGTGAGAGCAAACCTCTAGGACCACCATCAAGAAGAGAATTAGGGCATGGAAATTTAGCAAAAAGAGCAATTGAGCCATCGCTTGATTTAGATTTTGATAATACTGTTAGAATTGTTGCAGAGGTTCTTGAATCAAATGGAAGCTCATCTATGGCAACAATTTGTTCAGGCTCACTAGCTCTTGAGAGTGCTGGAATCGAAACTCACAAAATGGTTGCTGGTGTTGCAATGGGGCTTGTTATTGAAGATGATAAACACGCTGTTTTAAGTGATATTTTAGGACTTGAAGACCATGACGGAGATATGGATTTTAAAGTAGCTGGTACAAAAGATGGTATTACAGCTCTTCAGATGGATATTAAACTTGGTGGAATCTCAACAGAGCTTTTAAGAGAGGCACTAGCTCAAGCTAAAGAGGCGAGAGTTCATATTTTAGATTTAATGGAAGATGCTAAAGAAAAAATAGTTATAAATAGCAAAATCTTACCATCAACTCAAAAATTTCTAATTCACCCATCAAAAATTGTTGAAGTAATTGGTCAAGCTGGAAAGACAATTAAAGAGATAATAGAGAGATTTGGTGTAAGTGTTGATTTAAATAGAGACAATGGTCAAGTAAAAGTAGCTGGTAGTGATAAATCAAAAGTAGATGCTGCTTGTGAACATATCAAAACTATCACAAAAGGCTCTCCAGATAGAGAGAGAGAAGAGGCTTTTAATTTTGAAAAAGTTTATAAAGTTGATGAAGTATTAACAGGAACTATTAGAAGAATAGTTGATTTTGGTGCATTTGTAGAGCTTCCAAAAGGTGGTGAAGGTCTGCTTCATATCTCAAAAATCTCTAAAGAGAGAATCGGAAATATTAGAGATGTTTTAAAAGAGGAGCAAGAGATAGAGGTGAAAATCCTATCTGTTAGAAGAAATAGAGCAGAGCTGGGAATCGATAAAATTTAAATTTAAGTTTTAATTAATATCTAAAGCTTAGCAAAAAGCCTTTTCTAGCTCTTTTTGTTAGAGGTTTTATAAGTTAAATTTAACTAAATTAAATATATAATTCCAACTTGAAGTGATAAGTAGGGATACGCAAGCCGAACGGACTTCAGATAATTAAATTTTTATTGGAGAATTTGTAATGAAAAAATTACTATTAGTTTTTTTAGCGTTAGCTTCTGCTGCATTTGCAAGTGACGCTGCTGGAATGGGACAATCTTTAGTTGAAGCTTACTCAGTAGTTGCTGCTGGTGTTGGTCTTGGTCTTGCTGCTCTAGGTGGAGCTATTGGTATGGGTAACACTGCTGCTGCTACAATTGCTGGTACTGCTAGAAACCCAGGTTTAGGTGCTAAACTAATGACTACAATGTTTATCGCACTAGCGATGATTGAAGCACAAGTTATCTATACACTTGTAATTGCTTTAATTGCACTATATGCAAACCCATTCTTAGGATAATTTATAATTTAAATTATTTTTCCAAATCTCATAGAGAGAGTAAGCCTTTTACTCTCTTTTGCGACAGTGGTGGAACGGTAGACACGCTACCTTGAGGGGGTAGTGCCAGTAGGTGTGGGGGTTCAAATCCCCCCTGTCGCACCATAAAACTTTTTTATTTACACTCTTGAAAAACTTCTAACTAACTTGTAAATTAAATTTTTATTAAACTTTAAGATATTTTTATTAATTATTAATAAAATATTAGACAATCTTTTAAAGTATAAAAATAAGGTTAATTTTGAAAAATGATAAAAGTAAATTATCTAATAATTTAGAGATAAAAAGTGAAGATTTATATGAATTAATAACTATCTCATTTGTCTCCTATGGAGAGTTATTAAGTTTTTATAAAAATAGATATTTTAGACATGGAATCGATTGGTTTTTTGTAAATTGGGGGGATTTAGGTGCTTACCAGAATAATTTAAAAGGTAATAAAAAATATGTTTTAGAAGATGATATTAATAGAAGTTTTGATGTGAAGCGTCTATTAATTATAAAAGTTTTAAAAGAGAATATAGATATATTTGTAGAAGATAAAAGTGATATAAAAAATCTATGTAAAAATATGATTAATTTTGAAAATAAAAGTAGAGTTATCGATATAGATGAGCAGAGAGTAGCCATTTTTCCAGAGACTAAAAGTTATAATTTTGATAAATTTAAAAAATTAATAAAAAATGAGAATATAGAGTATTTAGTTGGTCATAATATTATAAATTATGATAAAAAACTATTAGAGCAGAGTTTTTTATATTTAGAAGCTGAAAAATTAAAATATTTAGATACACTCTTTTTATCTTTGATTCTATTTAAAAAAGATTCTCATGCTTTAAAAAAGATATATAAATCTCAAATTATTGAAAATAATCCTATTTTAGATACTAAAGAGACATATTCTCTTTTTATGGAAGAGTTAAAAGAGTTTCGTAGCTTAGATTTTAAAATTAGAAAAGTTTTAGCCTATCTGTTGGGAAGTGATAAATATTTCAAAGTATTTTTTGAGTATGTTGGTTTTGATAAATTTGCAGATTATAAAGATGAGAGTTATGAATTTATAAAAGAGTATTTTGATATAGAAAATTTAGAGCTTTTAATTGAGATGAATCGTGTTGAATTTGCTTTTATTCTTATCTCAAAATTAAATAAAATTACAATTCCTACTTATGTTTTACGAAATTATCCAAAAATAAAAGAGCTATATCAAAGCTTTGATTTTAAGTTTAATGCACTAGAGTATGCAAAAGAGATATTTTTAGATAAAAATTTTAAATATAAATCTTTTGATGGGCTTAATAGAGAGTATAAAATCTCTCAAAAAGAGATAATAGAAAGCTCTGTTAATAGTGAATCTCTATTAGCAATTTTGCCAACTGGAGGTGGTAAAAGTTTTTGTTATCAAATACCAGCTATTTATGAGGCACAAACTTATAGAGCTTTAACTGTAATTATATCTCCTTTGCGTTCGTTGATGAAAGATCAAGTTGAAAATTTTAACGAGCGATTTTTCTTATCTTTAGGTGTTAAATCTGGGGCATTAAGTGGCTTTTTATCTCCTAGTCAAAGAGCTATTTTGATAGATGAAGTAAAAAAAGGAGATATTAATATTTTATATGTAGCTCCTGAAGCACTTCGTTATGGAACAATTAAAAAAATTTTAAATAGTAGATTTATAGCTAGAGTTGTTATAGATGAGGCACACTGTCTATCAACATGGGGGCAAGACTTTAGACCAGATTATCGATATATAGCATCTTTTATAAAAAATAGTCTCATTCAAAAAAATATTCCTATATCTTGTTTTACAGCAACAGCTACAAAAGCTGTTTTAGATGATATTAATAATTACTTTAAAGAGAATTTAAATTTAGAGTTTAAAGAGTTTTTGGCTTCAAATAAGAGGTTTAATTTAGACTACTCTGTTCAAAAAATTGATGAAAAAAAGATAAAATCAAAAGAGATTCATGAAGAAAAATATAAAAAAATTCTTAAGCTATGTAGTAGAGATATAACTCCAGCTATCATCTATGTGCCAAATAGTATTGCAATATGTAATGAAATTTCAGATAGTTTGAAAATGGAGACAAACTTAATAGTAGAAGCTTTCCACTCAAAAATAGAAGATAGAGAGAGAGTTTTAAGAGAGTATATTGATAATAATATAGACATTATTGTCGCAACTACTGCTTTTGGAATGGGTGTTGATAAGTCAAATATAAAAACAGTAATTCACTATACACCATCTAGTAATATTGAAGATTATTTGCAAGAATCAGGTAGAGCAGGAAGAGATATATCTATTGTTCCAGATGCAAAATGTATCGCTTTTTATCATGAGAGTGATTTTGATTTCTATTTAGAAAAATTAAAAAATACTTTAGTAACAAAATCTGAAATTAGTTCGATAAACTCTGTTTTAAAAAATATAGCAAGAGGAAATAAAGTCAATGCTTCTGCTTTAGAGATTGCATTAGATGCTAATTGGGATGTAGATGATATTAAAAATGATTATAAAAACAAATTAAATATAGCTTTAGTTGAGCTAGAGCAAGAGGGAATAATAAAGAGAAATACAAATATTACAAAACCTTTTGCAACAGCTATTGAAGTTGCATCTTTACAAGAGACTAGAGAAAAATTAGAAATTATAGATAAAGATACAGAGTTACAGTATGAAATAATGAATTTAATTCAGAAAAAATCTAGAAAAAATTTAGCTTTAGATGAGATTAGTTATATTTTAGATATAGATAAAGATACTATACTCAAAGCGATTCATGAGTTAAAAGATAAAGAGCTTATTAGTGATAATAGAGATATTTTAGTTAGATTAAATCAGTTTTCGCAAAAATATATAGATTCTGAAAAGAGACTTTTAGACAAAATAGATGAGTATGGAGAGATTAATTTAAAAGAGATAGCTTCTAATCAAAGTGATATAAAATCACTAAAAAGAGAGATAAAACTTTATGAAAATATCTTAAGAGACTGGAGAGATGATAAGAGTTGTCAAATAAAAAGAGTAAATAAAAATTACTCTATTTGGAGTTTCAAAACAGTAGATATAGATATTTTTAGAAAAAATACTTTAGAAAAGATAAAGTTAGCTCAAAAAATTTATAAATATATTAAGTCTCAAAAGAGTGAAGATGAGAATATCTCAATAAATACAAAAAAATTAAAAAACTATTTAATAGAGGCTATTAGCGATAAAAAAATAGATAAGATATTAATCTATTTACAATATATCAAAGCTATTAATCTACTTCAAGGAGTCTTTATTCACTATATTATGTATGATATAGATATTTTAAAAAGAGTTGTATATACAGAAGCTATCTACAGTAAAAGGCGTAGAGTCTATTATGAGAATCAAAGATTAAAAATTCATATTATGAATGATTTTTTACAAAAACAGTTAGAGAATCAAAATATGGATAACTATCTATATCGATATTTTATAGATAATTTAAACGATTTTGTTAAAGGTTTTTTGAGAGTTGTTAAGAAATTTACAGATGGGTATATTACAAAAGGAAAATTTGAGCAGATGTATAGAGGTTTGACAAAGGAGCAAAAGAATATTATAGATAGTAAATCAAACTCTATTATGATACTAGCTGGTCCTGGAAGTGGGAAAACTCATACACTTGTACATAAAATATCAAATACTATTTTAAATGATGATGATGTAAAAATAGAGAATTTTTTAATGCTTACATATACAAATAGTGCTGTTTCTACTTTTAAAGATAGGCTTTTAGGATTAGTTGGGAATAGTGCTTATAAGTTAGATATTTATACATTTCACTCTTATGCGAATGTTTTAACAGGAAAGTTAGGGTTAGGAGATGAGAGTAGTGATTCTATAAAAATTTTTAATGAAAATATAGAGTATTTAAAAGCTCTATTGCCATTTAAGACAGCTCTCTATTTAGATGAATTTCAAGATATTAACGAAGATTCTTTTAAGTTTATTCAAAATTTAGTAGATTATGGAAATATTAGTAAAATTGTTGCTGTTGGAGATGATGACCAGATGATTATGGAATTTAATAAAGCTGATATTAAATTTTTTAATCTGTTTTGGAGTAAATTGAATAAAAATAGAGAAAGTAGAGTTGTAGAGTTTGAACTATTAAATAATTTTAGAAACTCTGAAAAGATATTAGATTTATCAAATCGATTTATTAAGCAGTTAAGTAATAGAAAAAAAAATAGAGATTTACTGTTTCAAAATAGTATAGAGAGTAGTAAAGTTAATTTATACAAAAGTAATGCGGAATATCTTTATGAAATAGTAAAAAAACTTATTTTAAGAATGAGAAGTGAAGATATAGTTGATGAGGTAGGTATTTTAACACATACAAATGATGAAGCATTGACACTTCAATCCTATTTATTAGATTTTAATATAGATAGTAATTTGCTTTTAGATATGGAACAGAAATATAACTGGAGGAATCTATTAGAGATATACGATTTCAATCAAGAGATATTTTTATCTTTGAGAGATGAAAAGTTTAGTTTTAATTTAATGAATAGAGTTTTTTTAAACATTGAAAATAGATATAGAGATTCTATAAATTTTGAAAAAGTGAGACTTATTAAAAATAAGTTTATAGAGATAGGAGTAGAGAGTTATAAGGAGTGGAATCAATTTTTAAATGATTTAGATAATGAGTTTTTTGAAAAGAGTAGATATAAAGTTACTATTACAACAATTCATAAAGCAAAGGGTAAAGAGTTTAGCAATGTTATACTATTAGACCATAAAAGTAGACATAACTACCATCTAAATGATAGTTGTATTAGAAAATATTATGTATCTATAACTAGAGCCAAAAATAATTTTTTAATTTGTACAAACCAAAATCATTTTGATAAATTTGAAATAGAGAATCACCAAATAAAAAAGAATATAAAAAAACCTCAAAAACAAATTATTTATATGTCTCTTCGAGACATTTCTCTTAGTTTATCGATTAAATATCAAAAGAGTATTTTAGAGTTGAATCTATTAGCTGGTTGTGAATTAGAGTTAAACTCATATTATTTAATATATAAAAATTATAGAGTTGCTCAAATATCTAAAAAGTTTCAAGAAAAAATTAATTATTTTGTTAAAAAAGATTACCAAATATTAAAAATAGTTGTAGATTCTATTGTCTATTGGAGAGATAAAAATGCTTTAGATAGAGATTTAAAGCAAGTACTTTGTAAGTTTATATTTGAGGCTAGATAACTAAAGAGTTATCTAACTTTTATTCTTCAAAGAGTTATTTACAAATTCAAAAATAATAGGGTTTGGATTTTTTAGATGTGATGTAAACTCTGGGTGAAACTGTACACCTAAAAACCAAGGGTGGTCTTTTAGCTCAACTGTTTCGATTAAGCCTTTTGATTTTCCACTTATAACCATTCCAGCCTTTTCAAGCTCTTTTTCATATTTTGGATTTGCTTCAAATCTATGTCTGTGTCTCTCTTTGATTTTTTTAGCACCTTTATAGGCTTTTTTGATGTTAGTTCCATCTTTTAGCTCACACTCATACTCACCAAGTCTTAGAGTTCCACCCATTGGGCTTTTGTGAGTTCTAATCTGTTTTGAGCCAGTTGTATCGATAAACTCATCAATTAAGTAGATAATAGGGTTTTTTGTATCTTTATCAAACTCTACTGAGTTTGCATCTTTTAGTTTTAGTACATTTCTAGCAAACTCAACTAGTGCCATCTGCATTCCTAGACAGATTCCTAAAAATGGGATTTTATTCTCTCTAGCGTATTTGATAGCTTTGATTTTACCCTCAACGCCTCTCTCACCAAATCCACCTGGAACTAAAATACCATCAATATCATTTAATATAGATGCAACACCCTCATCAGAGTTCTCTTGAATCTCTTCAGAGTTACACCATTTTATATTAACTTTAGTATTTAAGTGAGCTCCAGCATGAATTAAAGCCTCTGTTAGAGATTTGTATGATTCTTTTAGCTCTAAATATTTTCCAACAAAAGCGATTGTTACCTCTTCAGTTGGTGCGATAATTCTTTTAACTAAAATATCCCAAGCTTCCATATTTGGATTGAATGTCTCTAAGTTAAAATGGTTGGCAATAGGCTTTAAGATACCTTTTTGAAGTAGGTTTAATGGCACTTGATAGATTGTACTTGCATCACTTGCTTCGATTACACTATCATCATCAACATCACAACTCATTGCGATTTTTTGCTTTAAATCTCTAGGGATTTTCATCTCACTTCTAGTTATTAACATATGTGGAGTGATACCAATTCTTCTAAGCTCTTGAACAGAGTGTTGAGTTGGTTTTGTCTTTAGCTCACCAGCAACTTTGATAAACGGAATCAAAGTAACATGAATATTCATAACTCTATCTTTTCCTAGAGTATGTTTCATTTCACGAATCGCTTCTAAAAATGGTAACCCCTCAATATCTCCAACAGTTCCACCAAGCTCTACTATTAGAAAATCTTTTTTAGAACCAGCAATTTCGATTCTTCTTTTAATCTCATCTACGATATGAGGAATTACTTGGATAGTTTTACCAAGATAATCACCTTTTCTCTCTCTATCGATTACATGAGAGTAGACTTGACCTGTTGTAAAGTTATTACTCTTTGCAAGTTCTGTATCTAAGAACCTCTCATAGTGTCCTAAATCTAGGTCAGTCTCTGCACCATCAGCTGTTACAAAAACTTCTCCATGCTCAAGTGGAGACATAGTCCCAGGGTCAACATTGATATATGGATCGATTTTTAATATACTAACACTAAAGCCAGAGTGTTGGAGCAGTGTTCCTAAACTAGCTGATGTGATTCCTTTTCCAAGAGAGCTTAAAACTCCACCCGTTACAAATATATATTTTGTTTTTGGCATAAATCTATTCCTAACTTTTGTTACAAATTTTTATTTTTAATTATATTAAAATGTTACTTTATATGCTATTTCTCTTTGCTTTTGCAAAAAATAGTTAAACTTCGCTATTTTGATGATTCTTTTTGATATTAATTAGTAAATCTTCAATATTGTATTTATCTCTAACACTCTCTATCATGATATGCATTAAAATATCACCTAAATCAATCGCAATCCACTCTCCATTTTCACTATCGATATTTAAAAACTCTTCACTTGCTCCAAACTCTTTTTTTAGATAATTTAGCAGTGATTCCCCATGTCTATCATTTAGACTTGTAGCAACTATTACATAACTTACAAAGTATTCGCTATTTTGCAAATCTACAACAGTTACATTTTCAGCTTTTTTATCCTCTAAAAATAGTTTAATTTTTTCTAATCTTTCCATAATTCTCCCTATAGTGCTTTATCACATTTTTTTTGATTTTTTTTGGTATATATTTTTTATTAAGAGATTCTCTTAGATAAGTTGAGCTAATATTAATATTTAAATTTAATCTCTTATATCTATCTGGAACAGCTATTTTATCTCTTGAGACTACTACAAACTCTATAAGTTTTGATAGCTCTTCATAGTTTTTCCATCTTTTTAAAGAGTGCAGATTATCAGCTCCAATTATTAAATATTTGACATTATACCCAATTGAATTTAGATAGTTAATACTCTCGATTGTGTAGACACTTCTATTTTGTCTTATCTCATAATCACTAACTATTACATTTTTAAAGTTTTTTGAGGCTTTTTTTAACCACTTTAATCGTTTTGTAGCAGGTGCAAAAGAGTCTGTTTTAAATGGGTTTAGATAAGTTGGCATAACAATTAGCCTATCTATATCTAAAATTTTAGTAGCTTTTTTTATAATCTTTAAGTGTGCTTTATGTGGTGGGTCAAATGAGCCTCCAAATAGAGCAATATTCATATAAAACCTTTCTGTTAATTATAACAAAAAGAGTCCTCTTTAAGAGAAAATTTTGACAACTTTTCTATTTATTTCAAATTTAAAGTTGTGGAATTTTAAAATTTTACTGATTCCACTTTGAGTTATAAAAAAGTGACCATTTAACTCAAAATAGTCTATACTCGATTTCATATCTTTCAATAAAATTTTTTTCCATTTTAGAAATAGTTTTTTCTCATTTTTTAGAGATATTGTTTTATAAAGCTCATCTAGCTCTATAAACTCTGTCTCAAAGCATAAATTTGAAGTGCTTAGTTTTATTGTTTGAAGGTGCAGTAAAGAGCAGTAATTTGATTTTTGAAAAAAAATTTTTTTATGAATATGCTTTTGCATATCTGCAATAGTTGAGCCCATTTTTTACCCCTTTTTTTATAAAAATTTACTTATTATAAATTATTTTAGCTTAATTTAATAAAAAGGTTATAAAAAATGGCTCTGATATGTCTGATAAATATTAAAGTTGTTATGGTGGTAGACTCTTAAATCCCCTATAAAATCACCTGCCACGCTAGGCTCTATCAAAGCTTTTTGATAATTTATAGCTTTTTTTGAGAAAGAGTCTAATTTCAAAGGCAGTAGAGGATTTTGCCAGAGGGCTGTTGTCTCATTTTTGAAATTAAACTCTATTATCTCTCCATCTAAAATAAAATTGGCTAAATTTTGATTTTTATTTAACTTTAAATTATTATTACTATTGATTGGCTTTATACTATTTAATACTCTCCATCTACCGATATTCAAATCCATGGCAAGAGTTTTTTCTCTTATTGCATCTGTTATCTTTATCATTGCTACAAAGTAGCCACTCTCTAGTTTTGTGGTTTCGTCGATAATTCTAACTCTAACTACCTCTAAATCTTTTAAGTTTAGGGTTTTAGCGTCACTTTTAGATATCCAAAGTGGTGAGTGATTTTTAAAAACTCGATTCATATAATCAGAGTTTTTATCAAAAGCTGGTGTAAAGTTATGAAGATAAAAGGCATTATTTTGAGATAAGTTAAACTTTTCATAACTATTAGATTCTATAAACCTAAAACTCTCTTTTTTATAATTATTATCTTTTATAAAGATGCTTTCTTTTAGAAGTTTTTCAAAATCTACATCTTTTGCTACTTCAGATAGAATCTCTTTAAATAACTCATGGCTAGAGTTTTTAGTTTTTATATTTAGTTTTTTTAATACTTCAATCCAAAACTCAGATTCATCTGAAATATCTCTATTAAAGAGTTTTTGATTTGTCTCTAAAATAGTCAATTTTTCATCAGAAATTTTATCTATTAACATATTTGCTAGAGGTTTTTTAAATAGAAATTTCTCTTTTCTATTTTTTTGGATATGTTGTAACTCAAATGAATCGGTAGGTAGTATATAGTCGCAAAACCAGTTAGTCTCATTAAAGTTTCTAGCAAAGTCGAATGATAACTCTATTTTTCGCTCATCTTTTAGAGTCTGTATCACTCTGAAGCTATCTAATGAATCAAAAACTATATTATTTCTATTTGGAGAGAATAGAGTCAACTTATCAAATGAGTTTTTATCTGTAATATACTCTATATCATTTAGTATATGGGCAAAAACTAAATCTAATCGATTCTTATCTTTTTCTATCTTTAGAGAGTCTTTTAGTGCTAAAAGAAGTAGAATCTCTTCAGATGGATTATCCGTAACTATCTGTAAGTTTTTAGAGTTTTTAATCAAGTGATAGAGACTATTTAGTTTTGCAGAATCTATATTTAAATATTTTGATACATAACCCAAATCATACTTTTTAAAATATTTAATCAACTCCTCTGGAGTATTTTGTACTAAATTAAATTTAGCGATATTATCTTTCAAAAGTGAGTGAATTACATAATATATTATATATTTTAGATTATATTCAAAGCAAGATAGTTTTAAATCGCTACTGCTAAAAGTGTTTGTTGCTATCAAGTCGATAGTTACAAGTTTAATATCTTTTCTCTTTCTTATCTTAATCGCCTCTTGGCAATCTTTGAAAAGAGAGAGTATCAAATCGGCATTTTTCAAATCGCTATATAGTTTTTTACTCTCTAACTCTAGTAGAGGTTTTATATTTAGTTTTGATTTGATTGTTTCTAAAAGAAGTCTATTAGATGAGTTCTCCAAAATAAAATTTTTTTGAGCTTTGCTACTTTTGAGCTTTGCTGAAATCTCATCTATCGCTTGATTCCACTCTATCTTTTCCCACTTTCCATCACCTCTTTTTGAGTTTTTGGCTCTCTTTAGAGGATAGTTAATCTCTCCTTGCTCTACTTCAAATAGATTTGGATTAAGCACTCTATCGTTATCTTTTGGATTAGGAATTAATCTCTTTATTTTAAAATTCTCTTTATCGACAAAGGCAAAAAAAGAGTTTTGCTCTTTTATATATGGAAATATAAAATACTCTTTTTGATTCTCTTTATATGAGTTAAAATTTTCAGGATAAAACTTTAAATCTTCAAAAATATCTTTAACTTCTCTCTTTTGCTCTTTAGCTAACTGCTCAACCGTCTTGAAAACAGAGTTAGCTAAGAGAGTATTTGCAAAAAAGAGAGTAGAAATTTTACAAAAAGTTCGCCTTTGCATATTACCTCTTTAAAAATGGAATTAATTTCTCTATCGTAAGCCCCATTGCACAGCTTGTATAACCAATCTGCTCTTTTATATATTTTCTAGCAAAACCCTCTACCATGATAGCTCCTGCTTTGCCTTGCCATAGGTTAGATTCTAAATAAGAATCCAAATCACTATTTTCAAACTTATCAAAAATATATTTTGTCTCACTAATATCTATAAGTTTAAACTCTCTGCTTTGGTATATCATAGCTGTTATTATCGATGTCTGCGAATCGCTCTGTTTTAATAAAAGCTCTCTAGCTTCATCTATACTGTTTGCTTTTCTAAGTAGAGAGTTGTTCGTTGTTACAACAGTATCAGCTACTAAAATGGGAGTATCTAAATCAAATTTTTTAATAGCACTTTGAAACTTTCCAACTGTAGCACTATATACAAAACTTTTTGGGTTTTGTATATCTAGGCTCTCTTCATCAAAATCAGTTGCATTTTGAGTAAATTCTATGCTGTTTTCTTTTAAAATCAAAGCTCTTGTCTGCGAATTTGAGCATAGGTTTATCATGCAAATCCTCTTAAAACTACTCCAAAGTAGATAGCTACTAAACCTAAAACTATATTGATAGGAATTAAGATTCCAATTGGTTTTAACTCTTTTTTTGTAGCTTCGTAATTGTGTGAATCAAAAAACTCTTGAGCTCTGTTTCTCTTTTTATAAATATATATAAAGACTAAAAGCATAATAGTTAAGATAGCCTCTTTTACATGGATTATTGTATAGAGAGGTGTCCCTTTAAATCCCAATCCAATTGCCATTAATATAGCTGTTGCAAAGAGAAGTATAATGCAAAAGAGGGCAATATTAAAAAAACTCTTTAGATAGTTTAAAATCAATTCAAATTTAATAACATTACTATCTATTCTGACAGCATTTGTATGAACAAAGAGGCGAATGGCTATCATTCCACCAACCCAAATAACAGCACTTAAAACATGAATTAAAACTATATACTTTGAATAATTTGCAAAAATTTCAACAATTGTCTCTTTCAATTAACTCTCCTTTATATCTAATTCTTTATCAACTTCTATTCTATTTCTACCATTTTGTTTAGCTTTATAGAGATGCTCATCAGCATTGTTTATAAACGCATCGATATTATCTCCTAAATTGCTAGATATTCCAATACTAATTGTATATTTCAATGGCTCATCAAATCCTGATACATTTAGTTTTTGATTCTCAACCATTCGTCTAAGAGCCTCCATAGCTAAAAATATCTTATTTATACTAGATTTAAAAAATAGTACACAAAACTCCTCTCCACCAAGTCTTGCTGGAAGAGATGCTTTTTTCTCAAAATTCTTTTTAAGGATTTTTGCTAAATTGGCGATTACATCATCACCGATATTGTGTCCATAAGTATCATTTATATTTTTAAATTTATCAATATCTATCATAGCAATAGCTATCGGATTATTTTTCTTTTTAGCATGTTTGTAGACTTTCTCAAATCTATTAAAGAAGTATCTTCTATTATACATTTTCGTTAGATAGTCTCTATTAGCTAACTCTTGAATCTGCTCTATATTTATAATATTGTCTACAACTTGCTCAACTCTACAAAAAAACTCTTGGTCATGAAATGGTTTTATTAAAAAGTCATTAGCTCCATTTTTTAAGAGCTTTACAGATAAATTAGAGTTATCACTAGATGAGATTGCTATGATTCCCATCTGCTCTTTATTGTAGTTTTCTCTAATATTTGAGATAAGCTCAAATCCGTCCATAACAGGCATGTTATAATCTGTTATTACTAGTTTTATATCGTGTTCATCATTTTCTCGAATCACATCTAAAGCATCTTGACCATCTTTTGCCTCTAAAACATTATAGTTTCTATCATTTAATAGTTTTTTTACCATAAATCTAGCTGTTCGACTATCATCAACAACTAAAATATCTATATTTTTATTATTTAACATCTTTGTGATAAGTTTTATGGCGTAGTCAATATCTTCAATATTCTCTGTTACTATGTAATCTAATATATTTTGTGTTAAGAGTTTCTCTCTAGCATCTGCATCTAAACTTCTGGTCATTACAACAACAGGGATATTTTTGCCAATTAAATATTTAATAACCTCACCATTTGGGTCATCTGGTAGATTTAAGCCAGATAGAGCTATGAAAAACTTCATATTTGTAGCTTCAACATAATCTATAACGCTTTGATAACTCTCGGCAATTACTACATTTGCATCTAAAGCTTGTTTTAATTTATTTTTAACAATATGTGATAGTGTAACACTATCTTCAACAACTAAAATACTTGTTTTTTCTAAATCCATTCAAAAAAACCTTTTTGTGTAATTTTTATTATCTAATTTATATCTGTTACTAGTTAGTTTTTAATTAATTTGTAGATTGATTATAGAATAAAAAGAGTTTTTTTATAATTAAAGTAAAAATTATTTTATAAAATTTGGGGAAAGTAGCAAAAAGCTACTTCATAAATGAGTCTCTTGGCTTGAAATGATTTTGAGAGTGTTTACAGACAGGACATTTAATAGGAGCCTTTTTACCTCTATGTACATGACCACAGACTTGACAGACCCACTCTTGCTCATCTTGTGAAACATAAAGCGAATCACTCTCTAGTGCATTTTTAATCTCTTGATAATCTCTCTCATGTTCAATCTCTACTTTTCCAATCAAATCTAGCATTGTTGCAATAGCGATAAAACCTTCCTCTTTTGCAATTTTTGCAAAGTCAGGGTACATCGATACATTTTCATAATGCTCACCATCGATTGCACTTTGTAGATTTTTTAGTGTATCTTCAAGCTCTGTATCTTTTGTTAATTTATTAAATGCTTTAAAAAGCAATTTTGCATGCATCTTTTCATTATCTGCACTACCTTGGAAGTGACTAGCGACAGTTGAGAGATTCTCTTTTTTTGCAATACTTGCAAAAAATTCATACTTATTTCTAGCCATAGATTCACCAGCAAATGCTTTCATTAAATTAACAGCTGTTAAGTTCTCAGTTATCATCTCCATCTCTTCAGAACAGCAAGTTAAAACTCCTCCACCAACGCTTTGAACTTCGACAACATTTCCACACTTATTACATTTAAAAGATTGATATAATTTCATTTTAGGCTCCTTTTAATATTGGAAATTATAAGATAAAAAATCTTAAAAGAAAATTTTTATTATTTAGAATATCAATTTAAGGAAAAATAGTGAGCAGAAAAAAGGGAATTTTAGCAGAGAATCTAGCAATAGAGTATCTATCTAATAAAAATTTTAAAGTTTTAGAGCAAAATTTTTACTCAAAATATGGAGAGATAGATATTATTGCATATAAAAATAGAATTTACCACTTTATTGAAGTTAAAAGTGGTAGAAATTTTGAGTCTATTTACAATATTACACCAAAAAAGATAGAAAAAATTGTAAAAACTATTGAGTGTTACTTAGAGAAAAATAGCTTATCAATAGAGTATCAAATAGATGCAGTTATTATCAATAATAGAGAGATTGAGTATATAGAGAATATCACTTTGTAACTATCTCTGTTTTTTCTCTAAAATGTAATATTTCAGATGTAAAATAGCTCAAAAAGGAGTTACTATGATAAGATTGTTATCTTTTTTAAATAGTATGAAATTCGATTTAGAAAAAAAAGAAGAGTCTTGTAATGTAAAAGAGATTTTTAACGGTTATGGGTATATGAAGAGAGTTTATGGTGTAGAATCTATTAGTATAGATTTTGATTAATATTATTTAAGCCTCTTTTTGTTTATCTTTTTAGTGAGAAAAATATGATAAAATCTTACTAAAATTCTTTAAGGACTTTAAATGATAAGAGCAAAAAATTTAAAAGAATTTTCGCAAAATTTAAATGTTTTATATGTGGAAGATGATTTAGAGCTTTTAAAAAGTACAACATCACTTTTAGAAAATCTATTTAAAGAGGTTGATACAGCAGAAAATGGTGCTATTGCACTTGAAAAGTATAAAAACAGAGAGTATGATTTAGTTATTAGTGACATCAATATGCCTGTTTTAAATGGTATCGATATGATAGAGCAAATTAAAGAGATTAATTTTAATCAAGTTGTGATTGTCACTTCAGCACACGATGAATCAGAGTATCTAATAAAATTGATTGATTTAGGCGTTGATAGTTTTATTTTAAAACCTATTGAGCTTCAAAAACTGCTTAATATTCTCTTTAAAATTTGTAGAAATTTAAGTGATAAAAAGCTTCTTTGTGAGTATAGAGAGAAGTTAGAAGATAGTAATATGGAGCTTGATGATAAAAACAGAGAGTTTGAGGCAAAAAATAGAGAGCTTCAAAAAGTAAATAGATTATTAGAGCTGAAGTTAAAGCAGAGTTGTGAAAAGCTTGAAAATGTTAAAAAGAGAACTAGTAAAGTAACAAATATAGATAAATCAAAAATAAACTCTGATATTGGAAGAGTTGAGATTGAGAACTATATGGAGTATATTTTAGATTCAGATATTGAGGAGATTAATGATTTAGAGAGTGATATTGATTCAGTCTCAGCTCTTATTAGTCTAAATAAAAAAGCCTCTTTACAAAATTTAAAAACTCTAGGTCTACATCTGCATAAATATGGAGCTATACTCTCTAGCTATCCAGCTTTTTATAATTTGGGGCTTCATGTTAGTAAATTTGCAAATGAGGTTGAGAAATTGACAGAGATTTCAGATGATGTAAGCCAATTTGTAAATATGTATTTAGAGAGTTTTGTCTTTACACTATCTAAGTGGAGATATGAGCTTTTTGAAAAAGGTGTGACAAATCCAAATATTTATGATGATTCAATGATAAATGATATTAATATGTTAATAGATATTATAACAGGTTCAGAAGATGATAAATCAGGAGTAATTGAGCTTTTTTAAAAATAGGAAAGAGTTCCTATTTTTAGAGGTTTATTTTAAACCAGCAATGTAAGCAGCTAGTGCATCAATATCAGCATCAGATAGAGCTGCTACTTGACCTTTCATAACTGTTTTCATAGGTCCGCCGTAAGTTCCAGCTTTATAACCTTTTAAAGCTTCAACAGTTTTAGCTGCATCCCAACCTTTAATAACTTGAGACTTTCCTAATGCTGCTTTTTCAGCACTTGCACCATGACAAGAAACACATTTTTTAAATAGAGCCGCACCATCAGCTGCAAAAATAGAAGTTGCACCAACAAGTGCCAAACTTAAAGCTAACTTTTTCATGTATAACCTCTTTGTATATGAATTTTTGAGATTATAACAAATATATCTTTAATAAAACTTATCTTTCTCTGCTTAAAAAGTAGCCTTTGTAGATATTTCTTTTGATATAATTGAAGCAAAAAAAGTAAAAGGGTTAAGATGATAAAGCTAGATTCTCCACTTGATATGCATTTACATTTAAGAGACGAAGAGATGTTAAAATTGGTTGCTCCTCTTAGTAGTAAATCTTTTTGTGGTAGCCTAATTATGCCTAATTTGTTACCACCACTTACAACAAAAAAAGAGGTAGTAGATTATAAAAATAGAATAAAAGAGGCAACAAAAAGCGATATTTTTGAACCTTATATGTCGATTTTTTTCAAAAAGGACTATTCGAGCGAGTTTTTGAATGAAATTAAAAATGAAATTTTGATTTTAAAACTCTATCCATCAGGTGCTACAACAAATAGCGATGGAGGAGTTAGTAATTTTGACATAGAGGAGCTTCGAGGAACTCTTGAAACTATGAGTGATTTAGGTCTGATTTTATCTATTCATGGGGAGAGTAGAGGATTTTTACTTGAGAGAGAGAAAGAGTTTTTAGGAGTTTATGAGCTTTTAGCAAAATCTTTTCCAAAACTTAAAATAATAATGGAGCATATATCTACAAAAGATGCTGTTGAGCTTTTGGATAAATATGATAATTTATACGCTAGTGTTACCGCACACCACTTAAGTTTGACTTTTGATGATGTTGCAGGAGGCAAATTTAACCCACATCTGTTTTGTATGCCTGTTGTCAAAAAGCCTGAAGATAAAAAAGCTTTAATAGAGCTTGTCACAAGTGGACATAAAAAAGTTATGTTTGGAAGTGATAGTGCTCCACATTTGAAAGCAAATAAAGAATCAGGCGAAGCTCCAGCTGGTGTATTTACAGCACCTTTAGCACTCTCTATTGTTACAGAGGTTTTTGAAAAAGCGAATGCTTTAGATAAATTACAAGCCTTTGTAAGTGATAATGCTAAGTTGATATATGGAATAAATCCACCAAAAAAAGAGATTACTTTAGTAAAAGAGTCTTTTACTGTGCCTAATAGTTATAAAGAGGGAGATATTGAAGTTGTTCCTATCTTTGCTGGAAAAGAGCTATCTTGGAGAGTTGTTTGAGAAAAATTTTACTCGTAGAAGATGATAGAGTTTTTTTAGAGACGATAGAGGATTTTCTGCTCGAAGAGGATTTTGAGATTGATACCGCTTTAGATGGTGAAATAGCGTTAGAGTTAACTTACAAAAATAGATACGATTTATATCTGCTTGATATTAATATGCCATTTTTAAATGGTTTAGACTTTTTAAAATCACTTCGAGATACAGGAGATTTAACTCCTGCTATCTTTGTAACTTCAGCAAATGATAAAGAATCACTTACAAATGGATTTAAAATAGGGTGCGATGATTTTATAAAAAAGCCATTTGATTTAGATGAGCTTCTATTTAGAATCAATGCTATTTTAAAGCGAGTAAGTAGAGCTGATATAGTTGAGTTTGATAATTTTAAGTTTGATTTACAAAACTATAAATTGACAAAAGGTGAAAAAGAGTTTGAACTATCTTTAAAAGAATCTAGCTTACTATCTCTCTTTGTAGAAAATAGAGAGCAGGTAGTTACAAAAGATATGATAATCGATAGACTCTGGAGTAGCTCACAAAGTTATAGCGAAGGCTCAATTAGAGTCTATATAAATAATTTAAAAAAGCTACTAGGAAAAGAGAGAATCAAAAATTTAAGAGGAGTTGGTTATAAGTTTATGTGGAATTGATGAAGCTGGTCGAGGCTGTTTAGCTGGGTCACTCTGCGTTGTTGGGGTTGTTTTAAAAAGTGATATTGAGGGGCTTGGAGATTCTAAAAAACTCTCAAGCAAAAAACGAGAAGCTCTATTTGAGCAGATAAAGCAGAACTCTATCTATCATATAGTTTTAACAGATTCTTCAAAAATTGATGAGGTTGGAATAAGCCAAGCGATACAAGACTCTCTCAAAGAGATAATGCAAAAAATCAAAGCTGATAGATATATTTTTGATGGAAATACAAACTATAAAATTCCAAATTTAGAGAATCTAATAAAAGCTGATGATAAAGTAAAAGAGGTAAGTGCAAGTTCAATTTTGGCAAAAGTCACAAGAGATAGAGAGATTTTAGATTTAGCTAAAGATTATCCAGAATATGCTTTTGAGAAACATAAAGGCTATGGTACAAAACTCCATATTGAAAAAATAAAAGAATTTGGTTATACCAAGCTTCATAGAAAAACCTATAAAATAAAGTCACTTCAAAAATCTCTCTTTTAAGTAGTTCGATTAAGGATTTAAAATGCAGTGGAAAAAAGAAAAAATAGTAATAGATAGTGGTAGTGAGGTCGAAGCACAAGTTCCAATAATTATATCAGCTAGTCGCTCAACAGATATTCCTACTTTTTATAGCAATTGGTTTGTTAATCGCTGGAGTGCTGGTTATATAAAATGGATAAATCCATTTAATGGTAAACCTCTCTATGTTAGTTTTAAAAATACAAGATGTGTTGTTTTTTGGACTAAAAATCCTAAACCTATGATGAAATATTTGGATTTTTTAGATAAAAATATTCCCAATTACTATTTTCAATTTACTTTAAATGATTATGATAAAGAGGGATTTGAGGGAAAAGTTCCAAGTGTTGAAAGTAGAATAAAAACATTTAAAGAGTTATCAAAAAGATTAGGTAAAAAAAGAGTAGTTTGGAGATTTGACCCACTTATTTTAACTGATAAAATTGATATAAATGAGTTATTGAAAAGAGTTAAAAAAATTGGTGATGAACTTAAAAATCATACAGAAAAATTAGTTTTCAGTTTTGTTGATATTTCTATCTATAAAAAAGTTAAAAATAATTTAAATAAAGAAAATATTAATTATATTGAGTGGAATGAAGAGCTTATGAATAAATTTGCTAAAGGTTTGTTTGAAATTAATAAAAGTTGGAATTTACACTTAGATACTTGTAGCGAAAAAATAGATTTACAAAAATATAATATAATCTCATAATAAGTGTATTGATGATGATTTGATGATTGCTATTTTTTCTCACGATAAAAAGCTTATGGAGTTTTTAGGAGTTGAAATAGAAGAGAGTAATCTATTTAGTGATAAAAAAATTATAAAAAAGAGAAAATTAAAAGATAGAGGTCAAAGAGAGGATTGTGGTTGTATCTTTAGTAAAGATATTGGAGCTTATAACACTTGCCCCTACGAGTGTAACTATTGTTATGCAAATAGTTCAAAAGAGATAGCTAAAAAAAATTATAAATTGCACTTAGAAAATCCAAAGAGTGAAGGGATAAAATATGAGTGAATTAGAGAGAATAGAAGCACTAGAGAGAGAGATTAGAGAGCTTAAAGGCTTAAATATTGATGGAAAAAAAGTTTATAGTTTTAGTAAAATTACAGATAATGAGTTAAGAGATTTAGTTGATATTCAAAAGGAACTAGATAGAGATAAATTTTTAAATTGGTTTAGTAATAATATAGACATATCCCAAGAACTAAAAGAGTTTTTTCATCAATTGGTTTTGGAAAATAGAGATTTGATATATGATTATAGTGAAGAGGATTTAAAAGTTAATCTTATTGTCCCTATTTTAAATAGAGTTAAGTTTAAATCTTTTGATAATAAATTTAGAGCTTTTTATGAACTTCAATTAAAATATGAAGCTGAAGAGTTTATATTTAGTGGAACAACAGACTTTGTAGTATCTAAAGGATTAGTAAGAAGTATAAAGCCATACTTTTTTATCCAAGAGTTCAAAAAAGGTAGAGTAAATTCAGACCCTGAACCACAACTTTTAGCTGAACTTATAGCAGGAGTTGAGCTAAACAATGAGAGAGTAATCAAAGGTGCTTATATTGTGGGTGCTATTTGGAATTTTGTCATATTAGAAAAATTAGAAAAAAATAGATATCAATATTTCGTAAGTGAAAATTTTGATAGTACAAAAATAGAAGATTTAAAAGCTATTTATAAAAATTTACTATTTATAAAAGATGAGATAATCAAAAAAATAGAGGAGGAAGAGTATTCAAAGTAGAGTGAAATTATAAAAGGAGATTAAAATGGGATATTTTTTTGATTTACCAAAAATAGATGACTTGACTCAAGACCAAGCTATGGCACTTGATGAAACTAAACCAATAGCTATATCAGGTGGTGCAGGAACTGGAAAAACTGTTGTATCTTACTCGAATACTATTTTAAGTAATATTTAAAAAAATAGAGTGTTTGTCATTACCCAACTTGATTGGGTAATCTACCTTACTTATATTAAAAAAGATGGATACCCGTATCAAGTACGGGTATGACTAAAGCTAAATATGGTTTCTACTATATTTACATCTATTAATAGCTAAAATAAGACTAATTTCTTATTTTTTTATTAGAACTGTAATAGAGTACTTCCCTCTATTTATTTTTTTGCAAATCCTCTATTATCTCATTTTTTATAAATAGCAAATTTTTATAGATAGCTTTTAAATCCTCTATTTTTGTAGTATCAAAGTTAGAGCTAACAAAATAGTGATATTTATCTTTTTTAAGCTTTTCTAAAATGACAAAACGCCAAATAGAGCCAACGATATATGCACCTTTCATTATTTTTTGATTATTTAGCTCTACTGCCGAGATTAACTCTGCTAAGAGTTGAGGTCGAGGATTGCTAAACTCTTCAGCTTTTTTAAACTCTTGAATGAAAAAATAGGGCTTTTTACTCTTAAACAACCCTTTTGATACAGCAAAATCTGTTGTTCCTTTGAATATAAATTTTTCTGTCTCATATCTTAGTGCTAATTCATAAAAATCTCTAAATTCATTTTCAAATGATTTAAACTCAACTCTGCTTAAAATAGGTATTATTACATTTACTTTTAAATCCTCTTCGTTGTAATCATCAATTAACATCTCATTTTTATCGATAATATTTTGTAGAAAACTAACTGTTTCAGTGTTAATTTTTATACCATTTTTAAACCACTCTTTAAAGATATTAGAATCTATCTTTTTTTCAATATCTACTAGCTTTTCAAGGTCAATATCTCTAATTTTACTATATTGATATGTTGGTTTTTCCGATTTATTTAAATTTTTACTTTTTATAGAATCAATCTCTTTTTGCAACTCTTCAATCTGTTTTAATAATTTTAGCTCCAACTCTTCACTCATGTTAAGCCTTTTGTAAAAAAATTATATTAAATAAAATTATATATCTAAGTTATCAAAACCCTCATATTTTTTAAATGATAATAGATATAAACTCTTTAATATATTCTTATCAACCTCTTTTAACTCATCAAAAACACTACTCTCTATACTATTTTGTTGTATCTCTTTTAATACATCATTCATAACTTTTGGAAGGACTTCAACTAACTGTTTAAATGCCTCTTTTTCACCTGTAACTAACTCATAAAATTTATCGATAGAGACTCTTCTAATCCTCTCATTTGACATTTTTTGTTTATTTACTGTTACACTCCATTTTATATTTTGACTATTTTTTGCAATAACTTCAACTAACATACAAGTTGCTTTATCATCATTTAATAGTTTATTTTGCATTGTCATATAAGTTGCACTTGAAGATTTAGAGTTCATAGTGTTATGTTTATTTTTCATCTCTACATAAATTTTATCTATCTCATTTTCAATATCAAAGCCCTCTTTTTGAACAATCCAATTTGATTTTTTTGTATCTTTATTATAGACATATTTAAAAAAGTTTTGTTGAAAATACCCTATAGCATTGCTATTTGACTTATCCAATTGTCTTATTATTTCAAAATTAATAATCTCTTCTATATTTTTACCATATACTTTAGAATCAAATGTTAGCTTAATAGGGTCAATTAAATTTTTATTAAACTCTTTTAGATTAATTTTAAATCTATATTTTTTTATTGTCTCTTTTACATGATTAAATAAATTCTCATCACTTATAAAATTCAAATTATATTTTTTCACTCTTTTTACCTCTTTTAATTTATTCAAATACTCTATTATGGAGATTCCAATCTCTTTTGCTAAATTAACTGGGACTGCATTACCAATCTGTTTATATTTCTCTGCCATTGAGCCCTCAAAAACCCAATCATCAGGAAAAGATTGTATTCTAGCATTTTCTCTTACACTAAATGGTCTAAGCTCATCAGGGTGACACCTCTCTGTCTGTTTTTGTGCAGGTGTGCATAAAACAGTTAATCCTGCCTCATTCCAAGATAAACGCCTTGCAATTCCAGTTCTTCCACCACCCATAAAATAAGTTGTTTTCATATATTCTCTTGCAATATCATCAGGTAAATCTCTCCAGCAACCACCAGCTGGTACATATTTTAAAACATCTTTTTTCTTTTGATTATATACTGCACATTCAGATTTTGGTACATTTTGTAAAATATCTTTTAAAACTAACTGCTTTTTATAAGGTTTTGGAAAAGTATAACTCTCTTTAATCTGCTCTTTTATATCTTTTCTAGTACCAATAATAAAAACTCTCTGTCTCTTTTGAGCAACTCCATAATCCAAAGAGTTTAATACTTTATAATCAACACTATATCCAACCTCTTCAAACACATCAATCATAACTTTTAGAGTTCTTCCACTATCATGAGTTGAGAGACCTTTTACATTCTCTGCTAAAAACATTTTAGGTCTTATCTCTTTTAATATTTCAGCAAAATCGTAAAAAAGTGTACCTCTAGTATCCTCTAAGCCTAGTTTTTTTCCAGCATAACTAAAAGATTGGCAAGGGTAACCACCTGAGAGTAAATCTATCTCTTTTTCATCTTTTAAATATTGTTTAACACCCTCTTTTGAAATTTTTTGAATATCTGCTTCTAAGATATTCCAATTTGCTCTATTTGCTTTTAATGTTTTAACAGCCCATTTATTGATTTCAATAACTAGTTTTGTCTCAAAACCAGCTTTTTCAAGCCCTAAAGCTAAACCACCAGCACCAGCAAAAAGCTCTATTACACTATATTTTTTAAAATTATCACTATTTAGTTCAGTAATTTTGTATCCTTTTTTAATTAATTATATTTTCTATTTTTGAGGTAAATTCTATTTAAAATTAATTAAATTCTTTATGATAAAAAATTACTATTTTTTTATTTATATTATCTAGTTACAAAAAAACAATACTCTAATTCAATAAGTTTTATATTAAAAAAACTTATAGGAATATTTTTTGCTTTTTTCTTTTTTAGATTTATCAAAAAAAGGATTTTACTATGAGATATTTAGTTATTTTATCTATATTTTGTGTTTTTAGTTTTGGAGCAAAGATAAGAGATATTACAAATATTGTAGGTGTTAGGGATAACCATTTAATTGGCTATGGTTTAGTTGTTGGGCTTAAAGGGACAGGTGATGGAAGTAGTGCATTTACAACACAGGCACTATCTAATATGCTAAAAGGTGTAAATGTAAAGATTGAACCAGCTGCGATTAAGTCAGATAATATAGCTGCTGTTATGGTAACTGCTTCACTTCCAGCTTTTGCAAGACAAGGTGATAAGATTGATATTGCTGTCTCGTCAATTGGGGAGGCTGATTCGATTGAGGGTGGAATTTTGTTAATGACACCTTTAAAAGGGGTTGATGGTAGAATTTATGCTCTAGGACAAGGTCAGCTTACAATTGGTAGTCAAAATAGAAAAGAGGCAACTAGTGGAACGATTCCAGCTGGTGCTGTGATTGAGCGAGAGCTTGAGAATGAGATATTTACAAAGAGCAAAGCGACACTTAGTCTAAAAAAGGCAAATTTTGCAAATGTTGTTACAATTCAAAACACTCTAAATAGTTTTTTTGGAAAAAAAGTGGCTATTGCTATTGATTCTGGGACAATAAAACTTAAAAAGCCAGATAGCTTGACTATGATTGAGTTTATTGCAACGCTAGAAGATATTAATATAAGATTCCAAAGAGAGAATAAAATTATTATCGATGAGAAAAGTGGTACAGTTATTGCTGGTTCAGAGATAGAAATAGAGCCAGTTGTTATCACAAACGGTAATATTACAATCAAAGTTCCATCAATTGAAGATGTAAAAAATGTCGCAAACTTGAAAGAGGGTGTTGGTTTAGACCAAGGTAACTCTTTAGTATCAATTGATAATCAAAGACCTACAGTGGCAAATGTAGTTCGAGCATTGGGCAAATTAGGTGCTACTTCGCAAGAGGTAATAACAATATTAGAAGCTATGAAAAAAGCTGGTGCAATAAATGTTGATTTAGAGGTGATTTAGATGAAAATAGATAATACATTAGCAATTAACTCTTTTAATAGTAAAGATTTAAATGTAAAAAATAGTCAAAATGATAAAGCTCTAAGAGAGCAAACAGATAATTTTGAAGCGATGATGTTAAAGATTTTGTTAGATAAATCACTAAAAAGTGAAAATCACATTTTACCAAAATCACCAGGTGACGATATTTATAAATCAATGTACAGAGATGCACTTAGTAAAGAGTTAAGTGGCTCTTTTGGTTTTAGTCAGATGCTTTTTGATTTTTTGAAGCAAAAGAGTTGAATTTTTATCTAAATTTGACGATAATTAGTTAAAAAAAACAAAGGATTGGAAAATGGTAAATTTAAATGCAGGGATTGCAACAAACATTTACAGACAAAATGCTCAAACGCCAGATAAGAAAATTGATAAATATCAAGAGGATAGTAACTTGCAAAAAGAAACTAAACTAACAAAAGTAGAAGACATTAAAGCAAGAATTGCAAATGGAACTTACGAGATTGATTTAAATGCTACCGCAAAGGCATTAGCAACTGAGCTCTTAGGATAATATATATCTTAAGGAGCAAAAAATGTTACTGGACTATCTAAATTTAGCGATAGGTGATTTAAATGAGTTGTTAGCTTTAACTAAAAAAGATATTGAAGATATCAAAGAGGCTAAGCATTATGAAATTTTTGCAAGAGCCAAAGATAAAGCAACTTTAATAACAGAGTTTGAAACTAAAAAGTCGAGAGTAGATAGTGAACTTGTTTCAATAGTAAACACAAAAGGGCAAAGTCTAGATGAAATTTTAGATAAGCCAGAGAAAACACTAATAGATTCTTTGAAAGATAAACTATTAGAGCTAAAAAAGGTTAATAGAGAGTATGCAAGACTTGTTCTTAGTGTAAGTGAGTTTTATAATTCGCTTCTTGAGAGAGTTATTCCAACAGAGATGAATGGATATAACAAAGTTGTAAGCTCTAACTCTTATCTTCAAGTGAAGGCTTAGATATGTCAGTATTTTCATCATTAAATACTGCATATAGCGGTCTTAGTTCATCACAGTTAATGGTTGATACGACATCACACAATATCTCAAATGCAAATAATGACTACTATACGAGACAGAGAGTTACAGTAGAGAATGCTCTAGCTATAAAATCTGGCTCTATTATGGTTGGAAGTGGTGTAGATGTTGAGCAAGTATCAAGAATTCATAACTCTTTTGTATATGATAGATATAGAACTGCAACAACAGAGCTTGAGTTTGCAGAGACAGAGTTTAGATATTTAGATGAGGTCTCATCATATTTCTCTGATATTGATGGAACTAGTATCTACAATGATATTGAGAACTACTTTAATGCTTGGGAGACATTTTCAATGAATCCCACAGATAGCTCTCATAAAATTGCACTAGCTCAATATACAAATAATTTGACAGATAATTTACAATATGTTTATGGAAAGATTGAGAATCTTCAATCTAGTATAAATGAGCAGGTAAAAGTAGCTGTTGAAGAGTTTAATGAGATGGGTTCAAAAATTGCTGAGATAAATCAAAAGATTAAAGAATCTGAAGCAAACCCTCAGCTAAATGCAAATGATTTAAGAGATCAGCGAAATAAATTAGAGTTATCTATGTCAAAGCTCTTAAATATAAATGTTCAAACTAAAAGTTTTGAATCAAATGCCTCTATTGATGTAAATATGCAAGATAGTGTAGATCACTATAATATTACACTTGGTGGTTACTCTCTCTTAAATGCAGAGGAGTTTCATCCATTAGAGCTTGATAATAAAAATATAGCAAGTGGACTTTATAATATTAAATATGAGGGTGTTAATCAAACTGATGTAACGAATCTAATTACAGGTGGTAAAGTTGGGGCTTTACTTGATTTAAGAGGTCATGAGGTTGATGAGTTTACAACTAAGCCATATGATGGAAAACTCCAAAGTTATATGGAGAATTTAGATTCATTTGCTAAAGGTTTTATTGAGTATTCTAACAATGAGTATGCTAAGGGAGCTAAAAACACTCTTGTAGGTGAGCAGTTAACATATAAAGATAATCAATACAATGATGTTATTTTAGATGCAAATACAACATTGTCTAGTTTAAATTTTAATATAAACACAACTTACAATACTGTTTTAGAACAAGCACCAAGTTTTGATGTAGTTGTCTATGATAATGCAGGAAATGAGTTAGGCACAAAAACAGTTACATTAGATAATACATCAACTATGCAAAGTATTGTTGATTCTATAAATTCAAATACAGATGATAATGCAGATAATGATTTGACAAATGATATAAATGATTATTTTACTGCAAGTTTTACAAATGGTGTATTTAAAATAAATCCAACAGATACATCAATATCTAAAGAGTATACAGTGGCTATCTCTGATAATGCTGGAGTCTCATCAAACTTCGCAGGTGTTACAGGAGTTGGAAGGGTTTTTGATGGAAGTAGTGTTTCTGATATGTCTCTTAAGAGAGAGTTAAAAGAGGATCCACTTAAGATAAATGCTTATGCTTCACCAGCTGATGGAGATAATGGAGTTGCAAATGCTATGCTTCAACTTCAATATGAAAAGAAGAGTTTTTATAAAGCTGATGGAAGTGAGTTTGCAACTCAAGAATCGCTAAGTAGTTTTTATAAAATAGTAACAACAGAAATTGCAGCTGATGCAAACTCTATATCTATTTTAAAAGATACAAAAGCATCTGTTAAAGCTACTGTTAAAACAGAGTTTGATAATGTATCAAAAGTTAGTTTAGATGAAGAGTTATCAAATTTATTAAAATTTCAAGCATCTTATCAAGCAAATGCAAAAGTTGTCTCAACAATTGACCAGATGATAGATACACTGCTTGGATTGAAAAAGTAGAGGTTTTACTTGATTAAAGTACCAAAATTTAGTATATCTATTTTAATTTTCTCTTTTGTTTTTGCTTTTTTTGGAGACTTTTTATACTCAAAATCTCCATTTGAATTTAGCAAAGATTTAATAATGCTTCCACCATCACTTGAGCATCTATTTGGTACCGATAGATTAGGAAGAGATGTTTTAGCAAGAGTTATAAGTGGACTTGAAATATCACTTATAATAGGTTTTTTTAGTGCTGTAATATCAGCTTTGATTGGTTTAATAGTTGGTATATCTTCGGGGTTATTCTCGAGAATTTTTGATAAAGTGGCAATTGTAATAATTGACCTATTTTTAACTTTTCCTACATTTTTTCTACTACTAGCTCTAGTTAGTTATATAAATGCATCTGTTGTTATTTTAATATTTGTAATCTCGATTACAAGCTGGATGTCTATGGCTAGAATTATCAGAAGTGAGGCTTTTGCAATTGCTAAAGCACCTTTTATAAAGGTTTTAAAAATTGCAAAGGTCTCTAAGAGTAAAATAATATTTAAATACTTCACCCCTTTGTTAGCTCCAATATTTTTAGTTAACTTTACATTCTCTTTCTCTGGTGCGATATTAGCAGAGAGTTCGCTCAGTTTTTTAGGGCTTGGTGTTATGCCTCCTCAAATTAGCTTAGGGCTTTTGTTAAGCGAAGGAAAAGAGATTATAGATATTGCCCCTTGGGTTAGCTTTTTTCCAGGTCTTTTTATCTTTTTGATTACATTTTCACTAATTAATATATCTGATTATCTTCAAAGTAGATTTAATCAAAGGGAAGTTTTATAGTAAAGAAAAAAATATAAGAGAAATTATATTTAAACTATTTAACATAAAATTTGGTTATTCCAATAAATTCAATAATTTATAATATCTATGATAATAGGTTATATGAAAAAAGCCTCATTAAAGATTTGATGAAGTATAATTTCTAAACTTATAGAATTTAAGGAGAAACAATGGGAAAATATATTGAATTAACTCAAAGTAATTTTGATGAAGTAACAAAAGAAGGTACTGTTTTAGTTGATTTTTGGGCTCCTTGGTGTGGTCCTTGTAGAATGCTTGCTCCAGTTATTGAAGAGCTTGCAGAAGAGTTTGACGGTAAAGCTAAAATTTGTAAAGTAAATACAGATGAAGAGCAAGATTTAGCTGTTAAATTTGGTGTTAGAAGTATTCCTACTATCGTATTTTTTAAAGATGGAGAGCAAGTTGACCAAATGGTTGGAGCTGCATCTAAACAAGCTTTTGCAGATAAATTAAACTCTTTATAATATATGATAAAAAGAAGAGGTAAGGGAGTCCTCTCTCTCACCTATGTTTTTGCATCATTCTTTGGTGCAGCGATGATAGCTGGTGCTTACGCTTATTTTAACTACAAATTTTCACAATACAATTTTTTAGATTTTAACCAGTATGTTTTTTATGAAAAGAAAGATCTATTTAACCCAACTTCAGAAGAGTATGTTGTTGTTGTATTTAGCTCAAATATAAACTCTACAGATAAAATTAAATCTTTCTATAAAGATACAGATATTTTAGCGATTGATTTATATCAAAAGAGATTTTTAAGTGATGAGAATGTCACTTTTATATCAGGTGGTATGAACACTTTACTTAAATTTATACAAAGATTTAATATTTATGAAGTTCCATCAGCTTTTTTAATAAAAAGAGTTAAAAATGGTAATTATAAACAAGATAGTGCTATAACTATCCTAAAGTAGGAGAATACAATGTATGATTTAATAATTATTGGTGGAGGACCAGCAGGTCTTACAGCAGGTCTTTATGCAACTCGTGGTGGACTTAAAAATGTTGTTTTATTTGAAAAAGCTGTTTTAGGTGGACAGATAACTAAAAGTAGTGAAGTAGAGAACTATCCAGGAGTTTTAGAGAGCGTTAGTGGGCTTGAGCTTATGCAGAGTTGGCCAGAGCAGAGTTGTAGATTTGGACTTAAAATTGAGACTAAAGGTGTAGAGGGAGTTATTCAAAATAGTGATAACACTTTTAAAGTTACACTAGAAAATGGTGAAGTTGTAGAATCTATATCTTTGATTGTTGCAACTGGTGGACAACCTAGAAAAGCTGGATTTTCTGGAGAAGATGAGTTTTATGGTAGAGGTGTAGGGACTTGTGCCACTTGTGATGGTTTCTTTTATAAAGGTAAAGAGGTTGCAATTTTAGGTGGTGGTGATACTGCACTTGAAGAAGCTATGTTTTTAGCTAATATTGCAAACAAAGTTTATGTGATTCACAGAAGAGATACATTTAAAGCAGCTCCTCCAACAGTTAAAAGAGCTAAAGCAAATGAGAAGATAGAGTTTATTTTAGATACAGAGATTAAAGCTGTAAATGGGGATAAATTTGGTGTTACAAATCTACTTTTGCATAACTTAAAAACAAAAGAGGACACTACTTTAGATGTTCCTGGTGTATTTGTTTTTGTTGGTTACTCTGTTAGTAACTCTATCTTATTTGGAGAAAATGGTCAAAGCATCTGTGCTATCAACGATAGAGGACAGATTATAGTAGATTTAAATATGAACACTTCGATAGAGGGTCTCTACGCTGCTGGAGATGTGAGAGTAAACTCTGATAAACAAGTTGTTTGTGCTGCTGGTGATGGTGCGATAGCGGCTAATCAAGCAATAGAGTATGTAGAACATTTTAAAGGTAATTAAATGATTAAAATTGGTATTTTAGGCTCAACTGGTAGAGTTGGTCAATTGATAATTGAAGCTCTAAAAAAAGATGATAATGCAAAACTATCAGCTGTTTTTGCAAGAAAAGAGTTAGATGTAACACTGGATAAAGATGTAGTTATTACAGATAGTTATAAAACTCTACTTGAAAATTCAGATATTATCATAGATTTTTCTCTTCCTGAAGCTCTTGAGGCTCTTTTAGAAGAGGCTATTAAGACTCCAAAACCATTAGTAATTGGAACAACAGGACTTAATAAGCATCAGCAAAATTTAGTGGCAGAAGCTAGTAAAACAATGCCAGTTTTATATGCTACAAATATGTCTTTAGGTGTTGCGATGCTGAATAAACTGGTTGAAGTTACTTCAAAATCACTTAGAAACTTTGATTGTGAAATCACAGAGATGCACCATAGATATAAAAAAGATGCTCCTAGTGGAACGGCTCTAACACTAGCTAATAGTGCAGCTAGTGCGAGAGACTTGAATCTTGAAGAGGTAATGGTAAGTGGTAGAAATGGCAATATTGGTGAGAGAAGTGAAGATGAAATCTCTGTAATGGCTCTAAGAGGTGGCGATATTGTCGGAAAACATACTGTTGGATTTTATAATGATGGCGAGTATGTAGAACTTACTCATGTAGCTACAAATAGAGGAACATTTGCAAATGGTGCTATCAAAGCTGGAAAGTGGCTTATAGATAAAGAATCTGGTTTATATAAAATTAGTGATTGTTTAGGAATCTAAACACTCCTTTTATACTTTAAATCTAAAGGGTAAAAAACTCTTTAGATACTCAAATTTTTTTAAACTATAATGTTTTTTATATTAAATTGAATTAATTAATAGAAAAAATGTTATATTTAGGAAAAAAAATTTAACTTTAAAGGATTTGACTTTGTGTGCTGTTGTTGGTGTTTTTAATGTAGAAAATGCTGCTAAGATTGCCTACTTTTCACTCTTTTCAATGCAACATAGAGGACAAGAGGCAAGTGGAATTAGCTCAAGTGATGGAAATAAGCTACATACTATAAAAGATAGAGGACTTGTTACAAATATATTCTCAGAAGATAAGTTAAAAACTCTAAAAGGAAATATGGCTGTTGGACATAATAGATATTCAACTGCTGGTGATGATTCTATATTAGATGCTCAACCTGTTTTTGCTAGATATGATTTAGGTGAGATTAGTATTGTTCACAATGGTAACCTTACAAATAGAGATAAAGTTAGAAATAAACTAATTAAAAAAGGTGCTATTTTTCAAACTTTTATGGATACAGAGAATCTAATTCACTTGATTGCAAAAAGTAAAGAAAATGATATTTTAGATAGAGTAAAAGATGCTATCAAAAAGAGCGAGGGTGCATTCTCTATTATAATTATGACTCAAGATAAAATGTTTGTTGTAAGAGATAAGTATGGATTTAGACCTCTATCGATTGCAAAATTAAATGAGGGTTTTGTAGTCTCTAGCGAGAGTTGTGCATTTGATTTAGTAAATGCTGAGTATATTAGAGATGTAAAACCTGGTGAGCTTTTGGTATTTGAGAGAGGCAAAGCAGAGCCTGAGAGTATTGAGATTTTAAAAGAGGATTCATATAAGTGTATATTTGAGTATATCTACTTTGCAAGACCAGATAGTAATATTTTTGGTAAAAGTGTATATGAGCTTAGAAAAAATATGGGAAGAGAACTTGCAAAAGAGCTTCCAGTAGAAGCTGATATGGTAATTCCTATTCCAGATAGTGGAGTTGTTGCATCGCTTGGATACTCAGAGGAGTCTAAAATTCCATTTGAGCTAGGAGTTATTAGAAATCACTATGTAGGTAGAACTTTTATAGAGCCAACTCAAGAGATTCGAAACTTAAAAGTTAAATTAAAATTAAATCCAATAGCAAATTTTATTAAAGGTAAAAAAGTAGTTGTAATAGATGATAGTATTGTTAGAGGTACAACTAGTTTACAAATTGTTAAAATGCTTCGTGAAGCTGGTGCTAGTGAGATTCACATGAGAATTTCAGCTCCTCCAACAAAAGGACCATGTTATTATGGAATCGATACACCAACAGAGAGTGAACTTATTAGTAATAAAATGTCTATAGAAGAGGTTAGAGACTATATCGGAGCTGATACATTAGCTTATCTATCGATTGATGGGCTTTTAAGAAGTGTAAATGATATAGATACTAAATATTGTAAAGCCTGTTTTGATGGTGAGTATTTAGAGAATGAGATGAGTAATTAAAAAAGTGCTATCGGTTTAACCGATAGATTCTTTTTACATTTTAAATAGAGATTCAAGATTAGATAAGTCACCTTTTTTACTTTGAGTAGGTGAAGCTGTCGAGAAACCATCTTTTTCAATTAATTCGATTTGAAAACCTGTTAACATCGATGTTAATCTAATATTTACCCCAGCTTTTCCAATCGCTTTTGATTTTTGATCTTTTGGAATAGTTACAATAGCTTTACCATCTTTGATTTTTACACTAGATATAATTGCTGGTGCTAAGGCTCTTGATATAAATATCTCTGGAATATCAGAGTATTCGATACAGTCAATATTCTCTCCATTTAAGACAGAACTTACAGCATTGATTCTAACCCCTTTTACACCAACAGTTGAACCTACGCAGTCCACTTTAGGATTATTTGAAGTGAGGGCTATTTTCGCTCTAACTCCTGGGATTCTAGCTGACTTTTCTATATTTATAACTTCCTCTTTAATCTCAGGCACTTCAAGTTTTAAAAGCTCTTCTAGTAGTTTTGGTGTTGTTCTTGATAACTCAATTACGATTCCATTGCTTCTATCAATATTTACACTCTTAAGAACTGTTTTTATAACATTTCCAACTCTAAATTTTTCACCTTTGATTCTATTTTTTCTAGGTAAAATTCCTCTTATCTCTTCTATTTCGATAAAAGTATTCTCATCATTATCGATTCTTACAACAGTTCCTGTGACAATTTTGCCAACTTTTGATTTATATTTATTAAAAAGTTCACTCTCTATCAATCTTTGGATTCTAACTTCAAGCTCTCTATAGAGCATGTTGATAGCATTTCTTCCTAAATTTTCAAAAGTTAACTCGTGACAAATCTCATCGCCAACTTCAAAATCGTTATCTATATCTTTTGCTTTATCAATTGTTATATAGTTTTTATCATCAATAGCTCTATCATCATTTTCGTCAATTACTAATATATTTTGAAAAATTTTTAAATTTTTATTTTTTTTATCTATTTCAACAGAGAATTCAAACTCTTCTCCTATTGTTTTTTTTGCAGTTTTTATAATTGCATCACTTAGGGCATCTTTTACATTATCTGGATTTAAATCTTTTTCATAGGCTATTGAATCTATAATATCAACAATCTTCTCCAAAATATATTCCTTTTTAATTTTTAGTTTAACTTGTAATTTTACTTTAAATTATCTTGAAATATAATTAATATTTTGCATTTATAGTTTTAAGAGAAACTATGATATAATCCAAAAAAATTGCACACTAAAAACTTTAGAGGTAGGTTATGGAATTAAAGATAGCAAGAGAAGAGCTTACACAAGAGCCAAAAATTGTAGATGTAACAGAGATAGAAGAGATTATAAAAATAGAAGAACAAAAAATTTTATATTTTGATAGAGATAACTCTCACAAAACAATGATAGAGTTTGTTGAGCATTTTGAAAAACTAGGTTATAGTGTATATTTCAGAGATGTTAAATATGGCTTAGATGAAGGTAACTATATGTACGAGGTGCATATTTTATGAGCAAAAGCCTCTATATAAAGACCCTTGGTTGTGCTATGAATGTTCGCGATAGTGAGCATATCATAGCCGAACTCACAGAGAGAGAAAATTATAAATTAACAGAAGATGTAAGCGACGCAGATTTAATTTTGATTAATACTTGCTCAGTTAGAGAGAGACCTGTAAATAAGCTATTTAGCGAAATAGGGCAGTTTAATAAACATAAAAAGAAGGGCGCAAAAATTGGAGTTTGTGGCTGTACAGCTACTCATTTAGGTGATGAAATTATAAAAAAAGCTCCCTATGTAGATTTTGTCTTAGGAGCTAGAAATGTATCAAAAATTACAAAAGTTATAAATATTCCAAAAGCTGTAGAGATTGATATTGATTATGATGAATCATCATATCCTTTTAAAGATTATCGAACAAACTCACTAAAAGCATTTGTAAATATCTCAATTGGTTGTGATAAAAAGTGTACTTACTGTATTGTTCCAAATACAAGAGGCGAAGAGATATCGATTCCATCAGATATTATTATTGATGAAGTTAAAAGAGCAGTTGATAATGGCTCTAAAGAGATAATACTACTTGGACAAAATGTTAATAACTACGGCAGACGATTTAGCAACTCAAATCAAAAGAGTAATTTTACAAATCTACTCAATTTAGTAAGTGAAGTCTCAGGAGTTGAGAGAATTAGATTTACATCTCCACACCCACTTCATATGGATGATGAGTTTTTACTAGAATTTAGCAAAAATCCAAAAATCTGTAAATCTATGCATATGCCACTTCAAGCTGGTTCGAGTGAAATTTTAAAAGCTATGAGAAGAGGTTACTCTAAAGAGTGGTTTTTAGATAGAGCTTTAAAGTTAAGAGAGCTGGTTCCAGAGGCTAGTATATCAACTGATATTATTGTAGCATTTCCAAATGAGAGCGATAGTGATTTTGCTGATACTTTAGATATTGTAAATCAAATTAAATTTAATCAAATTTTCTCATTTTTATACTCAGCTAGACCAAATACAGAGGCTGAAAAGATAAAAAGTACAATAGATAAAGCAGTAGCTAGTGAGAGACTCAAAACTCTACAAGATTTGCATAAAACTCATTTAGATGAGATAAATAGTAATGAAGTTGGAAAGAGTCATAGTGTCTTATTTGAGGCTGAAGATGAAAACTTTTTAATAGGTAGAACAGATAATAACTTTTTAGTAAAAGTTCAGAGCAGAGATAGCAGTTTAATTGGAGAGATAAAACCTGTTTTAATCACAAAAGCACACAGAATGTCGCTAGAGGCAACACTAAAGGCTTAAAAATCAAAAAGCTAAAAAAAAGAATACTACTCTCTTTTGTCCCTTTTTTAGGGTATCTATTCATTAGATTTATCTATTTAACTTGTAAAAAAGAGTTTAAAACTTCCCCTTTGCCAGATGAGAATGTGATTATATCTCTTTGGCATGGAGAGCTTTTAATGCAACCTTTCTTATATAAAAAATTACGAAAAAATCCAAATATTTATGCTATGATAAGTGAACATTTCGATGGGGAGATTATTGCAAGACTTATAAGCTACTTCTCTTATAACTCTCTAAGAGGCTCAAGTAGACGAGGAGGAGCTAAAGCTCTGCTTCTGGCTATGAGATACTTTAGAGCTGGTAGCGATATTGTTTTGACACCAGATGGACCAAAAGGACCTAGATATAGTGTAGCTGATGGAGTTATCGCTATTGCTAGAAAAAATAGAGCAAAAATAGTTACATTTAACTATAAACCAGATAGATATTGGCAGTTAAATAGTTGGGATAGATTTGTTATTCCAAAACCATTTTCAAAAATTACTTTTTACTCATCTGAAGCTTTTGATATTTCAAACTTTACAGATGAAGAGGCTAAAGATTATATAAAAAAGAGGTTAATGGAAAATGCTATCTAAAAAGATGATTGCTAGGCTTTTTGTTCTTAGTTTTGTGCTTATAGTCTTAACTTCTACAGCACTTTTTTTCTCACTATCTCAATCATATCAAGAATCGATTCAAGCGAGATTTTATTATGCGATGGGTGACTTTCAAGAGGCACTACATCTCTCTGAAGAGGCATTAAAAAAAGATATGTATAACAAAATGGCTTTTACAATGAAAGCACAGAGTAAAGTATCGCTTGAGTTTATTGAATATATTGATGAGGCTGAAGCTTATCTCTCAGAGATTGAGAGTTTAGCTAGGAGTGATATTACAAAATCTACTCAAATAAGAGTTAAAATGATTTGTGAAATTATGATAGAGAAGTATTATAAATTAAATAATAATAATTTTTTAATTGATGATAATCTAAAAAGCGGAGCAAAAATACTCTATTTAAAGTTTTTAGAACTTTATAACGATATAGTAAATAGAATCTAAGTTAAATTAGTTTAATATTAAAAAATACAACTTACAAGGAAATTTAGTTAAATGGGACTTGTAGAGAAATTTTTACCACTTTTTCAAGTGGCTTATGTAACTGTCATATTAGAAAATAAATTTTGTAGAGTTTTTACAAAGATAAAAAAAGGTTCATCAATTGTAGATACAATTGATAAAAAATTTGATATAAAAAATGGTGAAATATCAGTTGATGTAATAAATCATATAAATAAGTATCAAAATAAGTATAAATTTGTCTATATAGGGACTCTTTTAAACTCAATTAATCAAGGCTCAATAAAGGGTCATAGACGAGAAGATTTTAAAAAATTTGGTGTAGTTTATAATAATATTGAAAAAGTTGTTATTGATAAGAGTTGGTCTGTCTATGGATTTGCAGATGATATTTTACTTCTAAAAGATTCTTTTGATAGACAGGTAGGAATCGACTTTATACTATCACCTTTTATTGTTCTATACAAAGTATTTAAAAGTGATTTTTCAAGTAGATTAAAACTCTATGTTCTTTGTCAAAAAGGCTCTGTTGCCTTAGCTGTATTTAAGGGTAACTCATTTTTATTTGGTGCTTACTTCTCTATCGATAGCAGTAGTGAAACATTTCAAACAGATACAGATTCAAAAGGAGGCTCTAACTCCAATAATGATGGAGATAATGAAGAGCTTGAAGAGCTTGTCTTTTTTGAAGATGATGAAGATGTAATCGCTTTAGATGATTCAGGTGAAGCTATAGAGAGTGATGAAGATGAATCTAGTGAAAAAGATGATGATAGTGTAGCTTCTATAGAGGAGTTTAACGAAGGTGTTGATCTATTTAACTTTATAAAAAGTGCGATAGAGGAGTTTTATAAAAATTCGAAGTATGAGAATGAGTTTATAGAGAGTATTACAATAGCAAATGCTTGTAATTTGACTGATGAAGTTGTTACTTATATAAAAAATGAACTTATGATGGATATTAATATAAAAGATATTGATATTGCAAAAACTACATCTAAAATCATAGAAGAAGAGGTGAGTAGTTGAAATATAGTTTTATAAAACCTAGACAAAAATATCTACTAGAGGGTGATACTAAATTTTGGATTTTGTTTATTATAACTTCAACTGCTATTCTTTTAGCTTTTGGATTTTTTCTAAAATATAAGACATCTAACTTAACAAACTTAACACAGATGGCAATAGTTAAGCAGAAAAAATCTCAAAAATCTATTGAATCTTTAAATGATAAGATGGCTTTTGTAAATAGACAAAAAGCTGTTGCTAATAAGATATACTCAAGCAATTTAGTCTTAAAAGAGGCTATTGAAAATATTTTCGGTTTGGTTCCTGATGAGATAACTCTAACAAAAGTAGAGATGAAGAAAAAAGAGTTGATTTTATATGGTCTATCTCCATCTAAAGAGATTTACAACTTTTTACTATTAGCACCACTTAAATCAATTTTTACAAAAAATGATACAACTTTTTATATGTTGGAAAATGGCTGGTTTCGTTTCGTCTCTGTAAATAGAATTGAAGATTATGTTGGAGTAGTTGAGTAATGAAACAAGATTTTAATTTAATTAAAAATTTGGGTTATTTAAGTCTTGCCTTAATATTAGTCTCTTTGGTTGTCTTTTTTATGATTGTTCCAACAATAAAAGAGTATCGAGAAAATAGTGGAAATTATAGAAGAGCTGCACTTGTGCTTGAGCAGACTAATAACGAATACAAAGAGATGATTAAAGATTTTAATGATTTAAAAAGAGAGAATAAGAGAGTTTTACAATCATTTAAGAAAAACTTTAGCATAGGAAAATTTTTAAGAGATTCTAGAAGATTTTTTAAAAATACATCAATAGCTCGAATCGGTAGAGCAAACTATATTGATAATTTTGACACTTACGAATTTAATGCCACTTCAAATATCAAAGAGCCTAAACATTTTTACGATTTTTTAGAGTATTTATCTAAATATGATAATGTAATTGAGGCAGATTTTCCTATAAACTTTGAGCAAAAAGAGAACTATATAATAGCTAACTTTAAACTAAAAATTTACAATACTAAAGAGTAGTTTTTACTCTCTGGCTTGTAAAACTTCAATTTTCTATAAAGCTACATTTTGATATACTAAAATTAAAAATTCATAAGAGAACAAAGAGGTAATTTATTATGATGTTATTTACACCTGGTCCAACTCCTGTACCAGAGGATATTAGATTTGCAATGTCACAAGAGACGATTCACCATAGAACAAAAGAGTTTGAAGAGATTTTCAAAAATGCAAGAGAGAATCTAAACAAAATTGTACAGAGTGAAGAGATTATTTTTTTAGCTTCAAGTGGCTCTGGAGCTTTAGAAGCTAGTGTTATTAACTTTTGCAAAAACAAAGCACTTGTTATAAATGCTGGAAAGTTTGGAGACAGATTTAGTAAAATTGTAAAGAGTTATAATAAAGAGCTTGTTGAGCTTAAGTATGAGTGGAACACACCAGCTAGTGTTGAAGATGTAAAAAAAGCATTAACAGAGCATAACGATATTGATACAATTTGTATTCAAATATCAGAGAGTGCTGGTGGACTTAGACATCCAGTAGAAGAGATTGCAAAATTAGCAAAAGAGATAAATAAAAATATCACAATTATTGCTGATGGTATTACGGCACTTTTAGTTGAGCCAATCGATGTTACAAATATCGATGTATTAATCTCAGGAAGTCAAAAAGCTCTTATGCTTCCACCAGGTCTTGCACTCTTAGCACTTAGTAAAAAAGCTGTTGATGATTTAGAATCAAATGGTGGAGCAGGATTTTATTTCAATTTAGCAACAGAGCTTAAAAAACAGAAACAAAATACAACAGCTTGGACTGCTCCAACAACTCTAATTATCGGTTTAAAAGCAGTATTAGATAAACTTTTTGATTATGGTGTCTATGCAAACTATACAGATACTTATCAAAGAGCAAAAGCGACTAGATTAGCACTAGAATCAATCGGGCTAAAAATCTATCCAAAAACACCAGCTAACTCTATGACAACAATTGAGCATGAAAAATCAAATGAGATAAGAGCTGTTTTAAAAGATAAATATGATGTAAATATCGCTGGAGGACAAGATCACTTAAAGGGTAAAATCTTTAGAATAAACCATATGGGATTTATTAAAATGTATGAAGCTTGTTGGGTTGTAAATGCGATTGAGATGAGTTTAGATGAGCTTGGCATTAGAGAGTTTGATGGATTAGCAAATAGAACTTTTTTAAATTTTTATAAAAAGGCTTAATTTTGATTTTTGAACATGAGATTCCATCTGGCTCAAAACTCTATTTTGGAAAAAGTGCATCACTAAAGAGAGAAATTGAAAATATCGCTAGTGATATTTTGATAAAAGAGAATTTTGATGAGATTTTAACTCCAAATTTCTCTTTTGCAAAACATCAAGGGATTGACAATGAGAGAGATTTAATAAAATTAAATAATGAAAATAATGATTTTATTGCTCTTCGAGCTGATAGTACTTTAGATGTTGTTAGAATAATAGAGAATAGATTAGGCAGAAGTGTAGAGAATAAAAAATGGTTCTATATTCAACCAATTTTCACCTATCCAACAAATGAGTCTTACCAAATTGGGGCAGAGTGGATAGGAAACTCTAATATTGAAGATGTTTTAAATATTTTAATCAAAATTTTACAAAAGTTAGAGTTAAATTCTACTCTTCAAATTACAAATAACAATATAGCAACGATTATTGCTAAAGAGTTATCAATAGATTTAAATATCTTTAAAACACAAAATATAAAAGAGCTTTTAGAGTTAAATTGTGATTGGCTAAATGAGCTTATATATGTACAATACTCTAAAGATTTAGAAAAGGTAGTTGATAAAGTTCCAAGCTCTTTGAAAGAGGAGTTAGAAAAACTTCTAAAAGTGGCAAAATCTATAGATTATAAAGAGTTAATAATATCACCTCTTTACTACTCTGATCGAAGTTACTACGATGGAGTTCTATTTAGATTTTTGAAAGATAATAGAGTATTAGCAACAGGTGGAAACTATAGAGATGATGATTTACACTCAAGTGGTTTTGCCCTACATACAGACAGTTTAATAGAAGAGTTAATTTAAAAGGTAAATAATGAACAGAGCAGATTTGATAGTTGGAATCCAATGGGGAGATGAAGGGAAAGGAAAAATTGTAGATTCTTTGTCTAAAAAATATAACTTAATAGTTAGATTTCAAGGTGGACACAATGCTGGACATACTATTGTTGTAGATGGTAAAAAGGTAGCACTTCACTTGATTCCATCTGGTATTTTAAACAAAGATGCAATAAATTTAATTTCAAATGGTGTTGTTGTATCACCTGAGGCACTTATCAAAGAGATGAAAAGCTTTGATGATTTAGAAAAAAGACTTTTTGTAAGTTCAAAAGCTCACATGATTTTAGATTATCACTCTCAAATAGATGTAGCTAGAGAGAAATTAAGAGGTAAAAATGCCATCGGTACAACAGGAAGAGGTATCGGACCATCTTATGCTGATAAGATTACTAGAAGTAATTTAAGAATTGGTGATTTATTAGATTTAGAGAGATTAGAGCAAAAATTAGAAGCTTATCTGCACCTAAATAGAAAACTATTTGAAGTTTTAGAGATAAAAGTTGATAAAGATGAGCTTTTAAAAGAGATTGCAGAGTATGCAAGAGTTTTAACACCTCATATTGTAGATAGTACAAAATATCTTTGGGACGCTTTAGCTGATGGCAAAAAAGTGTTACTAGAGGGAGCTCAAGGAAGTATGCTTGATATTGACCATGGAACTTATCCATTTGTTACAAGCTCATCAACTGTTTCAGCTGGTGCTTGTTCTGGTGCTGGATTATCACCTAAGAGAATCGGAAAAGTTACAGGAATCGTAAAAGCTTATTGTACTAGAGTTGGAAATGGTCCTTTTCCAACAGAAGATTTTGGAGATGATGGGGCAACTCTAGCTAAAAATGGTCATGAATTTGGAACAACAACAGGAAGAGCTAGAAGATGTGGTTGGTTTGATGCTGTTTTAGTTAAATATGCAAGTGAAATAAACGGCTGTGATGAGTTATCATTAATGAAACTTGATGTTTTAGATGGCTTTGATAAGATAAAAGTTTGTGTTGCATATGAGTACAATGGAGAGAGAATCGATTATCTTCCAGTTGATTTAGAGAATGTAAAACCAATCTATGAAGAGTTTGATGGTTGGGAAAAAGTAGAGGGTGCTAGAGATTTTGATTCTCTACCTGATAATGCAAAAAAATATATAGAAGCGATAGAGAAAATCGTAGGCGTAAAAGTTAAAATTATTTCAACTTCTCCAGAGAGATTAGATACAATTTATCTTTAGATGAAAACAAAATTTACATCTATTGTAAAATTTAAAAAACAGAGCGTTGATAATATTGAGATAGAACTTACAAATATTAATGCTCAAATCAATCAGACAATAAATGATATAGAGATTGTAAATCAAAATTTAGCAGAGCTTTCTCCTCCAAGGAGTGGCTCTTTTGCTGAACTAAAATCCTACCAAGAGCTATTTACTGCTCATATCTTCAGTATAGATGAGTTAAAATCTAAACTAGAATCTCAAAATATGAAAAAAAATCAAATTAAATTAAAATTAAAAGAGGCATATTTAGAGTATGAAAAGATAAAACATTTAGATGACCTTGAGAAAAATAGAATCTTAGCAGAGATAAAGAGAAAAGAGGAAGAGGAACTAAATGAAATATCAGTTATGCTTTTTAATAATAAAAGGTGAAAAATGAAAAAGTTAACTTTTTGTATACTGTTAGTAAATGCTCTTTTTGCACAAAAAGAGTTAGTTGATTGTAATATGATTTTTGATGAGAGAAAAGAGGAGATTACAAGAGAGATAGAGAAAGTTGAAGAGGAGAGGCAATCATTTGAAGCTTATAAAGATGCTACAAATGAGCTTTTAAACAAAAGAGAAGTTAAAATAAAAGAGAAAGAGCAGATAGTCTCTGAAATACTAGATGATATAAAAGATAGACACGATAGAATCAAAAAAATCTTAGATGAGAATAAAAAGCTTATGAATGAGATAGAAAAGCTCAAAGATAATAAAATTAGTGAAACTTTTGCTAAGATGAAAGCTAGTAAAGCAGCTCCTATATTAGATGCAATGGAGCCTAGTAAAGCAGCCTCAATTCTCTTTAACTTAGATCCAAAAGTGCTTGGAAAACTCCTTTCAAAAATGGATGCAAATAAAGCCTCTACTGTTACAAATTTAATCAAAAAAGGGCCTCCATTTAAAGCTAAAGAGGTACTTGAGTATGAGCAAAATTATCTAAAAGATAAAATTGAAAAATCAGGCACAAATGAGTATAAACCGACTCAATATATAGATAATACAAAAGACCCTGAAGCACTTGAGGGAATGCAAAATTAATAAAGTGAGAAATATATGTTAAATGGACAGAGTAGAAGCAATATTAGAAGTGGATTAAAAGTAAAAATAGTTTTAAAAAAAGACCAAAGAAGTGGAGTTTTAACTGAAGGTGTTATCAAAGATATTTTGACAAACTCACCAAGACACCCACACGGCATAAAAGTTAGATTGACAAGTGGTGATGTTGGTAGGGTAAAAGAGATAGTTAGTTGAGACTCTATATCGATGGTGATGCTCTTCCAAATATGCTAAAACCGATTTTACTTCGTGCAATTGAGAGGCTTAAATTAGAGACAGTAGTAATTGCAAATAAAAAGATAAATATCGGTAAATCAAAATATATTACCTATATGGTTGTTGATAAAGGAATCGATGAGGCTGATAACTCAATTGTTGAGATGGTAAAAGAGAGTGATTTAGTTATTACTGCTGACATTCCTCTAGCTGATAGAGTTGTTAGCAAAAATGCTCATGCACTAGACCACAGAGGTGAGCTCTATTGTGAGGATAATATAAAACATCACTTAGCAATTCGTAATTTAATGCAAGAGATTCGAGACTCTGGAGAAATTACAAAAGGACCAGCCCCTTTTTCTCAAAAAGATGCACAAAACTTTGCAAATCAATTTAACGCTTTTTTGAGTAGAAGATAGTTATATAAAAAACTTATAATAACTATTTTTTAACTCTATATCTTAAAAAATTTACTACCAATAAAATAGAACTTACTCTTTAAAAAAACAGGCTTTAATTAATCAAAATCTCCTTTTTTAATATTACTTCTGAAATTCGTTATTTTTTTTATTTCAATTTTAAACATTTTATAAACTAATAAAAATTAATATATATAGATAAAATATTTTTAATAAGGCAATAGATGTCTATTTTTGAAGATTTAGAGAAAGTTATAAAGATAAACTCTTTCACACAAAACAAAACAGGTGTTGATAAAGTAGGATTAGTTTTTAAAAAGTGGTTTGAAGAGATTGGTTTTAAAACAACAATATATAAAAGAGAGGTGATAGGAGACCATCTACTTTTTGAATCAAAAAAAACAGATGGTGAGAAAATTTTACTTTTGGGTCATATAGATACTGTTTTTCCATATGGAGAGTTTGAAAAATATAGTGAAGATGAGAAGTGGGTTTATGGAGCTGGTGTTTGTGATATGAAAGGTGGAAATATTGTCGCACTTCAAGCCCTTCGAGAACTCTCAAAAGAGAGTGAAATAGTTAATATAGATGTTTTGTTAGTTAGTGATGAGGAGAGTGGAAGTGATGATTCTAGAGCTTTGAGTGAGAAGTTATCAAAAAATTACGATTACTGTTTTGTATTTGAAGCAGCTGGTAGAAATAACGAGCTTGTAGTCTCAAGAAAGGGGATAGGAACTTTTACAATCTCTATCGAAGGAAAAGCTTCACATGCAGGGAATCATTATAGTGATGGGGTAGATGCAAATTTAGAAGCTAGTTATAAATTACAGCAATTAGTTAAACTTACAGATATAGAGAAGGGAACTACTGTAAATGTAGGAAAGATAGAGGGAGGTATTGGAGCTAATACTATCTCTCCAAAGGCTAACTTACTATTTGAGATTAGATATACAAACAAGCTAGAGAGAGAAAGACTCTTAAAGCAAATCGATATTATAGTTAATAGTAGTTATGTAGAGGGTTCTAAATCTACATTAGATGGGCTTATTCAAAGAGATGTTATGGAGTTTACAGATAAGAAAAAATTATTAATAAATAAAATAGAAAAAATTACTAAAACTAATATCTCTACCGAAGCTAGAGGTGGAGGTAGTGATGCAAATATTGTCTCAAAAAACTCTCTAACTCTTGATGGATTTGGTCCATTTGGAGATGGAGACCATACAATTCATGAGAGAGCTTTAAAGAGTAGCTTTTTTGAGCGAATAGATTTGGTAGTTGAAATTTTGAAATATCACCAAAGGGAATATAAAATAATTTAATAAGGATTGTTTATGAGAAAAGTAGGTATGTGGGTCTATAAAAATAGTGGTGGAGAAGCAATTAGAGATAAAATTGTTGAAAAGTTAAGAGAGAGAGATATTTACTCTTACATGAATCTGGATTTAAGAAGTAGCTTCGGTACACCTAGCGGTATATATTGTAATGATTTGAATATGTATGATTTAGACCTATTTTTCTCATATAATGCAGGTGAGCAGACAATTTATCAAGTCTATATGTATGAGATGCTTGACCAAGTTATTAGAACTGTAAATAGTTTTGAATCTTTTAAACTTAGTGAAGATAAATTTAAGACAAACCAACTTTTAAATAAAGCAGGAATCGCTACACCAGAGTTTTTTCTATGTAATAAAAATGAGACAACAAAACTAAAAGAGTTAATATCTACTTGGAATACAAAATTTGTCTATAAGCCAGTTGATGGTTGGGGTGGAATAGGTATGGTTTTGATTGAGGATATGGCATCTTTTAATACTGTTTTATCATTTTTAAATCAGACAGATATAAAATATTTCTATTTAGAGAAGTTTATAAATTATGATAAGACAGATTATAGAATCGATATTGTAGATGGTAAGTATGTTAGCTGTTACGGTAGAAAGGCTAAAGCTGGTAATTGGAAGACAAATATTACAAGTGGTGGGCATGTATTTCTAAGAGAGCCAGATGATAAGATAATTCAAGTTGCAAAAGATGCAACTAGAGCTTTGAAGATGGATATAGCTGGAGTTGATATTATCTACGATAGAGATAGAGAGGAGTATGTAGTTTTAGAGGTAAATGGAATACCAGCTTTTGCAACGCCAGAGCAAGAGAAGATGGGGTTGAAGTTTAACAATAAAAAAATAGATTTAATAGTTGATATGATTGATAGAATTACAAAGGAGAAAGCACAATGAAAGAGTTACCAAAAATAGGTTTTTTATATTTAGATTATGTACTTAGGTTTTTTGATAAATCAAATTTCAAAGGTTGGCCAGATAAGATAGAGCAAGTAGTTTATCACTGGGGAGATGATAGAGAGAGATTAGTTAAAGAGATTAAGAGAAAAAAGATAGATATTTTAATAGGAAATATTCCAGCAACAGCTTATGAGACATTTAAAGAGATCTCTAAAGAGCTTCCAAATGTGAGATTTGTCCCATCTATTGAATCGCAATTTTCAAATAAATCAAAAGAGAATGTTACTAGATTTTGTACAAAACATGACTTATCAACTCCCAAAACAGAGATATTTTACGATAGAGAAAAAGGGTATAAATTTTTAGAGAACTGCTCTTATCCAAAAATTGTAAAAAGGTCTTATGGAGCGAGTAATTATGGTGGATACTATGTACACAAAGTAGATGATAAAAGAGAGGCTAAAGAGCTTTTTGATGAGAAAAAATATCACCCGATGTATATTCAAGATTGTGTACCTCTAAAAGCTGATATTAGAGTTATGTTAATTGGGCATAAGCCAATTTGTGCATTTTGGAGAATCGCAGGAGATGGGCAGTGGATTACAAACACTTCTCAAGGTGGAGATATGAGCTACTCTGGTGTTCCAATTGGGGCGTTAGAACTTGCAAGTAAAGCGAGTAAAGCTGCTAAGGCTGAGTATTGGGCTTGTGATATTGCAGAAGCTGATGGAAAATTTTATATTCTTGAATGTGCAACTGCTTTTGCTGCTTTTCCATATATTAGGGATTGGATAGGTCAGTATCTGATGTGGGATTTTAGTGATGGAAGATTTAGAAAACCACATATTCCACTTTATAGCTGGGAAGAGCTTGGAAAACTAGACTCATCGATTTTAAGAATCTTAAGACATATAGGCTTTAGTAAATACTCACCTTCAGCCGATGGGGCTTTTTATACTCACGATAAAGACAACTACTACCCGATGGAGAGAGCAGAAGAGTCAACTTATGAAGATATTTGCGATATTGACTATATTGAGAGAATCAAAGATGAGGAGAAGTTACCAGATGTTATAAAAGAGGCTTCAATAAATGGTGAGAGAGATAGTGGAATCGAAGATACAAAACGCTTTGATATAAAAAATGTCGTTTTGACAGAGCTTTTAACACTTCACGGAATGGATGAAGATGTAGCAACTCAAATTATAGATTTGACTCAAAAAGGTATTATTAGAGAGTTTGAAGATTTAGAGAAGTTAGATTTTATTGATGAGAACTATTTAAAGATTTGGAGAAAAGATTTTATTTAACTTTTAAAAAGAGATTAATTTAAAATTGGTCTCTTTTAGAGTTTTTAAAGGCTATTTAGAACTTTTTAAATTTAAATTAATCAAATATCCTTTTGAGATTCTAAAAAGTTATTTTTTATTTTCTATGTTTCTACAAAATTGTATAATCAGCTTTATAATTTAAATATTAAAAAGAGTTATTTATAGATATTACAGATAGAGTTATCTATTTTGGATAGATTAGATAAAAATGAAGAAAGGAGAGGTATTTTATTTATCAAATAAAGTACCAAAAAATCGATGAGAGAACAATATATATCGTATCAAGAGAGTGTGGATTTTTTTTATGAAGCAGAAAAAAAATATCCAGATTTTATCAAAGTAAATGTAATCGGAAAAACTTGGGAAGAGAGAGATATCGTTTTAGTTTCAATATCAGATGATGTTAAAAATTCAGATAGTAAACCAGCCCTTTTATACACTGGAACAATTCACGCAAGAGAGTGGATAGGAATCGAGTTAGGGGTTGCTTTTGTTAAATATCTACTTGAGTATAAAGAGTATGAACCTAGAATTTTAGACATTTTTTCAAATACTGTTATGTATTTAGTTCCATGTTTGAATCCAGATGGATTTGAGTTTTCAAGAAAACACTACTCTTTTTGGAGAAAAAATAGAAGAGTTAATATAGATGGAAGTTTTGGAGTCGATTTAAATAGAAATTTTTCAATCGGTTTTAAGGCAAATAATAACCCATCATCAAATGTATATCCAGGGCCTTTTCCATTTTCTGAGCCTGAGACAAAAGCTATCAAAGATTTTGTAGATGCACATGAGAATATCACAATAGCACTAGATTATCACTCGCAAGGAAATGTATTTTTTCCAGCTCATACATTCAAACATGAAGACTCTATCGATACGACAGATTTGAATATTTTATGTGCAAATATGGCAGAGGAGATTCAAAAAGTATCGGGTAGAGAGTATGGAATCCACCAAGGAAAACCCCCAGCTAGTTTAATTAGTGGAAGTGGAAGAGAGTACTATTACAGCAGAGGTGCTTTAGGGACTGTTGTTGAGGTTGGAACTCAAAATATATCAGATTATTTAGACAATATGACAGAGCATATAAATGAGCATATTCCAGCACTTCTATCAGCTCTAAAAAGCACTCAAAACTACTCAAAAGGAAATCACTTAAAAAGAGTTGATGATTTTCAGATTCAAGATATAAAATCAAATGAAGTTACACTATCTTGGAGTTATAATTTAACAGAAGATATATATTTTGAAATTTATAGAAGTAAAAGCGATAAGGCTCACTGTAAAAAATCAAATTTACTATCTATCACAAAAGCGACAGAGTATACAGATAGAAATTTAGATAGCTCTAGTGAGTATTTTTATAGAGTTAGAGCAGTTGATAGAAAAATTAAAATAAAATCACCCTATGCCCAGCAGATTAAATTGAGAACTCTAACAGATAGAGAGGAGTTTAGTAAAATAATATTTGCAACACAGAGTGAGACTGGTTATTTGGGTGAGAAGATGAGTGATAACAGATCACACTTTGGTTTAAACTCTCTCTTTGTTGGAATTAATAAACAAAAAGGTATAAGTGTTGCACTTTTAACTTTTTCACTCAAAACAGTTCCTAAAAATGCAATTATTCAATCGGCTAAAATCTCTCTCTATCCAATAAATAGAGTATCAGCTACAATTGAGAAATTTGGTGAGTGGAATGTCGGTTTTATAGATACAAAAGAGATAGATTCTATTTATGATTTTAAATCTGTCTATGGAGCTGATATTATTGAGTATGTTGGAAGACCTACAAAATCACAACATTTAACTCAAGGAATCTGGAGACACTGGGGGTTTTCTAATCATGAGTGTAAAATCTTGGAAAATGCTCTAAGTGATGAGAAGATTCGATTTAGGTTTGATGGGCCAGATGAGCTTAAATATAATAGAAATTCACAAATGATGCAGTGGGATTTAGGTTATGGTAAATTTGGTTACGGTTTAGGGTTTAGACCAAAACTTGAGTTAACTTACACACTTCCAACAAATGAAGCTATGATAAAACCATATAGAGTTGTAACAGTTAAGAAAAAAGAGATAATTAATGATGAATTGATTGCAGGTTTTGATGAGAATGGCTCAAAAATCTATGGCTTTTTAGAGTTTGATTTAAGTTCACTTCCAAATTTTAATACAACTATTATTACAGAGGCTTTTGCTACTTTTAATTTGGAAAAAGATTTAGCAAAAGGTGATATTAGAATCCATTTAGAGTTTATCGAGAGTATTGAAAAAGTGAACTATCCAAATATTAAAAATAGAGATATTATTGAGTATATTGACCATGAAACTTCAGTTGTTGAGCTGAAAAAAGAGAAAAAACACCTATTCTCATTTGATAAATACTTGATTCAATCACTTGAGAAAAAGTGGGAAGAGGGTAAAAAAGCCACACTTTTAGTAGTTGCAACTACATCTAAAAATATAGTTAAAAATCAAAGTATTAAATTCTTAAACAGTAAAAAAGAGATTGCTCCAACTATCGATATTGTCTATATTCAAAAGAGAAGAGAGGCAGTAAATTCTCCAACAAATTTAAGTTATAAGATAGAGAACTCTATGGTTAAGCTAACTTGGGAGAATCCAGTAGATAGTGACTTTAAAGGTGTTATAGTTGTCAAAAACCCTTTTAGAGTTCCAAAATCACCTTATGATGGTCAAAAACTCTACGGAGGAAAAGATAACTACACTTTTGATAATTTTGGCTCATTAGAGGTTGATAAATATTATGGAGTATTTGCTTACGATGATGTACCAAACTATTCAGAAGCTATTACGCTAGAGTATAAAGGGAGTTAATCTCCTCTCTCTTCACTCTTTTTTCTATCTATATGTAACTTTTTTTAAAACAATCCCAAGTGAATAACTATTTTTTATTTATTTAATAATTAAATTTTATAATTAATTCGACATTAATCAAATCTTCTTTATAATTTTTAAAAATATTTAATATAGGATAAAACGATGAAAAAAGCTCTGCTTATAACTTCACTCTCTATATTTGTATTTGCAAAAAGTGTCGATTTTAGAGAGATTTTAGATTTAACTATAACAAATAATAAAGAGTTACAATCAAAAAAACTATCTATTCAAGAGTCGCAAATTGAGCTAGAAAAAGCCAAAGCATTAGATTTTGGAAAGCTTGATTTCAATTCAGATTTTATCTATAGTGATAATGCAATGTACTCTTTTGCAAACAAATTGGGAAATAGAGAGGCTAGTTTTAAAGATTTTGGATTTAGTGAATTTGATATGAGTAATCCAGATATTTTAAATACTAAACCAAGAGATTTAAACTATCCAGATTCTACTAAAAGCTTTGAAAACTCAATTAGTTATGAGTTGCCAATCTTTACAGGATTTAAAATAACTTACGCCAAAGAGATGGCAAAATTAAAGCTAAAAGCGATAGAGGTTAAGTATCAAAGAGATAAAAACCTATTAGCATTTGAAGTTTTAAAAGCTTATAATTTAGCAGTGGCAAATAGAGAATCTATAAAAGCACTTAAAAGTACAAAAGAGGCAACTAAAAGTTTTGTAAAACTCTCAAAAGCTCTATATGAAGAGGGAATTGTTACAAAAATCGATACTCTTCAAGCTACTCGAAGAGACAGCGAAATAAATTCGAAGTTAATAGAAGCAAAAAATAGATATAAACTCTCACTTGCCTATTTAGAGTTTTTATCAGATTCAAAAGATATTAGCGATGTGAAAGAGTTTAAATATTTAAAGTGTAAAGAGAAGAGTTTAGAGTTTATGCAAGAGGTTGCTATAAAAAGTAGATTGGATTTAAAATCAAATAGATACTTAAAAAAACTACTAGAGAGTAGAGAGGATTTTGAAAAGTCAAAACTCTATCCACAAATTGGTTTTAGTGCGAAATATGGATTTAGTGATGATAAATTATCTCTAAATAGTGATAAGAATTTTTTTGTAGTTGGGACAAATATAAAATACAATCTATTTAATGGAGGCTCTGACTCTTTAGATATTGAGCAGTCGAAAATTGCAACTCAAAAGATGAGTCTGCAACTAGAGCATTTCAAAAGAGCGATAGAGTTAGAGGTTAAAAATGCTTACTTAAATGTTTTAACTCAAAGAGAGATTGTAAATGAGAAATTAAAATCTAAAGAGTTGGCAAATGAAGTACTACAAAAAGCGAAAGAGATGTATAAAAATGGACTTATTAGCATGAGTGAGCTTTTGCTTAAAGAGGCTGAGAGTGAAGTTGCTAAAGCTGAACTTATTGAGGCTAGATTTAAATACTCAATTATTGCTGGTGAGTTGAAACTAGCTACTGAACAGAGTTTAAAAGGAGAGTGATTTGAAAAGTTTTATATTAATATTAATATCTGTAAGTTTTGGATTTGCGATAGATACGGCTTTAGCTGTTAAGAAAAATTTAGAAATATCTAGCGAATATGTTGGAAATATCTACTCAAAAGAGCAACGCTCAATTAGCACTAGAATTATGGGGTATATCAAATCTATAAAGGTAGAAGAGGGCGATTTTGTAAATAGAGGCGATTTACTCTTTGAGGTTGACCCAAGTGATATAGAATCGGCGATAAGTCAAGCTAATGCAAATGTTACAAAGGCAAAATCGGGTGTTTTGATGGCAAAACTAGATTTGCAAGATGCTAAAAGAGATTATGAGAGATATAAAAATCTCTATGAAAAAGAGGTTGTGCCAAAGAGAGATTATGAGAAGATGAAGCTAAAACTAGAGCTTAAAAGAAGTGGGGTAAATTTAGCCAAATCGATAGAGAAACAAGCTTTAGCAGAGCTTGGCAGAGCAAAAGCACAAGTGAAGTATGCAAAAGTGACATCTAGTTTTGATGGTGTTGTGATAGCAAAACATAAAAATACATCAGAGCTTACAAGAGCTGGAGAGCCTGTCCTTACTATCTCATCTCTTAGTGGAATTAGAGCAAAAGCACTTATTCAAGAATCTGATATTAAAAATTTTAAGATAGAGCAGGTTGTAAATATTGAGATTCCAGCTCTTAGTAAAGTTACAGATGGAAAAATTGTCTCAATTGTTCCATCGGCAGATTTACAAACTCACACATATATTGCAAAATTTTCACTTAATAACAGAGAGAATTTAACTCCAGGAATGTATGCAAAGATAAAGATAGGCTCAGATTCAAAGGAGGCTATCGTAGTTCCTCTTAGCTCTGTAACAAATCGCTCAGGAATTGGTGGTGTTTTTGTAGTTGAAAATGGAAAAGCTATCTTTAAAAAGATTGAGATTTTAAGTAAACACTCTTCTGTTGTAGAGGTTAATGGATTAAATGAGGGTGATAGAGTGATTCTATATCCAAAGAGAAACTTAAAAGATGGAGCTAGTGTTGAAGATGGAAAATAGAAAAGATAGCGATATTAAGTTAAATATTGCAGGTTTTTTAGCTAAAAAATTTATATTTTCTCCTCTTACTCCAATCATAGCAATCTCTATTTTGATGTTTGGTTTAATTGCAATACTTACAACTCCAAGAGAAGAGAATCCTCAAATAGATGTACCCGCAGCTAATGTGATTGTGAGTTACCCAGGGGCAAATTCGCATGAAGTGCAAAATATTATTATTGAACCACTTGAGAGAATCTTAAAAGAGATGACAGAGGTTGATACTATCTACTCTATGGCTCAAAACTCTCTAGGAGTTGTGACAGTTAAGTTCAATATTGGAGAGAATAAAGAGCTCTCACTTCTAAAACTCTACGATAGAGTAAATCAAAATCTCGATTTGATGCCATCTGGAGTTAAACCTCCGTTAGTTAAACCTATCGATATAGATGAGGTTCCTATTATTACTCTAGCTCTCTCTAGTGAAAAATATAGTGATAGTGAGCTTTATAGAGTTGCACAGAGAGTCTTAACTCCAATCTCAAAAGTTGAAAATGTCTCTGTTGTTAGAATCCAAGGTGGACACAAGAGACAATTTAATATATTAATTGACCCTGAAAAACTATCAGCTTATAATTTGTCGCTAAAACAGATAACTGATGCTCTATCTCGCTCAAACAGGGCTGATAATTTAGGCAGTTTTGAGAATTCACAATACTCGATTATGGTTGAGTTTGATGGATTTATCAAGAAAAAAGCTGACATTGAGAATCTGATTTTAGCAATTTATGAGGGCAAGGCAATCTATCTAAAAGATATTGCAAAAATAGAAGATGGAATCGATTCACAAAATCGACACGAAACATATATAACTCTAGGTGAAGCTGATTTAAATAAAGCTAGTTTTGAGAAGTTAGAGCGAGTAAATCAAGTAACAATCGCTATCTCAAAAAAGAGAGGTTCAAACGCTGTTGTTGTCTCTGAAAATGTTCTGAAAATTGTAGATTCTATAAAAGAATCTCTGCCAAGTGATGTAGATTTGATTACTACAAGAGATGATGGAGAGAAGGCTAATGAGGCTGTAAATGAGCTTATCTATCACTTAGTTGTCTCTGTATTTATTGTTGTTGTACTTTTAGTCTTTATGTTAGGATTTAAAGAGGCGATAATCGTATCGATTGCGATTCCTTTAGTTCTCTCAATTACTCTATTTGTGGGAATGCTATTTGACCAAAGCATCAATAGAATTACGCTTTTTGCCTTGATTTTATCCCTTGGGCTTTTGGTTGATGATGCAATTGTTGTGATAGAGAATATTCATAGACACTTTAGCTCAAAAGTTAAAGATAAATATCAAACAATTATAAACGCTACAAATGAGATTGGAAACCCTACAAGTTTAGCAACTTTTACAGTTATGTTTGCATTTTTTCCAATGGCTTTTGTAACTGGAATGATGGGGCCATATATGGGGCCGATTCCTTTTAATGTGCCAATAGCGATGTTAGCATCACTCTTTATTGCATATATCTTTACACCGTGGGCATCTTATCGATTTTTAAAAGTAAATACACACCATAAAGAGCAGAGTTTAGAGGATAGCTTTATCTACAAAAGTTATAGAGCAATCGTAAAACCTATGTTAGATAGAAGAGCTTTAAGGTATGGATTTATGCTCTTTGTAGCAGTTCTATTTTTTGCCTCTTTAGCACTTCCAGCTTTTAAAATAGTAAAGTTTAAAATGCTTCCAGGTGCAAATAAAAACACTTTTAATATCACTATCGATTTACCAATCTCTAGCTCAATCGATAAAACTAGCAGAGTTGTTACTTGTGTCGAAGAGAAACTTAAAAAAGAGTCTGAAGTTAAAGATTTTGAGAGTTTTATAGGAATTGCTGGAGTAATCGATTTTAATGGACTACTTCGTGGTGCAAATATGAAACAGGGTGAAAATATTGCAGAGGTTAGAGTGAATCTAAAAAATAGACACGAGAGAGTGGAGAGTTCAATCGATTTTGTAAGTAGATTTAGAGAAGATGTAAAAATCTGTCAAGCTATCTCAAATGCAAATATAAAACTTGTTGAAGATCCTCCAGGACCACCAGTTATTGCAACACTTTTAACAGAGGTTAAAAGTGAGAATCAAGATAGCTCTATCCGTTTAGCTGAGAGAGTTCAAGAACTTTATCATAAGACTGAAGGTGTAGTTGATATTGATATTATGGCTGATGAGAGTGTAATTAAATATGTTATTACTCCTGATTTGAAAAAATCACAACTCGCTGGAATCTCACCTGAGCAGATTGCCAATGTTCTTCATTTAGGATTGAAAGGCTCTCATATAGGAATCGCTCACTTAGCAGATGAGAAAGAGCAGGTAAAAATATTTGTTAGATTTGATAAAGATTATCGAGATGAACCTAATGATTTAGATAAAATAAAATTAAAATCTCAAACAACGGGTAAATTAGTTCCACTAAATGAGATTACATCTATACAAGAGTCTCAAAGAGATGAGTTAATTGTTGGAAAAGATTTACAAGAGCTTGTGATGGTAACAGCTGAAATGGATAAAAGAGGTTCACTCTACGCCCTTTTAGATATTTTCTTTGAGCTAAAAGATGAGGGGTTAGCTGGATATGATATTAGCTACGATGGAAACCCTAGATTAAGTCTTGATGCAGTTGATAAATCAAATGGTGAAAAACTTAGAATCGACTTTACAGGTGAGTGGGAGATTACTTTTGATGTATTTAGAGATTTAGGTAGTGCTTTTGGTGTGGCTGTTATTATTATCTACTTTTTAATGGTAGCTTACTATGCAAATTTTAGAATTCCTAGAATCGTACTTGTTGCAGTTCCTCTTACTTTTATTGGTGTTCTACCTGGTCACGCAATATTAGATCTATTTATGCCAACATACTTTACAGCAACCTCTATGATAGGTTTTATCGCACTTGCTGGAGTTGTTGTTAGAAATTCACTTCTATTAGTTGATTTTATAAATGATTTACTAGCTAAAGGTATCGCTTTAAATGAAGTAATTATTATTGCTGGTGCCACTAGATTTAGACCAATTTTATTAACGGCACTTGCTATTATTTTAGCATCATTTGTGATTGTGTTTGACCCTGTTTGGCAAGGATTAGCTGTCGCTCTTATCTTTGGAGTTGCAGTATCAACTGCCTTAACACTTTTTGTAGTTCCACTTCTTTATTGGAGATATTTGAAATCAAAGAGTTAAACTCTTTGATTATCTGTACATCCAATATCCGTAACCAGGTTCTATTAAAAAAGAACCATTATCTTTACTGCCATACCATTTAGTATTTTGATATGTCCAAACAATAGATGCATTGTTTTCATTTAGAATATTTGTTAATATCTGTTCTTTTTCTGATACTAATAAGCTCCACTTTGTAGGATTTGATATATATTTTATACTTTTTACACCTTTCAAACTAACTCCATCAAAATTACTAGGCATTTTTAACCAAAAACCTTGACCTGATTCAATTTCCAAGGGATTTTTTGTCCAACTATCTGTATATGTCCAAAGTGTTGAAGAATCTCCAAAATATAATACCCCAAGAAAAATATACAGAAAAAATAGAATATTAATTCCTGAAAAGTTAAAATAATCAAAGAAAATTTAGGGGGATATATTAAAATGAGTAGAAAGCGAACAAGATATAGTA